>Ga0325404_1008952_pt1 | contig 10229 bp, 9 predicted proteins | sample PopdelMetagenome_18_FD_205664 | JGI IMG/M metagenome (GOLD analysis project Ga0325404, IMG submission 205664) | Populus deltoides microbial communities from Bellville, Georgia, United States - Xylem-Control-R1 | ecosystem: Host-associated > Plants > Phyllosphere > Stem > Wood/Secondary xylem...
TTATTATTATTATTATTATTATTTTTTCGGTTATGAGATTAAATAAATATTTTTACTGTTTATTTTTTTAAAAGATAAATATGCCATCCAATATTAATGGGTAAGTAGAAAAGACTAAACTGCCCCTACACCAAGACTTCCTTTTCTTTTCCTTTTTTAACTGAAAGGCAAAAACATAATTTCGCTATAACAGTATCCAGTGCAACGTTAAAAAACCCATGCCGTTAATATTTTGTTCATAATATATATACAATAAACGCAGTCTCGCAATTTCAAAATTTATCTCTTTTAAAAATTCCACACCCCTGCCATAACTCCGGAAATTTAAAATCCTCTGGGGTTTTTTTTATTTCCATGAAACCCCATAATTCTCCTCCACTTTCCCGAGAAAATCTTAACCCATCCGCATTTACTTATGACACCATCTCTATTAATGTCGAAGAATTTTTATTGCCGCTTAAACCCTCAAACTTAGGGTGTGTTTTCAGAATCGTAGACTTTCAATCATTGTTTTTTTGCGGGCGATTTTATAGCCGGAAAATCTAATCAGGGTTTCTGATTGTTTGAGAGAGATGGGAAGCGTGGATAAAAAAATTAGGGTTAATTTCAGTGGAGATGGAGCCGCTTTGTTGAGAGATAGAGTTAGCGAGAAGCTTAAGGAGTTTATGGGCGATTACACTGACGATGTTCTTGTGGTACGCATTTATATATGAGTATATGAATAATAAATTTCATTGCTTTTGTATTCTTTGAAATTTTGAATTTCGCGTTGCAGTGAATCTATTCTTTAGGGTTTAATTTTACTGCCTAGTTCTGAAGTCTAGATATCGTGTTATTTTTTGTTTCCTTCTATGAAATGATGGGGTTCATTTTATCCCGACTAGTTTGGGATTGAGTTTAGCAAAGTTGAAGTGAGTTTATGCTGTTATGAACTGGTTCAGGAGAGGTATTTGTGGAATTTCATTCTGTGATTTTTCATGTAGTGGAAAATGTTGTTGCTGGGCTAACATTAAGAGAGGTGAAAATGACATAAAATTAGAATCTGTTAGAGCTGTTACTTGTTAATGTCACTGGTTATGTGGACATGCACGGTGAGATAATTGGTGATAGCGCGTAGGTGAGAAGATAAATGGTGAAACTGTAATTGCTACATGTTTGCTTTTGAACTAGAGAATGTTCAAAATTGTGTGAGGGAAATGTGCCAAACATTTTTGTAAATTGACCTCATTTTCGGCGTGCATAGTTTGTTGAATGCTGTCCAACCCTCTGGGTGTTTTTAGGGATTTTGCATTTTGGAATTTTATCTGAGGCTATTATGATTCTGGATGTCTCGTTGATGGTTGATATTTTATCGCTGCAAGGAACTCTGTGGGTGGATTGCATATATATTTTATTTGCAATGACTTATTTTATTTCCTCATGTGGGCTGAGGTTAATGAATTTGAATATCTTGCAATAAAGCAGGGTTACCTCCAGGAAATTGGTTATGTGTAGATTGTGGGAACTTTTAAGGTTTTGCTCTAAGGTAAGATTCAAATGAATGACTGTGCACATGATAGTGCATTGTCTCACGGGTGTTGAACATGCTACATGATTATTGGAATTCTGAACTACATTGAGAAGTTAGCAAAGGCAATATGTTATTTATGAATATGAAAAAAAGGTAAGGAGTATCAAAACCTTGCAGGATTTAGAATTTGTACTAGAGATTATTTTTAGCTGCTTGGCCTTATTCACATGGGACTGTTCAGTTATTTGAGTGGACTTTATCAAGTGAGCCGGCATTTAGCTGAATGAAGTGTTGATAAATTGGTTTTGTTGTGTCATGTTGCTCTCATTGGTGCTCAGGTACACGTAGGAATTTAATTCAGACTGGACATGGAGTTCTGAGTTGGTTCTTTTTTTCTATGTATAAAAAAAAAATACAAGGATCCTTTTGCTTTCATTTATTTTTTTGGGTGATTTGACTACGGGACTAATTTTCTGAATTTGGTACGGTTTTGGGTATTAGGTCAGGATCATGTACAGTTTGAGCTGGACTCTGGCCTGAAGTGGGAAGCCAATGCACTTGTGTATTTTTGAGATGTTGATGTATGTTACAGGGCATGCTTTGAGAGATTCTGTGACATAGGTTGAGAAGAGAAAAGCAGTAAAAAACAGCATTTACAGCTGAACAATGGTTAAAATATGAATAAAATTGAAGCTGTAACAAGATAATGAGGTTTAGGGTTCACCAAGAAACCTCTAAAATCTGAACAGATTGATAAATATAAAAATAGTCCTAGCAGCCTATTTACACTAGTTAAAGCCCTAGATCCTTGCAGGAAAAGAATACACTAGTCTTATTATCAATGCAACAAAACCTAACCTAAGGAAATATTTTAAAAGTCACATGGTAATACTCTTAATAATAAATTAATAATAATTTCAGAAAATAAAACTAATTTTAAGACTGCACCTGTGCTACTTTGTCTATAAATTTGAGTAGCTTGGAACTACCTTTATCTTTTTTCCTATGTTGTTTATAAAGGTTTAATCCTAAAAGTTCTTCCCAATGTCAGTTCTATACATCACATATTTGTTTCCAGAGTGATGTTCTTTTGTTATTGATACCGCATTTAGTATTTTTAAGTCCTGTTAGTTATTAGTTGTCTTAAAAAGCACATTCATAATACATTTCTATTATTACGATATTCCATGGTTCAGTAGAGGGTTTGACAATTTTCTCCTCAATGCTTAAAATATAAATGTTTTGGCAGGAATATGTAATTGTCTTGCTGAGAAATGGCAGGGATAAGGAAGAAGCAAGAAATGAATTGAATGTTTTTTTGGGGGATGACAGTGAGTCTTTTGTATCCTGGTAATTTGATTCTCATTCCAGTTATTGATGCGTTTGATATTGTAGAAAATATATTATTGTTAACTCTGTTTTAAGTCATTCCCATCTTTATAAAGAGATCACTTGTTTTTTAACAGGCTGTGGGATCACTTGGCTACAAATCTGGATTTGTATGTACAGCCTCAGGAGACTGGCACAGATGAAGTGGCCAGAACAAATCCCACACTGGTAGAACAGACTGGGGGGAATGAATCTCATCATATGGATTCTGAACCCCAAAAAGTGAAGCCTGATAATTCATATAGAGGCCGGCATAAAAGAGAATGGAAAGGTGTAGTGAGAGATGTGAACCACCGGCCTCCTCTTCGAAGCTCCGTGGTTGTTAATATTCACCAGGAGGAAAAAACTCATTGCGAAGTCAGCCGTGCAAGAAGATCTACATCTCCCCAACCTCCACAGCAGAAGAAAAGGAGTCAGCACGATGAGCGACAACATGTGAAGGTTTGGATTTCTAGTTTTTCTTTCATATTTGACTGAGTAGTATGGCCTAAAAGTTAATTACTTTTATTTTATCTAAATGGGCATTAACAGGTGTTCTTAAAATCAAGAATGGAAATTAGGAGATTTATGATATAATCTAAAGCTCCAAAAACCATAATAAAACTCTACACAAATTCATGTTTTGTTGGAAATTAGGAGATTTATGTTTCTGCTTTGCTTACAAACTTGAGGCCATAATTTTCTACCATCACTTAGCCTATAAAACAGCTTCTATTGCACATTATGCTGCACAGGGTTTCCACATTAAGAAAAAAAAACTTCAATTGTTAAAGTGAATGTACACACAATAGATTAAATAATTCCCTGTGGTTCAGACCTGGGGAACTATGTTTCTTAACTAATATTTGGAGGATGTATGATGTGTGATTGCTGGTGGTAGGGTTAGCAATAGACATACCTACTCATCTGATTTTGAATACTAGATTCCATCATCCTGCGAATCTTAATATAATTTCAATACTCAAGCTCTCTCTCTCTCTCTCTTCTTCTTTTTTTTTTAATGAAAATAAGTCCTTTGTCCCTTGATCATCAAATTTTGCATCCACTAACAAGCTTTTTAGCAGAGGGACACAGTTTCTCAAGCAACCAGTCGTGCTCCTCGACGACTACTTCAGTTTGCAGTGAGAGATGCTGTCAGAACTTTGAGACCATCTGGCATGGTAAAAGAACCCTCGCTGAAGCGTCTTCGCTCAGTAGTGTCTACATCTACTGAAGACACATCATTGGTTGATCGTCCTAGGAGGCTCCAGTCAATTGCAAGAGTTCCAAACCCCATGGCTACTGTATTAAAAGCTGTGCAAGAAGCTGCTGAAGATGTAGTAAAAGTTAAATCTTCAGGAAGTGTGTTTGACCGGCTTGGTCGTGATATGGATGCATCGTTGACCACTGAACAAGTCACTGAATTTAGAGATGCTGCTGTTGAAGATGACGAATATGAAGAACTTAGTGGAATTCAGGAGCAAAACCACTCAAACTATCCTCAAAGAAGCAAGTACTGTGAACATGGAGGGGCTATGAATATGATGGAGCATGAAGCTGGATTGACTTCTGATTTGATGTCCGATAATGAAGGTTATGATGATGCCAATGTTGTGGATCATAGGGTTATGGATGTTTCTCATACTGGCACATCTTACGGAAGCAAGGGTGAGGATGCACTCATGTCAAAATACAATTTAGCTAAGGATCAGTCAGCTGCAAACACTTCGCTTAAAATAGTAAACATTTCTGTGAATGTGAATACATGGAGGCCACCTCATTATCAAGAACCCAGGGATGCTGCAATGGATAATCAGAAATCGGTTCAGAATAATGAAGGAAATGCTGGGAGATTTGGTGCTAAGCTAATGAAGGAGGTTAGCAAGCCTGTCTCAGTTGGTAATGGAAATGTAAGATGGTCTTGTTTGCCAGGGTTCTTTATTCTTCTTGCCTTTTCTCTTATGAAATCACTTGCCATTCCTCCTTTGCGTTGACCGATGACACTTTTTATGTGGCGTGATGATGAACAGGCAAAACCTGCTGGTGATATTCAGCAAGAACCTCAGAAGCCTCCATCATCTGCATCTGGTCAGTTCTATAGAATCTTCTAAGTGCCATTGAATCTGTTGTTCTAATATGAAATGAAATTTATGTTAGTTTTGTTGCGACTTATGGAGTTACCCATTTGGGTGTTTTTCATGGTTGACATCATCTCAAATTCATCTATGGCAAGACGGTCACAATTCTGATGTGTCCTGCTTGTTTCTTATGGCCATTTTTCTGTAGTATTTAAATGAGGTTGTTGTTTTGGATGATTCTTCAGGTCCATACACTGCAGGTTGCCCCTTAGAAGATGCTGATTCTCGAACCATTTTCGTTAGCAATGTAAGTGCTGATGCGCATCAAGCTGTAGCTTTGAAGGATCATTCATCACTGTATCCTGGTAATATTTTCACCGCTCTATTCACAGGTTCATTTTGCTGCAACTAAGGACAGTCTGTCTCGGCATTTTAACAAGTTTGGTGAAGTACTCAAAGTGGTTATAGTAACTGATGCAGCAACAGGACAACCAACAGGGTGAGTTGTTTTACACTGGTCAGCTCTGTTTCCTTAGCAATTCTTTGAATTGTTTTTTGTTGGGGCTAAGTCAACATGACTATGCAGGTCAGCTTATGTGGAATTTATGCGCAAAGAGGCAGCAGACAATGCATTGTCTCTTGATGGCACCTCATTTATGTCCCGTATTCTGAAGGTGATGAACATAGAGACCATCTTATCTTGCTACAAGCAGTGGTCTTTTCTGTTCCGGTGTCTCTATTTTTTTGTTGCTTGCATGTCTGTCAGTTGAGGAGTATGTTCTGTGCATTTTCCTTTTTTTTTTCGAACTTTGTTTATTGGTTTGATAGATAGATGAAGTTGCCAAAAATTGAAAAAGTTAAATCAATGGCTGCATCAGCTGGAAGTTTTTTTTGTTATGATGTCAATATTTACGAACCACGCTCGTGTGCTTTTGCTCCTCATCGGCTGTGACTTAGTGGTTGTTTTGCAAGTTTTCTTGCAGCCACTATGTGTGCTCTTCTCGTGCACGTGGGGGCTTGCAAGTGCCTGTGTGCATGCATACATTCATAAATGAAAAGTATCGCAAAAGTACATCAAATGACTCCATGATGGAAAGTTGTTGAGATTTGTTCAGTTATATATATTTTTAAAAGGCCTAAGTTCTTTTACAAGCATATATTGAGCGATCAAGTTTGAGTGCTTCTGATATCTTAAGAGCTTTAGATGATTTTAATAGGTCTGTTCTGGTAAAATGATAATTGTGCAATGTGGTGTTGTTTCACAGAAGATCAAGTTTGAGTGCTTCTGATATCTTAAGAGCTTTAGATGATTTTAATAGGTCTGTTCTGGTAAAATGATAATTGTGCAATGTGGTGTTGTTTCACAGAAGTTACGTGGTCCAAGCTGGTAGAGTCACACATGCCTGCTTGTAGATGAAGCGTTAAAACTGCTGTTTTCAATTCTCATTGATAATAAGGAAGCATCTTATTTTCTATGGAGCAATCAGAACTTAAAGCATGCTTTCATTTTAGCTTGAAAAGATGGTAGCAAGGATTTAGATTTGATGAGCAATTTGTTGGAACCGTTCTATGGAGCAATCAGAACTTAAAGCATGCTTTCATTTTAGCTTGAAAAGATGGTAGCTAGGATATAGATTTGATGCGCAATTTGTTGGAACCGATGCACATTTTATTACTTTCTTAGGAGTCTTCTCCAAGATTTGGTAGGCATCTTAACAATATTTTTGTCGTGCAGGTCATGAAGAGAAGCTCTTCCAACCAAGAAGCTAATCCTATTACAACATGGCCCCGCATTGCCCGTGGATCTCCGTATACTGCTGGTAGGTTTTCTAGAGCAGCTTTTCCAAGAGGCACTCCTGCTGCATTTAGGCCTCGGTTCCATGTGAAACCTGGTGCGAGAAGTTTGCAGTGGAAGCGAGATGCTCAAGCTACTCCAGCTGGGAGTAGTGCTGCAGTCTCTGGCAGCAGTGTTGTCTCCCCTTCTGTCCGCAGTCTCACCTATGTCCGCACAGAACCAAAACCAGATCGGTATTCGGGTACTGCTGGAGCTTGACAGCTCATGTTTTCTTTTCCCTGAACATCCGGATTTTGATCGGAACAGGTTGCATAAAATGCCTGAATCATAACTCTGGCAGATTTTTTGGTTCTAGGAAAGAGATGAATCCACAGATCCTCATCCTCAGATTAAGATTTTTCTGTACATGGAGGACATGCTAAAATTAGCGAATATTTGAAGTGTAGTGAACTGGGAGGGTTTCTTTTAGCAAATATTTTGCGGTTCTTTTTTGGAGGGGCTGGAGTTTGCTGGATCTGAATCGGAAAAATACCTGGGACTCTCGCAAAGCTGCCCCACCCCCGAGTTATATAAACCATTAGATTGAATTTTGTGAATAGGAAGGATACGGTTGATACCTTTGTCTTGAGGGATTTTGTTTTGTTCAGTTTTTTTTTTTAATTGAAAAAATAGACAAGAGAATGAAAAAGAAAAAGAATTGACTAAGTTGCTGTTATTAGAGCATGTGCTCACCTTCTCTTTAGTATGTCCAAAAACAGAAAAAAAACATCAGGGGTTTTCGTTGCTTTGCTTTCATGTGATACTTGAAGATCTCCTAGGTTGGTTGGTGAACATGTTTCCAACTTTTACACAGGAAGGCGATATGTAGCCTTTAGTTTTTGCCTTGGTTGTATATTTTTTCACTGCGTGCTATCCATTAAATCAAGCTTGGTCCAGGAAGCCATTACGTGAAGCAGGTGGGGAAATCATTCAGTTAGAAAACCCCGTCGTATAATTCTCGTTGCCGAAACTTCCGAAGTTCCTAGATCTACAGGTTACATCTACGATAGCAGTAGCACCCAGATAGGTGCCTTGCTGATCTCTTGCGTAGCTCTCATAGTCACTCTTCACGTTAAATCTTTGACAGCCCATCGCATGTGCCTCTACCTGAACAGTAGCATCGAGATCTGCTTTGTATTATACAGTAACCAAGCCGATGCCGCCAGATTTAGATAGTTTGGTGGCACCAGTATTTTACTTTGAACAATTCTTCCCCGGGGTTTTCATACAAGCCTGTTTGGCTATGAGAGTTTTATCCTATAAAACAGTCTCCTTCTGGTGGTGTTCTTTGAGCAGGGAACAAACTCGTAGCATCAAGGAGACTGGCTTCGTTGTTCTGTTCTGGTATCCTCCAAAGGATCACACCCGTTGATGATCATAGATCCGTTACATGTCTCTATGATCCATGTTCCAATAGATCATGTTGGGAAAGATCTGCAAGGTCAAGGGATGTAGGTTCCATATAATGTTGCAAGCTCACTAAAAAACGAGAATTCCCCATTAGATGACACCTTTTCAGTTTCTGCTCCAATCTTCAAGTGTTCTTTTGATCAGCAAAACATCTACAGATCTACTCTACGAAGACAGTTTCTTCTTCTTGGGTGGCTGTATAGAAAAATTTAGAATGCACGTACACGGTGCTTTTTAACTTCGAATTTGGCTGAATTTTCTGCAATTTCAAATTTTCTGGACAGCGTTGAGATTCAATTTCTGCACCTAAACCTTGATCGTAAGCACAACTTAACAATTACCATCAATATACGATGTTGTTAGGATCAACAATTCATGGATGGAACTGGTTTCTAGCAAATTTAAATGAAAATAGCATATCATTAAAATATAGTTATCACTGACAGTTTAAAGAGTATTCCTGCGTCTCGCACTGGAGGTAATGGCGGATGCAAGAAATCGGGGTCCGGTGTTTAGACAAATATCAGCAATCGCTCACCAAACATGCTATATTTTTTCTGGACTATACTTTCTCAAACCATTAACCCAACCCATGATCCTTTCTAGTCCCTGTATCTTTCTGCATTGTCCAACGCCAGAGCAGGTTTATAGGGAAAGAAACTATTTAAACCTGTTTGGATGTTTGAACAGCACCTGTCTAACAAATGAACCAGGAGTCCAGACATAGCTGATATTATTGGATCAACCAATGGATATGTCTGAGGGATTAAAAACTCAAAACCGTTATACCCATGAAGGTGAGTTGCACGAAGGCTGAATTCCCAAAGGAGCCAGAAAGCATAAATCCCGTAATTGGTAGGGCTACAAATACAAGTAACGACGATACCATTCAGACTTCCCTACTAGCTATCAAAATTCAAATCATTACTTCCATGCTCAAAATGGCGATGATGGCGAATCTGTGACATAAGAGTTGTATTCAACAGCAAAGCCCAAAATAGACCTGGGCAAAAATAATAGGCACATTCGTACCCAAAATCGCGACCACCATAACATGAATTTTCTGTTTGGGACATCTTAGGAAGTATAGCAAACACAACAACGTGAAGACCCTTAAAGAAAATCCAACCATGAAAATTAACATTTATTATTATGATAACTGAGACTTGAAAAATCAAAATGGAAGAAATCATCTTGACAACGAAGTGATCAACAGCCCAACAGACATCCCCGCAATGCACAAAAAGGAAACCCCGCGAACCCTCACAAAGAAGATATTCAAGTTTTTAGCAACCTGAAGTGTTAAAGTCAAAATCTGCAACCTTCCTAGCTCCTCCATCTTCTTAAAGAAGTACATTGGCTTCAATGATTGCCTCAACATAAATGCCAAGGTAAAAGGGAATCCGAAAGCCACAAAACTTTGAATTGACACCTCAGTCATGGGAGCTGCTTTTGTAACATAAGAGATCAAGGCTCCAAGTCCTAGTTGAACCAGACCCAGCACAGCAACAGCTCTGCTCAGACCATAAATATTCTTCATCATACTTTCCAAAACCTCTCTGGTCTCATTGGCTAAAGCTGAGAGGTCCCTTTCTACAGTTGGTCCCTCAATTTCTTGGTGTTTGAGATCAGGGATTTGGCTTGGATGCTCGCTTTGGTTTTGGGACTTATCGGATTCTGATGGTGAATTTGAACTTGAAAAATATCTGGGTTTAAGGTTCCACAAACTAATACATCTAGGATTTTTCAGCTCACTATCCAAACTAGAATCCTTGGATTTTGTAAAAATAGAACCTTTTTGATTGAAATCAGGGGTTTTAGCTGGATTTTGGGCTTTTCCAATATCAGATGCGGAAAAAAAACTAGAACGAGTAAAGCCATGACCTCTGGTTTTAGTACTAGAACAAGAGTACGATCTGATAAAATAGAGAGTAAGATTTGGGGGTTTTGGGTCTATTAGTGATTGGTGTTCCAGAGTGGAGTAACGAGCAGGAAAGCTTGAAAAGGAATTAGAGATATTGAGATTAGT
>Ga0325404_1008954_pt1 | contig 10228 bp, 8 predicted proteins | sample PopdelMetagenome_18_FD_205664 | JGI IMG/M metagenome (GOLD analysis project Ga0325404, IMG submission 205664) | Populus deltoides microbial communities from Bellville, Georgia, United States - Xylem-Control-R1 | ecosystem: Host-associated > Plants > Phyllosphere > Stem > Wood/Secondary xylem...
AAACAAGCCAAGAACATGCAGCCAGTGATGAAACCCATTTTATCTTTCATAGCCCAACAAGTGATAGTTGAATTAACTATATTATAAGCTACGTACACGAATCACTTCGCCCAGTCGCACTTTGAACATTGGATTTCTCAAGAAACAAGTGATAGTCAAAACCTAAACCTATCCAGGTCAAAATCAAACGATAAACAACCCAATCATATCAAGTGAGTTTAGAACCATAAACAAACTCAAGCTGCCATGACCGTGCCAAGAACTCAAGTATCCAGGAAAGAAGATATTGTAAACAAGCATATAAATACACTCATGGCAAGCACATTTAACAATATCAACAATAACCCACTTAATCATTACAGAAATAAATATATATTTCCAAAACTTTTGAGCATCAAGATAATATAAAAACACATTAACCAAATCATGAATACCCACTTTATAACATTTAACAGACTAATTGTTTCAATAATACAAAATCTTTTTCTTGCACAGAGGAACCCACAAAGAAGTTGTCTCAGACCATAAATTTTTATTATTCTATCCACATTTCAGCATTCAAGGCTAAAAAAACATGTATTAACAAAAGGGTATTACCAAAATGAGGAGGAGATTGAACTAAACACCCTAAAACCACAAAATAAAATGAAATAAAAAGAAACTTCAAAGAATCTGAGGCAAAAGGAAAAAAAAAATCTTACAGACTCAGGTTTCTTGATGATTTTGGCGACCTGAGAGGAGGCTTCGGAGAGGATGGCAGATGTGTTGACGCCATCAAGATTAACGTTCGTCGAAATGTTCAAGCAAGGCATTTTCTCTGTCGATTGTTTCCACTAAGCTCTTGTTCTCTTTCCTGCACATAAAACCCGCCTGCAAATAACTATATAAAAGAAGCCTCACCACGTTGCCTTCTACGGACTGTTCCGGAAGTATAAATTGGTGAAATGACTGAAGGGCCCTTGTTGCCATGCTCGTGACGTGTACGTAGAAGTGCTTTTCTAACTCTATTGATGTTCGGTGCTTTTTTTTTAGTTGACCTCCTAATATTAAAATTATTGAATAGAAAAAATAAATACATTTTTAGTATTAATTTTATTAAAATGAATTTCTTAAACAATCAATATTTTAAAATAAATATGTTGTTAAGTTTACTATTAATTATTTATTAAAAGAAGTTTCGTCGCTTTTGAAAAATATTGTAGCTGAATACATTAAAAATATTATTTACTAGAATAACATGTAATAACGATTTTATCTCTTCATTCAAAAAATTTAATACAGGCTTTTCAAAAGCGTTGAACTCTTTTCATAAAATCATTAATCATTATTAAATTAATAAATAAGTCTTTTCTCATCTTAATTGTACTATAATACAACCATAATACCTTTAAAAGAAAAAAAATTAATATTGGCATCAAGTGCTTTTTTGTATTTTTACATCTTTTATCAAATATAAAAAATAATAAACAATTAAAAAGCATAGTAAAATAATCAAAATGTCTTTAAAAATAAAAATTTTAAAACTATAGTTGAGGAGCTTTTTTGTCTTTTCCTGATGGTTTTTTTATTATTATCATATTAGTTCAAGGACAATTGAGTATTTAAATAAATAAAAAGAAAAGCAAAAAAGAACAGGTTCATATACGGCACTAGGAGTTGCCCATGCACTTCTGGTGTCGTGTACTCTTCCATATGGAGTGAAGCATGTCGATGTTGGTGGTCCAATTTGTCGCTAGTGAGTTTTTCTTTTATATTTTTTTCTTTTCTCTCTTTTTCCTAAAAAATTACAGCTTGGCTTTCTCTGTTGTTGGTGTTTCAACTTCAGTTTTTATTCTTTTAATTTCTAATTTTTTTTCTTGATCTTTTTGTAGAAGTTTTATTTGTTTTTAATTTTATCCTTCAATTTAAATTTAAAAAATAGTATATTTTTTAATTTGACGCTTATGCTTTTAATTTCTATTTTTTTCCTTGGCCTTTTTTGTAAAAGTTTAATTGGTTTTTAACTTAATCTTTTGATCTAAATTGATAATATTATGTTTTTCAACTTGATCCTCATTGTTTTGATTTATATTTTTTTTTCTTGGCTTGTTGTAATAGTTATTATTATTTTCAATTTCACTCTTCAATAAAAAATTTGTTTATATTTTTATGTCAATTTTGATCTTTATTATTTTGGTTTTTTAGTCTTTTTTCTAAATTAATTTTCTTTTTAATTTCACCCTTCAATCAAATATAAAATTTATTTTGCATTTTAATGTTGATCTTCATTATTTTAAGTTGTTTTTCTGAATCTTTTTGTATAATTGAACTTTTTTTTTCAATTTCATCCTTCAATATTTGATTGATTAAGAATTGAATTTTATGATTTTTTGAAATAGGATGTTTAAGGTTTAGACCTGAGTTATAGTTTGAAAAATTAACATGGTTTTTTATTTAAAAAAAGGTTTTATAAATCTCTTTATTTTTTTATTAGGTTATTCCAATCTCATTATCCAAGCTGTGGGTTTGGTAAGATATCCCGACTTGGTTTGACCCTGATTATCAAGGTTACAAGTTTATTATGCTAACTCGGGTTAACCAAGACTGGTTTTTTGTATATTTATTTTTATCTTATTTTGTTCTTTTGTATTTAATAGGTTGTGATTTGAGATACATTATTTGTCTTCTTTTGAATATTTTTTTTTCATGTTATCCTAATCACTTTTCTTTTAAATTTGATCCATATACTATTATTTTCTAATTTTTTTTATCTAATTGAAATAACTTGTTCGACATAGACAAGTATATGACCTAAGTCACACTTTTTTCTTCTTTTTTTTAAAATATATTAGCGGTAGCTAAACATCATTTTTTGTGTAAAATAAATAGTTCATCTCCATAGCGAAACACGGACACCGATGCTAGTATATAACTATGTATCAAATTTATGCTAAAATTCAATATTTATATGAATATTAAACTTATTTTTGAATTGTATATCAGTTATCAATTATTAGATTGTAATTAAAAGATACATTATTATAATTAAGTGATCCTAAACCTAACGTAATTTTATCTCGAAGCTGATTAATATGGAAAAATAAAGAAAGTATAATCCACCACAAACTCATCTCATATATATAAAAAACAAAAACAACTAAAAGTTCTCAATGTTTTACTTTATCCTTAGACATAAATTACTATGAATTGAAATAATAAAAGGATCTTTTTATCATTTTCAAACAAAATCATTTAACTAGTTATTAAAGGTAAAAATAACTTTTTTCATAGGGACATTTATCATTACTATATTGATTAGGGACATATCGGTCATTTAACATTTTAGATGCATAATAAAATTATTTAAATACTATTAAAAGAAAAAAAAAACTAGGGTGTAGGGGCTTTTTAATCTTTTAACGATTTGATTGCATAGTAAAATGACTACATTTCTCTTAAAAGCAAAAAAAATTAAATTAACGTCCAAAGTATTTTTCAGGTTTTTAGTTATAATCAATTTGAATAAGAAGCAATTTAGTTTTTTTAAATATAAATATAATTAAAAAATTAAAAGTAATTGGTGAGTGCATTGTATGATGCGTATGCATCACCTCCCAACGGGCAAACACTGTCTTCTACGATGGCACTAGAAGCTTCATGTTATCCTTTTCCTTGTGGCAAACATGTGTGCACAACGGGGCAATAATTGGGTTTTGGTGAATTTATTTTTCTTTTCCTCTCTTTACCTTGGATTTTGCACTTGCTAATTCAAAATTAAATTTGTCATTTTAGTTTATATTTTTATCACTTATGGTCCTAATTCTTTTGATTGTTATTTATTTTGTTTTTATTGTTTATTTAAATTGATTTCTTTTTCAATTTTATGTCTCAACATTTCATTTAATTTATTTTTTTATCTAATTTTGTCCTCATTATTTTGATTACTATTTTTTCTAATCCTTTTCTAATTTGGGCTTGTTGAGTTAACCCGAGTTGAGTTGGGGTTTTTTTATGTTTTTTTTTAGTTCCATCTTTCATCATTTAGTTTGGTTGAGAGTTGATCTCTATTATTTTATTAAATTTCTTCTGTACAGGGTTATTTTGATCTCACAACTAGGCCTCGAATTTGGCATAACGACATGAGTTAGGTTTTTTTTTGTTTTTTTTTTTTAAATTTCTTTTGTACTTTAACATTTTCTTTGCTAGTATATTCGGCATTTAACAGTAGCTGCCACACTTACCAACAAATTTACAGACAAATATATTCGGTCGGTATTTCATACACTCACCGACAGATTTACCGACGGGACGTAGCCGTCGGTAAATCAAGATATCACCGACGGAATAAAAATCCGTTGGTATATTTCAAGCGAGAATCTTTTTTTTTTGTGCGCAAATTCCCTCTGTAAAACCATCGGCAAATGATTTTTTTGTTTTGCTGACCGATATAGCGATGGAATGGGGAATCACCAATGAAAGTAAAGCCGACGGACGTAATCCGTCGGTGAGGACGTCGGTAAATAAATTACCGACAAACTTCTAATCACACACCGATAGAATATGTCCATTGGGAAAATTATGAAATCTTGTAGTGTAATTGGCTTTGTATTTCTTTTATTTTTTCTTTTTATGAGGTTATCATGTCCTCATTCAATTTTTATTTTGTTATCAAATAAAATTATTAACACCTTTTATGAATTTTTAGAGGGTATCTTTTTATAATGTTGATAAGTTTTTTTTTTAATTAATCATTGGTCTTTTTTTGCTAGTTCATTTTTTTGTTGCTAACTTTTTTCTAATCATATTATTAAATAAAAAAAATTATTGAACTCATTTGAATCAATAACCCGAATCTCATATTTTTCTTGTTCCTTAAAAATATTATTATTGCTTGGACATTCTTTTATATATAAATATATTAGAAACATTTTGACCACGACATAGCACGATCCACCTTTCTAGTCAATCCTAATCCATGTATCATTTTATTTCAATTTTAAATATTTGTCTTACATTTCTACTATTTGATTGAAATAACTTATAAATAAAAACATTGCTATCAATGTGAAGCATTGGAACTAATTTTTTAATCAATTGGAATTTTTTTTGTGTTTTATTTTGGTTTTCAAATAAAATGTCGCACTCGACATCGCGGCAGCCCTAAAAATAATCCTGATTGTGGAAAAAGAACAGATATCTAGCGTATTGTTCTTTTAGGGAAAAATGTCTTACTTGAGAAGTCGTCACCTAGTATTATGATCACTAGGAACCCTAAATGGTCAACAGAGATTCTATAGCTTGAGATTGGTTACGTAAAAGGAAAGATATTATCACCCCTTAAACGTTCTGTCTAAGGCAGACTGCATTGTTGATTTTGTCTTAAATTGCTAAATGTTTATTAGTTTATGCTATGATGATTTGTTTATAATATTCCTGACTCTGGTGCCAATGAATATTCAAGCTCGAATAATTCCAACTCTGGCGTTGGTAAAAATTCGTAGCTACAAAAAAAAATTAGATCAATATTTTGTATTTCCTACTTTAGCACTAATGAATAAATAAATAAAAATAAATTTATTTTTATGCATGCACATATTTTTTTATTTTTCTAGCTAAATAAAATAAAATAAAACGAATAAAAATAATATAAATTTAAACCGGTATTTTTATCCCTGACTCTGGCGTCAATGAATAAACCAATAAATGTATATTATTTTTATTAATGCATACACATTTTTTATTTTTTTTTATTTTTTCTACATTTTATTTTCTATTTATTCTAATTTTTTTGGGATGGGCTGGACCAGCCAGCCCGGCCCGGTCACTGGCCCAAGCCAGTAACCTGGCTGGGCAACATGAAGCACACGTGAACTAAATCACGCGTGCATGAGCGGCAGGAATTAAAATTAGAATGTACAGTAGGAAGTGAATTAAAATGAAAAGCAGAGAAAGAGAAGCTTACTTACCTGGTTCTGGAAACACCGAAGGCAGTAGCAACAATGATTTTGGTCTCGGTGGCTCTGCTTATGTTCTTCCCTTCTGCCTGTTTTTTTTTTGTTTTCTTGCTCTGTTTTTCTTCGTGTCCGTCCTCTGTCTCCTGGGTTTTTTCCCTCTGTTTTCTTGTTCCCTGTCGTTCGTGGCTTTTTCCTCCGTGGCCTTCTCTGGCTTTTATAAAGCCAGAGGACGGCCTCTGTTTCTTTGAGAAGAAACAGAGGAACGATGGTCTACTACCCTGGTTTCTCTTAGTTTTCCCCTGCTCAGGACGAAGAAGATGGTAATAAAGGCATGATGTGCTGCTGGTTGTGTTTGCCGAAGCCCTGGTTCTGTTTTTTCTTTCCCCGTCCTTTTCGTCTGTCCCTCTCCTGGTCTCTCTCTCTCTATCTATTCCCTATCTATTCCCCTGTTTATTTTTCTTCGTCCCTGTTCTCTGAGAAGAAACAAGGAAAACAGTTTCTATTCTGGTCCGTCCTCTCTCCCTGTTTTCTGCCGTTCGTGGCTTTTTTATTGTCTCTCCCTCTCAGCCCCTCGGTTCTGCCCCTCCCTTTTTTTTGTGGCCTTTCATTCTCTGGCTTTTATAGCCAGAGAACAATGCTGTTTCATCCATTGATTGCAGGTGTAATGGTGGTGGTGGGTGGCTGAACCGTTGAAGAAGATGAACGATGTGTAGAAACGACACTGTTTTTGGTGTTTAATGGTTATTTTTATTTTGGCCCTTTTCATTTTAAAAGTTTTGTAATTAAGCCCCTGGTTTAAACTGTAATTGGCCTCCTGCATTTGCGTGCCATTTTCAATATAGTCCTTGGATTCTAATTTTCCAATTTTGGCCCCGAACTTTAATATTTCTTCAATTAAGTCCCTGAATAAGTTAATTCCAAGCTCAATTAAGTCTAAAACTTTTCAATTCTCCAATTAAAACCTTGATTTGATTAATTAAACTAGTTCCAAGCTTAATTAAGTTTCAAAACTTGTCAATTCTTCAATCAAACCCTTGATTGGATTAATTAAATCAATTTCAAGCTTAATCAAGTCTCAAAACTTATCAGTTCTCCAATCAAACCCTTGATTGGATTAATTAAATCAATTTCAAGCTTAATCAAGTCTCAAAACTTATCAATTCTCCAATCAAACCCTTGACTTGATTAATTAAACTAGTAAAAAATTTAATTAAATCTTTAAACTTTCAATCATGTTGCCCTTAACCCAAATTTTAATTCATTCTTCAATTATTTTATTTTTACTTATTTTTTGTCATTTTTTCATCATTTTTTCAGTAAATTAATTAATTAAAATAAAAGGTCAAAAATTGGGTTATGACATAAAAAATAAAATAAAATCAATAATAAAAAATTATTTTGGTGTTTTATAAATCAATTCAATGTCTAATGTGATTAACTATAAACTAAAATAGGAGGCGTTTGATAAACCCCTCGTCACAAAGTATTCATTAGAATAGTGCTTAACTTTTTTCTTTAATTTCTATTGTAGTTCTTTTATTTTTAATTTTCTAAGAAACAAAAATCCAAACTAGTTTTTAGCATAATCAAGCCCAAACCTAATGAAATAATTTTTCTAACCATTTGAGAACCCAACATTAAGTTCACCGAAACAAACTATTATAAACAATCTCAAATAAAATCAATGTGAAATAATTAAATGAAAAAAATTAAAAATTATGTGATTGAAAAAAAACTAAAAGACAGAAAAGAAAATAGACAATGAATGAACATAAGTAAAAATAGTAAAACATCAACACCTTTTAATTTTTTTAATAATTAATAATAATAATTTTCTATATTACTTTTTTGAAAACAAAACAAAAATCCAAACTTTTTTTTTTTTAGTAAAATTGAGAGCAAACCAAATGATGTGATGTTTTTCCTTACTCCACGAGAATCCATATTGAGTTCATCAAAACCAATTATCAAACTTAATCTTGAACAAAATCAATGTCAAGGAAATAAATTGAAAAAAAAAAGTGACCGGAAAAGAAAACCTAAAGGACAAGAGAGAGAGGGGGGGGGGGAGGGAGGGAGGGAGGAATTTTGTTAATAATAATAATAATAATAATTTGATAATTATATATTGGTCCCCTATTTGTGGGGTTTATATTTTCCTGGCATTATATTTTTGGATTTGTTTCCATATTCTTAGATACAATTTATCTATTACAAGGGAGGAAATATTTATTTAATAAGAAATTAATCAAAGTAGGGAAAGCATGGAATTGAAAGAATGATTCATTCATGGAGTAGTTCATCAAAGTAGAAACTGAAAGTGACAAGGAAGGAATATCAATAAAGGAAAGAACAGCCAAAAAGAGGTTGATGTTTCCAATCGTATGTTTTAAGGTATCCAAGAATGCATTTTTATAGCTAGGCTGAACCTTTGATTATCTCCGATCGAGATAGTGTATAACATAATTTTATTTTGTTATATTAAATTAAATTAAATTATATAGATGATAATTTAATTATATTGTATTATATTATAATGATATTGATAATTTAATCATCACTATATCATGAAACCATGATAAAATAGTTTCAATCCTTGATTTTCCGAGGTAAAATATCCCAATTTATTTTCCTTCTTAAATTATTGTTAATGTATTTAGTAATGTGATTTTTTTTTTTCATTTCATATGCTAGATATTAGGGTGAGCAAAAAATCAAAAAACCAAATCGTGAAAAAAAACCGATTAAAATTTTAAAAAAATTGACCGGTTCAGTTTTGGTTTTATAAGCATGAAACCGAAAAAACTGAATCGAACCAAAACCCAAAAAACAAAAAAAATTGAGTCAAAACCGAGTCAAACCAAAAAAACTGAGCCAGAACCGAGCCAAACCGGAAAAAATCAATCCAAAACAAAGCTAAAACAGAGCCAAACCGGTTTAAACCAGTTTTTATTTAAAAAAACTGAATCGAACTAAAAATAATTCCATACTAGATACAACAACAGCTAATATATCTTTCAGTCCTTATTTATGTTTTTTTTTTTTTGGAGAAAAACATGTCTTTTTTATTTTAAGCAATTAAGCATGTTATTTCAAATGAAACAAATATCTATCATTATCTAAAAAGAAAGATTTAATGCAAAAAAAAGAAGAAGCATACCGTTGTAGTTGTATAAGAAAAACAAAAGAACAATTGATACGAGAAAACTATATCAAAACTGACAATAAAAAAATAAAATATATATTTTATTTACATTAAATATTTACGGACTATTTTTTTATATAAAACTTTGCATATTTAATAGGCTTATATATAATGATTTATAATATAATTTTTAATTTACCATAAAAAACTCAAACCTTAGCATAAAATTATGACATAAACGGATTTTTTTTAAATATCCTTTTAATTATTCAATTTAAAGAATTTAATTATAAAATCCCAACACATGATTTTTTATTTTATACCACAAAACCCAAATCTTAACATAATTTCTTAAAGAACAAACACGTAAAAATGACCGAATTGTCATCCCATAAACACCTTCTAATCTAGTTGAACACTCAAAATCAAACCTAATCTAAACAAACTTCAAAGTTTTGATTTAATTTTTTCAACATGATTAACAAGCCAAACCACCCCCATCATATTTTTTTCTTTTCCAATAACTTTCTCAATGGTTTTTCTCTTCTTTCTCAAGTTTCAAGAACTGCAACTCGAAGAAAATAAAGTTTAACCACCAAAATGTCGATGTCAAAAAACCACAGGGAGAATCAGAATTTCAAGGACGGAGATGCATGCAATCCACTGTGCATTTGAGTTTGAATCAACAGTGATTTTCACTGTTCAACCACTTTTTTTTTAATTGTAATTATAAAGGTAATGTAATCTTCGAGCAGGTACAGAGGCATATTGGATTTACAGTTTTTAATACACAAATGATAATTTTCAGGAATCTGTATCATGTCCCAGATTCAAACAATTTGCAGCGCTAGAAGCAACACAGAAGAGATGACACTAAAGTGTGTTTTATGTAGATGGTTTGAACACTCCCATGCCTGAGAATCTGTATCATGTCCCAGATTCAAACAATTTGCAGCGCTTGAACACAGAAGAGATGACACTAAAGTGTGTTTGATGTAGATGGTTTGAACACTCCCATGCCTGAGAATCTGTATCATGTCCCAGATTCAAACAATTTGCAGCGCTAGAAGCAACACAGAAGAGATGACACTAAAGTGTGTTTTATGTAGATGGTTTGAACACTCCCATGCCTGAGTTTAAGATCATAAGA
>Ga0325404_1008959_pt1 | contig 10223 bp, 8 predicted proteins | sample PopdelMetagenome_18_FD_205664 | JGI IMG/M metagenome (GOLD analysis project Ga0325404, IMG submission 205664) | Populus deltoides microbial communities from Bellville, Georgia, United States - Xylem-Control-R1 | ecosystem: Host-associated > Plants > Phyllosphere > Stem > Wood/Secondary xylem...
ACAACAAGCCCTTGTACATCCATGTCAGATGCAAAGACTGCTTTATAGGTAAAGTGCTCATCGACAATGGTTTAACCCTTAATGTGTTGCCAAAACATATGCTAAAAGAAATGTCCATCGATGAATCACACATAAAACGTAGCACCATGATGGCGAGTGCATATGATGGCTCACCTAGATAGATTATTGAGACTCTAGAAGTGGAGCTATATATGAAGCCACATGTTTTCTTGATGACGCTACAAGTTATGGATACCTTTTCTATAACATGTTGTTAGAAAGGCTTTTGATTCATGCAACTGGGGCAGTAACCTCATCAATACACTAGTGTTTGAAGTACATCATGAATGGGATGTTGGTGACTGTCAAGGCCAAGGAGATAATTTCCATGATAAAGAATATGGTTGTACCATTCCTAGAAGTAAGAGATTGCAAAGATGGGGGTATCTATGCTATTGAAATTGTAAACACCGAGTGAGTTCCTAAGAGCACAGTGTTGAGAAGATCAAGAGTTTCACAAGCAGCGAAGATGGCAGCAATGCCTCTTGAAACATGGAATTCCATTTCAATGCGACCTTGACACTGGAATGCCAAAAAGGGTTAATATGATAAAGGTTAAATGTGCTGATCAAAGATTCAAGCTTAGATACAAGCCTAAAAAGAAGGATTACATATAGGTTGTTAGTGTGAGAATAAAAAGAAGAATGGCTAGAATTGAGGGAAGAGAGCCTGAAAAAGAAGAGCTGGCAATCCCTCCCCTTAGGGTTTCATTCCTAAAGGTTGCATATGTAAACCTGATAAAGGACTGGAAAGTCTTGGTTAGGAACTCTCGACTATGAATATAAACACCTTTGAAGAAGATAAGGTTAAAGGGGACGACGAGAAGACAGAGGCTGGAAAGGAAGATGAAGTGCTGCCGTAGTTGACCATCCACACTCTAGAAAAATTCTCTGCCAATACCTTTATGCAAAAGCTGGCTAAGGGCGAGAAGTTTCAAAACTGAGTGACTAGGAAAGTTCCATTGGTGTTTAAAGTGTAACTTAGCATTGCTGATCTTATTATGCATTTTGTTGCTGTTTTTATTTGCTTTGTTTTCCCTAGTTAACATTTAACGCTCAAATGTCAATTAGATCTTGCCTTTGTTGTTGAGCCCACCTTTTCTAATTAATGAAATCATTGTATTTCTTAAAATTGTTTTTTTCATTGATATTTTTCTCACTCGTGCATTTAAACTGAACAGTTTCTGCTTTAAAGCAACTTGAAAGTGGGTCTTTCATAACACCATATACACCTTGAACCAAGAATGAATGACCAAAATATAACAAATATGTAATAGCTACAGAAGAAAAAGAAAAGGATTAAAATGATATCAGGGAATTCACAAAATTAATGGAGCAACATGAGCAGACCTATTTGCTACAGAAGAACTTGAAACCATAAATTTGGGTAATTATCAATTTAAGAAGGAATTGAAAATAGAAGCCTCAGTTACTCCCGAGGATAGAGTAGAAATGATCACCCTATTATAGGAGTATATAGATGTCTTACGAGGATATGTCTGGTTTGGATATAGATATTGTAACACACAGAATATCACTAGTAGAAGGATGTAAACCGGTCAAATAAAAGTTGAGAATGACTCATCCTGACATCCTGATTAAAGTTAAGATAAAGATTGAAAAATAGTGGGACGCTGATTTTTTAGAAGTAGTTAAATGTCCATAATTAGTATCTAATGTAGTTGCGTGCCAACAAAAAAAGGAAAGATCAAAAGCTGTATTGATTTAGAGATTTGAACAAACCTAGCGCCAAAGATGACTTTTCTTTGCCATATATAAATGTTTTGGTTGACAATGCTACATAAAGTTCAACGTGTTGCTTCATGGATGGCTTCTTAAGGTATAACTAGATAAAAATGGCTCTAGAAGATAAATAAATAAAAAAAAATTTTGTCATACCATAAGGAACATTCTGCTATAAGGTGATGTCATTCGGGTTGAAGAATGTAGAGGCCACCTACCAGAGGGATATGATGATGTTATGTCATGATATGATGCACAAAGAAATTAAGGTGTATGTAGATGATAAATTGCCAAGTCCCAGAAAGGAGAGAGTTATGTCTAGATGTTAAGGAAGTTGTTCGAAAGATTAAGTAGGTGGTACAAACTAAGGTTCAAGCTTGCAAATTATTCATTTGGAGTTAAGTGCGTGAAGTTTCTAGGATTCATGGTAACTGAAAAATGGATAGAGGTGGATCCTGATAAAGTGAAAGTTATTTAATCTATGTCATCTCCTAAGATAGAAAAGGAGGTGGGGGGATTCCTAGAGAGATTAAACTATATTGCTCGATTCATATCCCAGCTGACAACAACATGTGAGCATATCTTCCAGCTACTAAGGAAAAAGAATCTTGGGACTTGGAATGAGGAATGCAAATAAGCCTTCAATAAAATCAAGCAGTACTTACAAATCTGCCTCTGCTTGTTCCTTCATTATCAAGAAGACCTTTGATACTATATTTGACAATAACTAAAGTAGCTATGAGATGTGTGTTAGGCCAACACGATGAAACCAGAAAGAAAGAAAAAGCTATTTATTACCTAAGTAAGAAGTTCATAGAATGTGAGTCTAGATACATGGTGATAGAAAAGCTATGTTGTGTGCTAGTATGGGCAACAAAATGATTACAACATTATATATTGTATATGTATGTGTGTGTGACAAACCTTATTTATCAAGTTAAATTGCAAGATGACAAGTTCTGTTAGCAGAATACGACATAGTGTATTTAATGAGAAAGGTTATGAAAGAAAGCGCAATAGCTGACCATCTGGCTAACAACGCCATTAAAGATTATGAGCTATTGGATTTTGATTTTCTCGATGAAAACATATTGTTAATCGAGGAGGAAGAAAATAAAATAGATTGGTGGACCATGTATTTCAATGAAGCGATAAATGTATATTGAAATGGAGCTGACACAATAATAATCTCTCATAATAAGAAGCAGTATATGGTTTCAGTTAAACTACAGTTTGAATGCACCCATAATACAGCTGAGTATAAGGCTTGTATCTTGGGTTTAGAAGCTAAATTAGAGCTTAGAATCAGAAAGAAAAATGTATACGATGATTCAATGTTGATTATCTATCAAGTGAAAGGTGAGTGACAAACTAAGGAAGAAAAGTTAAAACCTTACCAAGAATATCTATCCAAACTAGTAGAAGAGTTTAAAGAAATAGAGTTCACCCATCTAGGAATGGAAGGGAACCATTTTACAGATGTTTTGGCCACACTTGCTTTCATGGCCAAAATTGATTTTTGACATAAAGTATAACTGCTACACATTGATATCAAACATTTTTTTGTTCAATGTTGCTTAGTTAAAGGAGAGATAGATGGAAACCCTTGGTACTACAATACTAAGAATTTTATGCAAAACCAGGAGTATCTCGTGGAAGCCTTTAAAGTAGATAGGAAAACCTTGAGAAGATTATAATGGATTTCTATTTAGACAGAAAAATTTTGTTCAAAAGATCATTTGACGGAACCTTGTTAAGATGTTTAAATGAGACTGACGCTAGAAATGAGTTGTAAGAAGTCTATGAAAGGATTTGCTCAACTCATGTTAGTGGGCACATGATAGCAAGGAAAATATAGAGGGTTGGTTATTTTTGGATGACATTAGAAAGAGATTGCATCAATTATGTTAGAAAATATCATAAGTGCCAAGTGTATAGTGATAAGATCAATACACCTCCAATTTCTCTATTTAATCTAACATCATCATGGCAATTTGCAATGTAGGGAATTGATTTGATGGGGCCTGTTAACCTAAAAGCCAACAATGAGCATAGATTCATCCTTATGGCTATTGACTACTTCACAAAATGGGTAGAAGCCAATTCATATGCTCATGTAACATAGAAAGTGGTGAAAAGCTTTATAGAAAAGAACTTAATCTGCCAATATGGTCCACCAGGAAAGATGGTAACTGGCAATGCTTAGAACTTCAATGACAAGATGATAGTAGAGTTTTGTGCCAAATGGAAAATCAAGCATTCTAATTCCTCATTGTATAGACTAAAGATGAACGACATTGTAGAAGCTGCCAACAAGAATGTCAAGAAGATTATTCAGAAAATGGCGATCACTTACAAAGATTGGTATGAGATATTGTCATTTACTTTTCACACATATCGTAATACAGCCAAAACTTCAATGGGAGCTACCCTATATTCCTTGGTATATGGAATGAAGGCGGTGATGCATTTGGAAGTAGAAATACCTTCTTTGAGAGTATAGATAGATTCTAAGTTAGAAGAGGCAGAGTGGGCTAAAGTGAGATATAAATAGTTAAATCTGATCAATGAGAAAATGATAGCTATAATTTATCATCATCAATTTTACCAAAAAAGGATGGCCAAAGAATATGAGAAGAAGGTTAGACCTCAGATGTTCTAGGAAGGAGATTTGGCACTAAAAAAAATACTATCTTTACTAGGAGAGGATTAGAGCAAATTGATGTCAAACTATGAGGGTTCTTATATAGTGAAGAGGGCTTTCTTAGGAGGCGCTTTAAGGTTGTCTAGAATGGATGGAGAAGATCTAGGTAGAGTAGTGAATTCCGATTCTATAAAAAGATATTATAGATAATATGTTCATTTCCTCCCAAGTTAATAAAAATAAAGTTTTGTCATGAACTCTTCGTGTAAAGAACCTTTTTTTAAAAAATTGTATGATCTCACAACATTTGAATCCTTTTCCTAAAAGAAAGATCTTGAAAGAATTGGTTTTGTGCATAAGTATGAGAAATGGATCATAAAAACAATCAAGATAAGTTTTTAAGCAATTCTCGATTAAGAGGTGACCAAACAAAACAAACCAAAGCCCACTATGAGATATGACCCTGTCTATGAATAGTATTTTGAATTGCATGGATGAGTGGTTGGCAGTCACTCTACAATCACCAGAAAATTCTTTCAGAAAAAGGACAAGGTTTATCAATACTGATAATGTGTGTTTGAAATGAGGAAAAATCATCTTTACTATCCCTTCACTTTCTAAAAAAATATATATCCACTGTGGTCCTCATTTAAGCCTAAGTAAGTCTTTTTTCATAAAAATGCTAACTAGGATCACACCCTACACTTGGGGTAAAAGAAAATGTGAGCTAAATGCCAGAATACACATATGGATCTATGAAAGTCTGAAACTAATACTAGGGGGCATCATCATAAAAAAGAAGGGCAAAAAAAAAGGAAAGAAAAAATATATATAAGAAAAGAAGGAAAGGAAGAAGTAAAGGAAAAGAAAAGAAAAGAAAAGAAAAGAAAATGATGGTTTGATGATGCTCTAAAATTAAGGCAAAGATCCTGAAGTAGGACTCTTCATTAAGAAAGAGAGTTTATCCAAACAAAGTCCATAAAACTATTTCACAAAGAAAAAGAAACAAGAGAAAAGTGATCCTTTAACTCCCAAACACCTTTTGAGCCTAAAATAAGCATCCATTTCATTATTAACCCATAATCATAGCATACATTACGTGTCTTTTGAAGTCCTTTTTAATCAAACTCACACAACTTGGGTTGATAAACGACGATCTTATTGTTCACATGATGTGATAAATGAGTAGCGACCCACTTTTTTATCCATGCAAAGAAAAATTCTAGCATTCTATACAAATTTTTCAAGTAGATACTTGAAATCATTTTGAAAAAAACTAAAGCAGAAGGTTACCTTTGGTAGAAGCCTGACCTAAAGACAACTCATGTTCTGAAATTCGATGAAACACTCAAGGAAATTGCTTAAAGAACTATTTTGATGCATATATTGAAATTTTCTGTTCTCATAAACAAAACTAAGTCTTTTAAAGATTTTTTTCTTGAAAAGTTTTTATGTTGAAACAAAACTAAAAAACCTTTAAAATAAAAAAAAAATTAAAACATCAACAAAGAGCATTATAGAAAGCAGTGTCGAAACACATTCTCAATGGGATAAGAAAGGGCCTCACAAAAAACAAAAGTTGGAGACTTTTTCCCAAGAATATGATGGGTAAGAAAGGCAGCACAATAAACGGATCCTGACTCAACCATATAATTTCTAACACATGAACAAGCTCACAACAAAAAAGGAGTTCATAGGAAACCAAAAGAAAGGCTGGGACCTCTATTTCCAAACCAAGTAAGAATGTATGCATTTGACCCCACATCATTGCATATATGTTTTTGAATTTTTTAGGAAAATTCTCATTGGAATTCAGTAAGATTTTGATGAATCAGAGTTGACAAAGAAAGAATCTTTGATCTATAATAACAGGGAATCTAAGTCAAAACCCTACAATAAGAAAATTTTAGGACAACCCTATAATCAGGAAATACCAAGAAATTCAACTCTGCAATAAAAAAGAAAAAGAGAGAAGAACCTTACTAATAGAAAATTATTAAGAAAATAAGAAGATCAACCATGTCATCATCGTATGTTCTATTAAGACTATATATTAATTAGAGCCATAGACTGATATATATTATGTTTTTTTTTAAAGAAGGCAGTTATTCATAAACTGAGGTATAAGGGATACCTTGAAATATTATGTAGGTGCTTGTTAGATGACATTACACTTGTCATAACCCAATTTTTGAACAAATAATACAAAAATTAAATATAGTTGACAATGGGGTTAAGACAACAAAATTTGAAGTTTGGGGATGTAATTTGAGAGTTAATTGATCAATTTTGAAAGAATTAAAAGTTAAAGATTTAATTAAGGGCTAAATTGAACAATCCAGAAATTAAGGACTGTTTTGTAAACAGTGTTATAATTCAGGGATTTAATTGAAATTAATTCAAAACGGGCAAAATTAAAAGAATTAATTCAGGACCAAATTGAACAATCCAGGAATTAAGGACTGTTTTGTAAATAGTGTACCAATTTAGGGATTTAATTGAAATTAATCAAAAAGGGCAAAATTAACAGAAATTTTTAATTGCTTAGGGGTCCAATTGCCGGATTTCCAAAGTTCAGGGGTCAAAAAGTGAAAATGTGTCTTTTGGCCGAAACGTCGCCGTTGCTAGTGGGAGAGTCGTGTGATCTTCTTCATCCCGATTCAACCGGAGACCTGAAAATCTGCAACAGTTCCAATCGTGGACCACATCCCTTGCCCACGATCTCGTTCGTGGAAGATACAGTCTTGCAAAGGCAGGACTGATTAGGGGCAAGCTGCGGGTCTCTATAAAAAGAAGGCAGAGAACGTAAGCAGAAAAAGAAAAAAAAGAGGAGGAACCTAGAAATAGAGCAACCCACAACACCCAACAGCAACCAAAAAACCCAGAAAAACAGAGCAATTAACCCAAAGGAAAAAACAGAGCAAAGAAAACACAACCCACCCAAAAAAAAAAATACAGAGTCAAGAACGGAAACATCACACCAGCCCAGATTTCGTCCCTGTAAGAAACAAGCTTTCGTAAAAAAAAATAGATACACAGAAAAGGAGAGAAAGGTAGAGGATCACGGATACCCTGTTTTCGTCCCTGCAAGAAACCAATTGATCACCGAACCATTGGTTATTGAGAGAAAGCAATCGAACCAATACCAGCGTTGCGACCTTCCTCAGCATCGCCAGAAACAGAAAGCAACCGAATCAAAATAGCCACACCAGCGTTGCAGCCTTCTCCAATGGCCAGAAACAGGTGCGCCCGTTTCCATTTCTTTTTTTGGCTTGCTCTTCGGTGATCAAATAATGTTTGAACAGTGCGAAGGTAATTTAATTACCTTCGCATTGTTGATGCACGCGTGAAATTGTTTCACGCGTGCATCTGTTTTTTAGCCAGGTCACTGGCTTGAGCCAGTGACCCGGGCCGGGCTAGCTAGGTCCAGCCCAGCACATGTGGGCTGAGCTGGGCCCAGCCCAAAAATGTAAATTAAAAAAAAATAAAAAATACATAATAAAAAAGGATGTGTATGTATAAATAAAAAAATAAATATGAATTTATTGTTTTTATTCATTGACGCCAGAGTAAGAATAAAACTATTGATTCAAATTTATTTCATTGTATTTTATTTAAATTACATAAAAAAAATATGCATGCAAAAAAAAAATAAAGTAAATTTATTGGTTTATTCACTGACGCCAGAGTCAGGAATAAAGATACTAATGTAAATTTATTTTATTTTATTTTGTTTTGTTTTATTTTTTTAGCTACATAAAAATAAAAATAATGCGATTGCGTAAAAAAAATAAATTGATTTATTTGTTTATTCCTGACTATTTCATTGTATTTTATTTAAATTACATAAAAAAATATGCATGCAAAAATAAAATAAAATAAAGTAAATTTATTGATTTATTCACTGACGCCAGAGTCAGGAATAAAAATACTAATGTAAATTTATTTTATTTTATTTTGTTTTGTTTTATTTTTTTTAGCTACATAAAAATAAAAATAATGCGATTGCTTAAAAAAATAAATTGATTTTATTTGTTTATTCATTGACGCCAGAGTCAGGAATTAAAAAAAAATGATAATTCAAATTTATTTATTATCATACCTACATAATATTTACCAACGCCAGAGTTGGAAATATCCGTAGTTGAATATTCACTGGCGCCAGAGCTAGGAATATTACAAAAAATAAATCATAGTATAAAAAAATGTTAGCAATTAATGACAAAGATCAGCAATGCAGCCTGCCTTAGGCAGGACGTTTAAGGGATGATATTATCTTCCCTTTTATGTAACCAGTCTCGGACCATAGAATCTCTGTTGACCAGTTAGGGTTCCTAGTAACCATAATACTAAGTGGCGACTCCTTAAACAAAGAATATCCCCATTAAAGAACATGATGCTAGAAATCCATTCTTTTCCATGAAATAATGAGTTTTAAGGCCGCCGCAATGTCGGGTGTGACAACACTAAATTGTCCCACATGAGAATTCCATACAGAGAAATCACTTGTGTCTATGGAAAGGCTCACGTGAGAATTCTGTAAATCATCTTTAGACTTTAGATCACTAAGCTATCTTGTATAGAGAATATTATACTTTAATCCTGACTACATGTTTTCTAAATAAAGGGTAACAAATGGGAAGATATTGAATATAACATGAACTATATATAGGTGTTTAGTGATTAAAAGAGGACTCATCACCTTAGTTGAATTAAAAAAAAATTTATTTGTTCTCAAATAGTATTGATTGTGAAATTCTTACGTAAGGTGAAATGAAATTTGAAAAGAATTTAAAATTTGTATTCAAATAATCAATGACTATGATGTTAAGAACAAATATGATTTGATAGAGTAAACACACTGCATGCTATAATATCTAAATTAGAACATTCTTGATGAATGAATAATAATTACACTGAGAAACTAGTCAATGAAAGGCTACATTAAACCATATGCTAATATTTGGAGGATCATGACATGTTGCTGGATATTATACTTGATCTTCAAATATAAATCAATTAGTTTTTAAATTGATAATAAATTAAATTATTTAATTTATTTAGTAATTCTATTTTCATGAGGATCATGATTTATATTTAAGCCAACTTGTTAGGAACATAATGGGTCACACATATTAAAAACACTTGGTCAAAATTTAAACTTAGATGAGTAATCAAGTGTGACTTGATTGTAAATAATTTTTAAGAATCGAGGACTAAAATGTAATTAATATAAGGAGTTACAATTCTAAACCTAAAAAAATCAAGTGGTGATTTGATTAAATAAATTTCTAAAATTGTTCTGAAAGATATAAAATTATGCCTAATAGTCTTGTCAATTTGGTTTTCTCTTATGTCCTCGTCATAGTATCATTTTGCTTTTGGCTTGAGAAGTTTAAAATGAGCTCTCAATCATTGAGGATATATTTGGAATTATGGTAGCGGCTGCGGTTTAAAGTGTTTTTTATTTAGAAATGAATTAAAATAATGTTTTTTTTTATTTTTTTAAAAATTACTTTTAAATCAGCACATTAAAATGATTTAAAAAGATAAAAAAATATTATTTTTTAGCGAAAAAAAAAAAAATTGAATTTTAAGGGAATGCCCCCTAAGTTAGTTTAATTTTTTAGAAGATTCGACTAAAGCTGTCTCGGACATTACTTCCAAGAGGAGAGCCATCCATGCAATGGTACTGATTTCAAGCATGGATCGAGTGACTTCATGCTTAAGGACCCAACCTCCAACAAGGAAAGCTCTTTGAACTTTGCCAGAAAAGA
>Ga0325404_1008962_pt1 | contig 10220 bp, 6 predicted proteins | sample PopdelMetagenome_18_FD_205664 | JGI IMG/M metagenome (GOLD analysis project Ga0325404, IMG submission 205664) | Populus deltoides microbial communities from Bellville, Georgia, United States - Xylem-Control-R1 | ecosystem: Host-associated > Plants > Phyllosphere > Stem > Wood/Secondary xylem...
GTGCATTTTCCTTTAATCTGTTTCTGTGTCAGTGATGACGTTTTCTGGTTGTAGTTGGCGGCGGCGGTAATCCTGGAGGAAAACGGAATAAGGTAAGGGGCGTGTCTATATATTACCTCATTAGAGGAGTCTTTGTTTTAATGCAAGTGGAAATATTAAAACGATTTAAAATTTTTTTAATTTGAAATAAAAAAATAATTTTTTAAAAAACGTTTTTAAAACATAAAAATACATATATTTTTAATTGAAAAGCAATACTAATAAAAGTATAGGATGTGAGAATTGCTAGCGTAAATATTTAACAATATTATGGTAAAGACCTCCCAATCTCTCCTTGTTCAATGTAATCATGATACTCAATAAAAAATGATTACACAAATGAAGAGTGACTCTTACTCCTAAAATACTATCAACACCTTCCATAGCTATGAGCAATTAATTCAATTGGAGATCTGCGTATGCATGTTACTGACGTCTCCGTCCACTGCTTTTCCCTCAAAAAGAGATGCTACTCGTTGAGGTGAAATATACGACCACTCAAACCTCCTAACGAAGTATATTAAGAATATATATATATTCAAGACTAATATATAACATTAATGAACACCATCGATTTCAATTAAAAAATCTAGACTGATGAATTATAGACCCGTCCTATCTTATATATAAGTATTTTATTTTTATTTTTATTTTTCAGTATCAATCATATTACACTCTACATTTCACTATACATAAATTTTTATATTTGTCAAATTTATTGAGTCTGTTTAGTAATAGAAATATTTTTTTCAATAAAAAATTAGAAAACATGTTCATTTATTGAAAATAAAGAATATTTTTTTATAAAAAATAAAAAACATATCAAGATTATATCAATTTAAAATAAAAAATCAATACCATAATTTATATATTTTTTATAATCTTGTTATGAATTTTAATTTAATTTTATTCAGATTTAAAATTAAACGAAAAGATTTTATTTATTATCTGAAAAAGTAAAATATCTTATATTATATTTATAATTAAAAAAATGAATTTATGATGGTAATTAAACATGAAAATATAAAAATAATTTTAATGTTCTAAATTGTTAGAAAATACATGTATATAAAAGAAAAATATTGTATTATTGACTTTTTATAATTTAAAAAATATAAAACCTCTAAAATATGTTTACAAACTAAATATAAATTTAAGAAATTAGTTTTGTTTCAATGATTTAGAAGAAAAGTTTTATGATGCATAAGGAGGTAGTCGATAACATCATATTAGTTATATTTAAAAAAATAAAATAATAAAATTCATAACCATAAAAAAATAATAAGATCATTTTCATTTTAGATTTTTATCTTTTCCTTATATCCATAAGATGATCTTAATAGAATGTCATTATTTATTCAATAAATACGATAGCAATTTCTTGATTTATATAGAGAAATATTAAATTTAAATAGAAAATTTTAATTTTTCTTTTTTAATCGGATTTTTTAAATTGAGATGTTACTCTCTTTGAAAACAATCACATTAGTCTTCACAAAATTCCAAAAGAATGTTAAAAGAAAATATGAATTCTCTCTAGCAATTCAATTCAATTCTGTATTAGTTTACCGTACAAAAAAGTATGCATCGCACTTGATCGCTTGTTCTTAGCGTTGAGCCCAAGAGGCACGTTGACTTCGAAGTTAGAGGGATTTATTAACGAGAATCGAGAATTGACGCGTGGCTATCACGATCCGCAACCCGAGATGTAGACCATGATTGTCGACTCGTTTGGTTGCTTACGGTAAGAAAAATAATAAGTAAGGACCTTAACCGAGGAATTGAAGGAGAGGAAGGCATGCCACGTAACCGGATTATGCACGTGCAATGGCAAAGCAATAAGCGTGACCTTGACGCTTCCTCTTAATTTAGTTTAATTAACTAATTCATTCCCTTGTGTTATTTATTTATTTGTTTTGGTTAAATCCCCATGAGAAGGTTCACTGTGTCGAGTCCATCGTGCAAAATCTTTAAATTACCAAACTGTACATGTCCTAGTGACAACATATTTTCAAACAATTAACATGAAAAGTAAACTAATTTCCCTTAAAATATTTTTTTTTTAAAATGACCCTGAGCTTAATTAGTTCCTACCTCCTTGAATAAGTAATATCTCTTAGATTTATTTTTTTATATAAATATGGGTGTCCGGGCCAGCTTGTATGCACCTCGATTAATCCCACGGGCCCTAAAATTAACAATTATGTAACCCTCCAGTGATCATTATATTACAAACCACATAATTTAAATATAAAATTACAGGAAAAACAACCCCCAATTATAATTATTTTTATTATTTTATCGTATAATTGATATATTTGCTGTGTGGATTGCGGATTTAACAATATAATGAGAACATTAATATCATAAATGCTAATTCCAAAATAAATGTTCAAATAGATAAAGATAAGTTCATTATACACTTTACTTGATATTGTATCTACTGTCCACAAATAAAAATAATTATAATTATATATAGCAGAGGAAAGAGAAAAAATATTATTTATTTTCATCTTTATTATATAAAAATGACTTCCACGATATACATATAATAGCAATTTAGTATATATCCGTAATTGAGAATTAATAACTAACTAGTGATTAATAAGCATATATAATTGTAAAAGTTTTTGGTTTTGGTTATAAGAAAGAGAAGACTCTTTTAAATCCTTTTTTCTTTCATAGATGGATTTATTACATTATCATCGTCACAAGCATTTCATTCTCTCTCTTTTTTTTTAAGAATTTTACAACTAAAATAGAATTTCTCTATTTCACAATGATTTGTTTAAATCTAATTTATACTCTCAAAACAAAGTTGCTTACTAAATATGATTTAGTGCTTTACAAATTATTAAATTAATGTGTTTTTAAATATTTTTTATAATTTTAATATATTAGTATTAAAATTTTTAAAAAAATCATATATATATATTTTTTATTAAAAAATATGTCGACACGTTACCGGACACTACTCCAATCCAGCAAAAAAAACTACAATCCACGACACACAAGGACATATTGGTCATTTAAGCCTCAGAGTCAGAAAAGGACAATGTTAAATTATAAGAAGCTTTGACTTGTCGATTTCAATCACCGTCTTGATGTGGCCAATGAGGAACTGCCATGTGAGGCAATATAGCTTCAATGAGACAGCTCACTGTAACCATGACCACACAAGCACACACATTCCTTAACCCAAACGGCTCGCAACCGACCACGTTTATATCAATCAAAATCATGCTGCAACTCCCAAACGCCATATAATTTCTAGTCCCCACACACACATGCCCTTGCACTAACTCTCACACAATATCACACCAATACACATCCTCTTATATCACCCCAAATCTCTCCCTTTCCTTCCATCAGATCAAACAAAAAGGAGATATACAGTACTGTTTACGAACATGTACTCTGCTAGTGACCAGATGATGTTTCAATGCCCTCCTAGGCCATTGCCAATGGAGAGAAAATGGAAATCCAACATCGAAGTTGCTCCAAATTGCCCTCGTTGTGCTTCTCCGAACACGAAATTCTGCTACTACAACAACTACAGCTTGTCACAGCCTAGGTATTTTTGTAAGGGTTGTAGAAGGTATTGGACTAAAGGAGGGTCGCTAAGAAATGTTCCTGTAGGTGGTGGTTGTCGCAAGTATCGCAGAGCGAGGTCCTCTAAGATCTCGCAGAATGAACGTGCTGCTGTTTCGCTTGATTATAGTAGGGCTAATGAGACTTTAGCTTGTTCCTCGAATAAAGACTCAATGGCTCAACAAGATGGAGCCAATGGGTCCGATATTGATCTAGCTGCTGTTTTCTCTAAGTTCTTGAATCAAGACTTGTGTTATGGGCCCGAGTTTATTGGTGAAGAATTGCGTGACGAGGGCAGTGAGTTGGTTAACATATCGAATTCTTCAACCCCAATATCAGACAGCTACCAAAATGATCCGATGATGGAAAGCCTGAAGCGGTCTGATCTGACCCAAGAATCCAATTTACTTGAAGGGAGATCTCAGGTGCTTGTAGGAGAGAAGCAACAATTTGAAGAGGAGAGATTTCAAGAACTCATCGAAAGTCAAGACATGAATGCATTTGGGTTGCAAAATTTACTGATCGATGAAATTGTGCAAGATGCTTTGTGGTCAGATGATGCAACCTTGCCTAATGTTCCTAATTGGCAACCCATGGTACAATTGCAAGATTTTGATTCATTTTCAGTGGATGATCGTCTAAAGATTTCAGCCAATTTTACCAGCGACAATAATTGGAGTTCTTTTGATCTCTCGGGGTTTGAGGTTCTTCCAAGACCTTGATACATACTCTACTATATATTAACCTTTTTCGATTTTGTATTTTATGATCTTGCTCTTCTTTAAAGAAGCAAAATTTACTGTTAAATACCCATGAACATGAAAGATTATGGCATGGACATCATTGCACAAGGACTGAGAATGAAATGGAAAGATATTAGAGATATTTACTTTGTTTTCTCTTTGTTATTGATTTGGCTGTAATGGACGACGAAAAAGATTTTGCAGTGTCGAAACGAGAGTTCGAAAAGTAGAGTTCTATAATTAAACCAGCATTGTATCCTACATGGAGGAATCACAGTTATTAAAGCCTGAGGAGTTGACCCAAAATCTTATTTAGACTGGGTTTTATTTTAAAGATTAGGTTTCATTTTTACATTGACCTGATTAAATTAATGTGATTTTACAAGTTAGATTTTTTACTTGTTGACCCGGATGGATCTATTCAAGTCAAAATCAATAATTTTTTAAAAAATATTAAAATAATATTATTTTAAACAAATCATAAAATTAAGTTAACTATTAACCGGATAACTCATATCCTAGACCAGGTAATATCTCAAAGTCGATTGGGCTGAGAAAATAATATGCTCTAGAAAATGGACCGAGTAAAACAAAAAAAAAAAAGCATTGCTGCAGCAAAAATGATACCCTAAACTAGTGCAGATCTCAAGTCAATTGGGCCAAAAAAAACACACTAGAAAATGGGCCGATGAAGAAAAAAGCATTGCCCCAGCAAAAATAAGCGATTGCCTAAATCATTTTGCAGAAATCATTTTCCCCACGTCAATCAAAATTCTTTTTTGATTCTTAGTTTTTAACATTCGTGCTTAGTTAATAACGTTAGGAGGAAGGAAAAGTCGGACGGAATCTGACAATCACAGTAAGATATTAAACAAGTCCACCTCTTACCTGAAATATAAACAAGTTCAGTTCCTTGTATGAAAGAGTTAGAAGTTCATTGGTTTTCGGGGAAGATATAGCAGCGTATGTATCTTCTTCACAGAGGCATTCTTCTTATTTCTCGAATCTGTTGCCCTTTTTGCAATATTGGAGGAATCAGCTGTTCATCATCTTGTAAACTATTCTATTTGGAAGATTTGGCTCGGTTCTGTGAATGCTGGGTTTCAGATTTTGTGTAGTTCTGCTGATGGTATAATTAAATGCACTAATCAAAAGGTGTATCCTCCTTGGATAAACCAGGCCCTGTGCTGGAATTGGTGGAGTATTGAGAGATGATGCTGATTTGTTTTGATCATATTGGGTACTGGTTTTCTGTCTTGTCTTTAATTCCATGGTATCTTGGTGTTGGGGTTTGTGTTTTCGAGTCCCTGTTGTTCTCTGTTCTTGTGTTCCATTCACCATTTTGTTTTGTGCTAATAATATTTGGTATATTGATTTTATAAATTAACAATAAATTTAAAATGCATAGGGAATTCATCATGAAAAATGCATCGTAATCCCCTTTCATTGTATTTTTTTTATATAATCGTGGTTATTCGGGTCAGCTTAACCATATTTCGATTAATCTTCTGAGATCCTGAAGTTAATATTAAGTCAGTCTCTAGTGGTTTTGAGGTTTGTGATATTCAAACTAGTAACCTTTAGGGAATAAACTCAGAGTCTGACTAGTTGAGTTATAAATAAATTATTTATAGTTTTTTTTATTTTTATTTTTAATTTAACTTTTATTGAACCAAATTACATGTCATTAAATTATTATATTTTGATAAACCTAAGATTAGTTGGCAAAAAAAATTAGCTATCAAAATTATAAGTTCTCTCCCCAAAGTATTATAATTCTTCAATTGAGTCTGCTATTAAAGATTTTCCAATTTTCGGACGGCACATGCCAAGAATTTTACAAAAACATATTATTGTATAGCATATGCTATGCGATTTGTAACATAAATATCTACGAACTAGAGTTTGTAAAACTAAATAAAAAATGGTTCGTCGTTAATCTAGCGTATATACTTACCTCTTTTTTGGAAAAAAAATATTTATTTTTCATTTAAAAAATAGCATGTACAAAATTGAAAAATATGAAGAAAATAAATATCACCCTTGCACTTCACAATCAAATAAGATTTTTCAAGCAACTAGAAAATTATCCTCTGGTGACATATTAATTAATTTGTTTGTTTTTCTTACAGAAAATTAATTTAACCGACAATCCTATAGATTATATAATACACGGTGCTTCCGAATTTGATATCTTGAATCTGCCACTGCATATAGATCACGGCAAGATAATGGATCCATGTCGAGTTAAATATCTTCGAAATATCCTCCAAATATCTCCGAAATCATCTTTATTATTCGTTCAATTTCGATAGCAACTCTGCAAAAGAAATTATGAGAAATTAATTAGTCATTGTCATTGTCTTTAATTTTCTCCTTTTCCTGCTGATCTTTAGAAATTAATATGATCCTCTACTAACTTCTTTCCATGGAAAGAAAAAAAACTACTTCTCTTTTCATTTTTTCCCTGCATCCTTTTGTAATTTATCAGTTTGTTCATAGGTTGACGTAATCAAGAAAAAGAGAAAATTAGAATCTTTAATGAAGTTTTTACATTTTAATCTCAGATAAAATACATTAACAACCCTTTTAAAATATTAAAGAAATATAAACTAATTCAAAAGTTTGAAACATAAGCAAAACCTTTTTCTTAATCCAAAATGCTCTTAATTACTATTGAGGGAGTGAATTTAAAAGTAGTAAGAATATTTCTCGTACAAAAAGGGGTGTTTTGGAGGATGTTTTTGTTAAATACTTTATTTTTTTATGACAATATCTTGATATTAATTCAGCCTTCAATTTTTTTTCTATTTAGATTTTTGCACCTTTAAAAATTAGTATTTGATTAAGTATTCCGGTAACATGTTTTTCAAGAGTATTAATTAAACAACTGGAACATGTCATTAGTATTTGGAATAAATGTAAGAAAATTGAAGCGTATAAATTTAAATAAATCTTCGAAAAAGTATAAATAATGATAATTTGTGTTTATCTCATCGAAGAACTTCTGCTTACTCCTGGTTTGATCTGGGAACATGTCAAATATGCTACTTGCTGCCTCCAAAAGTTTCTGCGAATTTACATAAGAAACAACATAAGAAACGCAGCTATATATGCGAGTGATTGTACATATGTAAAGAGAATGGAGAAATTATGAGGAAGTAAAAAATGATCAATTGCTCATACCAGCATAACGTCAACGTCAACGACTTGGCCTTGTTCTTTCACTACTGTGATTTTCCTACACATGTTCATAGTCTTCCTTGGTCAGTTGAAAATCTTAAATTAACGCGTAAAAGTTCTTAATCACCTGAGTTTTTTTTTTTTTTTTTTTAGCTTGGAATTTAGAGAGGGGAAAAAAATGCAAATAGAGATGATGGGACTATTTCATTTGGTCTCTTATGTTTGCTTGGACGGCCCATTTTATCTTGGCCATTGGAGAACAAATGGATCTCCTCCATTTCTCAGCATTCTTTCCGACCCACCTTAAAATTACACAACATATCCGTGCTTATGAAGTGAAATCTCCTTCAAGATTACTAGTTCTGATCAGTTTACAAATCGATCTGCTGTTCCTTGAGACCATCGAGAAATTCAATTCAAACAATAGGATCCCTTCCTTCCAGATTAATTGATACAGATTACCATTATACTAAAACATGGAGTTAAAAAAAAATATTTCAATCAAATTATTGCACCTGATCAAGAGTTTTTCGTCAAACTCCTCACATTCAAAGTCAGTGCAAAATCTGGTGAAGGGTATAACTTGATTGTCCCACTCTGAAAAGGAACACAATAGTTTAACAGTTGAATTTAGCTTGTTACACAATCAAATACCACGCATGAGCGCGCGTTCATATAGATATAGATATATTTCCAAGAGGTCAAGGTAAAAGAAAAGCTGTTGTATCTAATTAATAATGGTATAATCTAACTATTGAATTTGAGTAATTGAAAAGAGCTTGTGGCCGTGGCGGTCACCTAGATGCAGGAAAGCAGTTGCAGCCTGCAATTCATTCTTACATTGCACACTTTCAATCTTGAAACGAATATTAGGCCCCATTGCCATCATTACCTTCCGAAGAAATTGTATGATACTCTGTACATGGCCAACGTAAACTGTTAACATTCAGGGATGTTGTGATATATTGAAAGTCAAATAAAATAGATTGCGAGACTTGTTTTGACTCAATTCATTTAGGTCTATAGATACAAAATACAGGCTTAATTAGTGCCCATGATCAAGAGCTAAAGAAGGAAAGCAATATTGCAGAGTAAATACAGCAGAATATTTACAACATAGTGAAAACCTTCTGCATATTAAAATCTTGAACCGTCGGTATTATATTCGTTGTGAATTCCTTGATATACTTGCATTAAATTTCTACAATAAATCTTTACTGAGTATTTGAGGCAAAGATCTAGTACATTGTCACATCGAGAAAACGAACAGCTTGGAGAAAAGATGGAGTTGTACTAAAATGCACTAACCTGTTCTCGATCGAATGCAATCTGAAAAATGAAGTCCTTAAACACGCAGTCATATGAGAGAACATCCTCCAGTAATTGTTCGTCGTTTCTCGAATTGATGGCATAGAAGAACCTGTGGATCAGGATGCCAATATCATCAACGAAATCCGATGTGAAACCAGGTGCACAATCACTGCACCGCAGTTTCCATTGATCCTCTTTATTCTTTGCTGCAACATTTAGTTGCCTTTTTGTTGCTAATGATTGTTGAGGAAATGTGAACTTGGGGATAGGAGATTGGACATTATTGGTGACTACTAGGTTGCTCAAATGCCTTGCATTAGCAATATTATTTGGTTGGACTGCAAAAAATTTGCCATTCAGGGTTTTTCTAAGACTAATGCCAGCACCTAAATTGTAATGAATCATAGATGCCATGACTCAGTGTAAGAGCTGAAGATGTACTACAACCTCGGACAGATAGAGATATATGTAGAGGGAAATGGAAGTAAATGTCATTTTTTTAATCGCTTGATAGAGGGTCTTGGCATCTAGCCTCGCGGCATTCCAAGATTGCTAGTGAGGCAAAGCAGATGCAATTCCTTTCCTTTCAAAATGAGAAAATAGGTGTAATAGCAACGCAAACAGAGAAAGTCAAAGATTAGCATGTATCATGATTGTACTATTAGGGTGCGTCTGGCAAGTAAATATAAACTTAGACATGAGATGAAATCAGAATTGCTTTTTACAAATCATATTCCATGCGTACACCAAGGTCCAAACAATAGGGAAACGATGTTGCCACTCTCCAAGTTTACAACACCACTTTCTATTACAAGCTTTGTGAGGGTAATGAAATTAAAATACACTGGTGATGTTATAAACCGGAGGAGTGGCTAATAGTGAGTACTCAACCTCTAACTTTTGTAATGGGGGACTAGATGTTTCTCAGAATCTCTTTTTCACAACGTGTAAAATCACCTTGACAAAGGGTGAAAAGAAGAAGAAGAAGAAGAAGAAGAAGAAGAAGCACCATCCATCTTTCTGTAAGAACAACCCGGGGCCCCAAGGCCTGAATCTCGCACTAGAAAAAGAAGCTAGCAGCCACGATTAATTTGGTTTAAACAGGTACAGGAGTAGTTAAGCCCATAAGGATTTAGTTTCTGGGCTTAGTACGTGCTGCCTTCTAATCTTATCTTTGATATTTGATATATTCAAGCTGTGGATTCTACACAAATATTTGTTAGAACTTCCAGAGAGCATAAAACAAATAAGTATAGTGATACAAGGCCAAGAGTCGAAAATGTAAGTAGATACGCTGGAAACACATTTATAGTTGACGAAAAGTCTGTACTGTTGCCACTTCCCTGCAACTCC
>Ga0325404_1008966_pt1 | contig 10216 bp, 6 predicted proteins | sample PopdelMetagenome_18_FD_205664 | JGI IMG/M metagenome (GOLD analysis project Ga0325404, IMG submission 205664) | Populus deltoides microbial communities from Bellville, Georgia, United States - Xylem-Control-R1 | ecosystem: Host-associated > Plants > Phyllosphere > Stem > Wood/Secondary xylem...
ACAACAACAACAACAACAAGTTAAAGAAGACTTTGAGATGTAGGATTAATGTGAGGATTAAACACTGATAAAAACAAATATCAAGGTTAGAGGATCCATTAATGGTATTTCAAACAAGTAGGTTCCAATCAGATGATTTGTCATTAATAGCTCATTTTAAATTGTTAACATGATTATATTAATTATCTTATTTAAGTAACACCAAACTTTTAAATATTGTCAGGAATTCATGATGCTAACTTATGTTAATAACAAATCAAGTTCCTTTCATAGCACAGATGTAGGTTATACCATACGGTTGGGTTATGAAAGTGTCAAGCATTTGTTGTACTAAGTGATATACAACACAAATCTAGATTAACCATTTAACAAGTAAGGTATTAAGAATTAATAAGATAAAAATGATAAGACATGTTAATAGCAAGTTGTTTAGGATTTAAGCATTGAAGTCCATATTGAGTTTATATTATACTTATTCTTACACCATTAATGTAACCTTTTCACCTTAACATAATAAACTTAGCTAAACATAATGAAGAAGAGAAACATAAATAAACAAGATAAGAACATAAATAAGATATAAGTTAACTAAGTAAAGAAAAGAAAATGAAAAGTATAAACATGATATTAATGAAAGCAAAACTTAAGCATTACAAAAATATAAAGAGAGAGAGAGAGCAAGAGCAAGATCTTGATCTAAACAACCAAGCCCCCAAATGCATGGCAAATGTCTTCTTTTATAGGCCAAAATTTAAAACTATTGATTTGATGACTAATTGTTGAGTGGGTGGCCAACTCTTGACTTGGTGACAATCCTTATCTTCTTTTTTGAACAAAACGTCATTGCTAATGTCAGAATTCGAACAGACTTGAATCATGAAAGTTCTAGGAAATTGTCTCAGCTTTCCAAGAAAAAACAATTGAGGTCATTTGGACTTCTAGAACTTGAGATATGGGCTGAGCACTAAACAGTGTCTGGGCTATAGGACAGATTCGGACTTCTCTGTTGTTGCTACAATTTGGACTTGAAAACGGTCTTTTTAAATCTTAGACTCCCATGAAAGTTGCAGGCCTATGTCTTATCTTTCCATCCATATAAGGCAGACCTAAATTCGAGATCTACAGCTCCAGATATGACCCGATTACCGAACAATGTTCTAGTTTGGACTGCACCAAACATCTTTTTTCTAAGTTTGGCCATCTCTTTATCCTTTCAATTTCAGTACTTAAACTTATCAATCAATCCTTTCATTTATATGACAGGCCTGCATTTAAGATGAACATTTACCATAAATTAAAGGTATCTTATGATATCAGACTTGTTATTACAAGACATGCTTTAGTTAAGGAGTTTTTGATATTTCAAGTGCAAAATGATAATATAAAACCTTGATAAAAATACACTTTTAAGTACTAATCAACTTACTCCCTCATTTCCATTATAAATTATGTAATTTACAGCCTAAACACCATAAGAAAAAACCATATAACTAAACCCTCCTTCCTTCATCTTCATATCATATTGCTAGTTTGTTCGGGCTAGGAAGCTAAGTCACAACATCTTGGTATCAGAGAGCAAAGGTTTCAGAGATGATTTGCGACGTTGTATATAACTATCTTTGGATTAGAAATATCAAGGATTGTGGACTGAAATAAATTGCTTTCTTTGACTTGGATTTGGATTGGAACGAGGTTTGCCTTACTGGTTGTGGTGGTTATTCATATTTTTCATTGAATTTGTGATATGAGTTGACAGACGTTGTTATTCAAATTTGTGTGTGAATTGTGGGAAATTGATATGCTATGGCTAGAGAAAAAGATGAAGTTCCAAGGGGAATCAATTTGAAACAAGCACGACTTATTGGTCTGCAATGATCTCATGACAAGATTCTAGAAGAAATGACATGAATTCATGATCAGATAGATGTCCTTATGCAAATGATGCAAAGGAACAATTTGTAACTTGTAATAACTCAAAATTTCTCATCAATTCATGACATGATGTTTAATCAAAGGACACAAAAATGGGTGATAAAAAGTTTTTTTTTGTATCATCATGTCTATCGATGCTTTGCACAACAATGTTTATAAATCGAGCACATAGGCATCATTGGTTAATATAGCATAATACCCATATGATCACATAATCCATCATCCTTATGGCAGAGAATACATAAATATTACATTCATATCATTATGTCTTTATACATATAAGTTCACATCCTTATTTCCGAAAAGTCATCATTACAAGTCTTTACAAAAGTGTCGATTGACTAATCCATAGCTATTACATTGTTACCCAAAATGCATATCACCCTAAACATGCGATTACATGGTTTATATCAGAACATGTGGAACAAAATTCCTATGCGTCATGGCTATGTGATGTTCCTGTTACAATTTAAATGCATTGTAAGAAATAAGAACAATCTTTAATATAATACCAATGAACATAAGAACGCGATTGCAAATTTCACTATTAACTTATGTAAGTAAATTCTTTTCATTAACTTCATATAATATGATCATTTATGATTCCGTTGAATGATGTTAATATTATTCGTATATCCCATTCACTCAACTTGAGATTTAGAGACCGAAGTTAACTCCCCGATCTCCCTTGGTCCATAAACCCGAGTGTCATTTCCCAAATGATTATCCAATAAATATATCATTAGCCGGGGTTAATTGCTTCATTCAATCTCGGTTATCCAATAAAGATACCATTAGTCGAGACTAATTTCTCTGTTCAATCCCAGTAATCCAATACGAATACCATTAGCTGAAGCTAATCACATTATTCAATCTCGGTCGTCCATTATGGATACCACTAATCGAAGCTAATCATATTATTCAAACCTGGACATCTATTATGGATACCATTAGCCAAAGCTAATCATATTATTCAATCAACTACTTTATGAGCAATTTCCAATAATCATAACCGAGTAGCAACAATTTATATAAAATTCATTACAAAGATCTAACATAATTATGGAAAAGGGTGGAGACCACCTACCTGCTCTTCCCGTGAGGTGTTCTCGTCCGATCAAAGATCCAATCCCAGTCGCACCTCCTGATATACCAAATGATCATCAATCATTATATTTATATTCAACAATCTGATATACTATTACAACACATACTCCGAAGAAATGCATATGCCCACATTCAAGTGTTCCTCATATCATATAATCATATAATGAAAATCATCATATCTAGACATTTTTCTCAATTCTAAATGTAGGTTACCCCCATAAATTCTATGGTTTAATTCTAAAGTCCCGTAATGGGGTTAGGCCAAATTAACATTGGAATCATCAACGAGAACTAGATTTTTTCTGGCATGAAATTCGTCAATGAAAACTAAGTCATTTATGACACAGAAAATCATCAACAAAAATTAAGTCACTTCTGACACAGAAAATCATTAACGAAAACTAAGTCATTTCTAACATGGAAAATCATCAACGAAACTACATCATTTCTGACGTTACCTTTTCCTAGGTTACATCCAGGACCCATGTCAAGTTTCTCCCTTCCGCACCCTTCCACCTAGTTCGAACATAGACCAACACCAAATCATATTAAAATATACAAAGTAAAGGCGATAAATGTTGTCCCTATTTCATGACGATAGTTTGTACTTAACCATATTATTAAAGACAACCTATTGATTGACATTCATTCCCATAATGGTAGTAGCCCTATTACTTCTCTTTTTTAATACACTACGGTTCACCTCAATGTTAACACCACTTCTTATTCATTGTAGCATGGTAAAATACATCATAAGCATTCTAGTTTATAACATACAACCTAACATGGACAAGAGTAAGGAACACACACTATCCACCAATTCATCAAATTTATCATAAGGTTGTCACAAAATGCGAGATCAATCCAAACATGTACTTTTTTCTAAGGATTCTCCCACCTAGTGGTCTATGGCCGAACCTTGTGTTGTCAACAATTATTCATTCCATTGTTCACAATTATATCATTCAAATTTATCACACATATTCTAATAGGAATTCTTCATTATGCAAGAGTCTCCTTTCCATTCTATATCTTGTTTCTCTAAGAGTGTTTATCATGCAAGGTCTCTATCATGGTTTTCCCTTTTTTGACCAGACATTGCTGCCCATTTTCTTTCTTATATACACATGCAATTCTTCATTTCTATCATAAGTATGTTCACAACAACATGCTATAATCACACATTCATTCACTTGGTTCATAATCATACAAGTTCATCAATCACATAAACAAAATCAAGGTATTAACGTAATATTATTTCTGTTTTAGCTCAAACATGTTCTAAAGGCTTAAAAAGATCATAATCTACATATTCCATCACTTTATTTCACTTTCTTTTCATCCTTTTAATTTGCCCGACCTTTATTTAATGATTGTTCATCCATATTTATCAATTTTTTTCTAGTAAAGATTTTTCACTTGTGTCCTTTCATTCCCTACTTTTTTCTTCAATCTTCTCATTTATTTATTTTTTCCTAAATTAACAAGTGTAAGAACCCTAAATCTTTTACTTTGAATTTCCCCCCTCTTCCTTTTCTAAAATCTTAAATCAACAAACAAGTGGTATTACTTTTACCACTCAATTTTAAACAACTTTAGGGAAGGTTATGGTGGTTTTCTTCTTCTCTTCCTCTTGGTTTCTCTCTCCTTATTTTGTTGTTCAAGTCAACTCTCTAGCTTCTTTCTTTTTTTATTTTTTCATTTCTTCTTCCTTTCTCTAACTCTTTAATGTGAACCTCGTGATCACATGGTCATGCAACCTACAATCAAGATTGAGATCTGATCCCAAAAAGCCAAAAAAAGGTCTGATAGGAGTGTGACACAATGAAAACCTACCCCATGGCACCAACACTATTGGAATAAAATAGAATGACACCATAAAGCCAGTTAATCTTTAATAAGTCAAATTCAGTTCATTCAAAAACTGAAAAATGCAAGAATCAATCTTATACGTTAAAACTAAAAAAAAAAATCAAAAGTAATATTCATCAATGGTTGCCAAAATTTTGGTTACATGTATCTAAATAATTCTTAAAAATCCTAATGGATTTACCCTTATAAGTTGAACTAACCCACATATAAAATTGACCCAAAACCCTAAACTGAAAAGTCATATCCTAATCCAAACAAGCCTTGGATCCTAATGAAAAACAAAGTATTAATTAAGTCCAAACAAGTCTTAAGCTGTAACTAATAAAAATAAAAATAAAGCCTATAATATTAATTCATGTTCTGCCATGAGAAGAAGATAAAGAAATAAAATATTACAGAACTGATTCAAGGCTTATTTATAGCCTTCATGCAACCTATTAATCCTACAAATAAAAGAAAAAAGTAGCCACCTATATTGTTTCCAAGTTGTAGTATGATTCTTTTGTTTTCTTCGTTGTCCTCACCTCATGGTCCAAATAAGTTTGGATTGGGCCCTTCTTACACATGGATAAAATGTACTAGGGCCTCCTTTTTAAATCTGACTTGGTTGAAACCTTCAAAACTAATGCATTCAATGCGTTTAACTTGGACTGAGTCATTGGACCATTTGGAACATGTAACGGGTTCTTACTAGTGGTTCTAGGCTAGTCCACATCATCCCCTCTCTCCTCGAAAGGATTAGGCCTCAAATCAAAACCTGTGTCAAACAAAGTACGATCAACAATATTAAAAGTAGCATTAACACCATACTCACTTGGAAGATCAATTTTGTATGCGTTGTCATTGATCCTCTCTAAAACCTGAAATGGACCATCACCATGAGGCTGTAATTTTGATTTCTTTTGGTTAGGAAATCATTCCTTAGGTATATGCACCTAAAATCAATCACTGATTTGGAAAACAACCTGTTTACACCCCTTATTTGCTTTAAAAGCGTACAATATGTTTTTTTTCCTATTTGCAGTAGAACTCTCTCATGGAATTGTCTCACCATGTTCGCCTTCTTTTCACCATCTAAACTTACCTTTTCTTCAAAAGGTAAAGGAATTAAGTCCATAGGAGTTAGTGGATTAAATCCATAAACAATTTCAAAAGGAGAAAAGCTAGTAGTCGAATGCATAGTTCTATTATAAGCAAACTCAACAAAAGACAAACATTTTACCTAACTTTTCAGATTCTTTTGAATAACAACAGCAAAAGTTAGGATTAAGTTCTATTTATTACCTCAGTTTATCCATTTGTTTGAGGATGACATGTTGTCGAAAATAAGAGTTTAGTTCCTAACGTTTCTCATAAAGTCTTCCAAATACAGCTAAGGAACTTAACATCGTGATCTGACACTATACTCCTAGGAATGCCATGCAAACGTACAATCTCTTTAAAGAATAAGTCTGTGATAAGAAATAACAAAAACAACCAAAATTCTCCAAACTCCCCTACACTTTAAACACAACATTATCTTTAATTATGAAATATAAAAAAAGGAATATAAAAGAATGACAAAATACGAGAAATAAAAGATAAGAGAAAAGAAAGCAAATATGAATATTTTTTCTCTTATCCATTTGTTTGAGGATGACATGTTGTCGAAAATAAGAGTTTAGTTCCTAACGTTTCTCATAAAGTCTTCCAAATACAGCTAAGGAACTTAACATCGTGATCTGACACTATACTTCTAGGAATGCCATGCAAACGTACAATCTCTTTAAAGAATAAGTCTGTGATAAGAAATAACAAAAACAACCAAAATTCTCCAAACTCCCCTACACTTTAAACACAACATTATCTTTAATTATGAAATATAAAAAAAGGAATATAAAAGAATGACAAAATACGAGAAATAAAAGATAAGAGAAAAGAAAGCAAATATGAATATTTTTTTTGTTGGGTTGCCTCCTAATAAGCACTTTTGTTTTATGTCATTGACTTGACACATCACATGTTTATACCTTATAGATTGGTTCAACTAACTCCATGGAAACGGTGAGTTTGTTATCCAACCTTCATAGAAATATTTTAATCGATATCTATTGACTTTGAGCACTTTGTTTGTTTCTAAACTTGTAATCTCAACTGCACTATAAGAAAAAAAAAAACATTAGAACAACAAAGGGTCCAATCCAATAAAAGCGTAATTTTTCAAGAAAAAGATTCAAATGTGAATGATAAAGAAGGACTTTGTCTCTAACATGATACTCCTTTTGTAAACCCTGGTTTTAATTTTTCTAGGTTATTAAAATATGAGAAATTTAACCAATAGTAAAATGGGTTAAATTAAATTAAAGAAACCTAAATCAAGATAAAAATAGTGAAATTAATGGAATGAAAGGTGAATATAGTACTAAATTGTTGAAAAGAAAAGCATTTATGAGGACAAAATAAATACGTAAGACCAAGAGAGGTCAATATTCAAATAACAGAAGGATTGTCTATAACAGTCCCCGTTTGAGAGATATTGCGAGAGGAACATTTATGAGAAAATACACTTCTAGATAGTCTTCATCGCCGACTGATGTCTCCTCCTGTCACCGTTGGATCAGGCTATAATTTGGATATGTTGTTCTTCTTGATGTTGTATAGATTCTGAACGGTGGAGATCAGAAACAAACACTTGGTATAGAAGTTATGCTTCTCGCACAGTAGGTCTGCAAGTTTGAGGCCAGTTCGGTTAAACCCATATTTCTAGAAATTTCACCATTTGATGAAGTTGATATATGGATATGTTATACTCATAATGATGCATTATAACTTGACCATATGTATTGTTTGGAATATTATTCGTTTGTTATTTATGGTTGATTAAAACTGTTAAAATTAGTTTTGTGTGAACTGAAACAACCCTAAAATTTAAAAGAAAATGGAGCGTTAGAGAGACTTAATTTTTGGGAGACTTTGGAGCTGCTATGACAGCCCTGAAAGTGTATGTTTAGGAGGGGTAAATACCTCTCCAAAATCAAAAGTAAAAGTAAAAATAAAAATGTATGAGATTATTGTGCTTGTTACCCTAATTTCTAAGGACAACTCGGATTGATATAAAACATCGGCCACATGAATAAGGGCAAGGAAAGTTAACAGACCATATGAATAGCAAAGAGGAAAAAAGAGGGGGGGAATTGTGGTTTTTCTCAATGAATTTATTATAATAGGTTGTTTTTTTTATGTGAATGTGTGCGTGAATTGAATGAAATTAACATGAAAAGAATGAGGAACTCTTAGTTCCTTAAAGCCATGCTTTCAGTCAATTATGCATCAAAGGGGGAGGATGTTTAATTTAACATATTTAGCTTGATGATGTATGTTTAATTGTGTCAAAATGAGGAAAAAATACATGTTGAAATGTCAAGGATTGTGTTTAGAAGAATATTGTTCGAAAAGTTTAGAAGAATATTTTATTTTGATGTTAAGAGGGAAGATTGAGATAAATAAGATAAATTGACTCTTAAAAAGATATTTTTGACACTCTTAAATGGTATATGATATGGCTAGGGGTTGAGATAAAAGAGAAAAAAAAATTTAAATTGTGGAAGTTGTGTGTAAATGGAAAGGTTGATGAATCTGGACAGATTCGTCTCCTGACTTTTAGAGAGAATTCAAGTAGGAGGATAAGGAAATTAGGATCAAGTTTCTTTATAGTAATTGTAGTTTTGGATGTTAGCTAACTAAAGAAATTGGTCTTGCTCAATTTGGAGCTGTAGAACTCCAGTTATGGGTTACCAACCGAGACTGGGTCATGACTGACTCTATAAGGGGGTAGGGCTAGTTAGTTGATGAACAATTTTGACTATCTTAGGGGTAGAACTGGGTTCTCCTTCCCATAAAACTTGTAGCCTTATGTCTTAACTTTCTAATGAGACCAATCTGGCTTAAAACAGAGTTCTATAACTCTAGATATAGTTAAAACTCTGAGGAGAGGTTAGACAATAACAGTTTGATATCAAGACAGTAACAGTTGGATAGTAACAGTCCAATGTTAGTTAATGAGCAATTTTGACTATCTTAGAGGCAGAATTGAGTTCTCTTTCCTCAGAGAACTTGCAGCCTTGTGTCTTAGCTTTCTAATGAAACCAATCTCGCTTGAAACAGAGTTCTATAAATCTAGATAAAGTTAAAAATCTGAGCAGGGGTCAGACAATAACAGTTCAATCTCAAGTCAGTAATAGTTGAACAGTAACAATTTAATGTTCGTTGATGAGCAATGTTGACTATCTTAGAGGCAGAATTGGGTTCTCTTTCCTTCAGATAACTTGTAGCCTTATGTCCTAGCTTTCCAACAAGACCAATATGGCTTGAAACGGAATTTTATAACTTTAGATATAGTTAAATATTTAAGGAGAGGTCGGACAGTAACAGTTCGATATCAAGACAGTAACAGTTAGACAGTAACAATCCAATGTTCGTTGATGAGCAAATTTGACTGTCTTAGAGGTAGAACTGAGTTCTCTTTCTAGCAGAGAACTTGTAGCTTAGTGTCTTAGCTTTCCAACGAGATCAATCTCGTTTGAAATGAAGTTCTATAAATCTAGATATGGTTAAAAATCTGAGCAGGGGTCAGACAATAATAGTTCAATGTCAAGACAGTAACGGTTGGACAATAACAGTCCAATGTTTGTTGATAAGCAATTTTGATTATTTTAGAAGCAGAACTAGATTCTCTTTCCTTAGAGAACTTGTAGCCTCGTGTCCTAACTTTCCAATAAGACCAATACGGCTTGAAACAGAATTCTATAACTCTAGATATAGTTAAATATCTGAGGAGAGGTCGGACAGTAACAGTTCGATATCAAGACAGTAACAATCCAATGTTTGTTGATGAGTAATTTTGACTGTCTTAAAGGAAGAACTAGGTTCTCTTTCCTTTAGAGAACTTGTAGCCTCGTGTCTTAGCTTTCCAATGAGATCAATCTTACTTGAAACGAAGTTCTATAACTTTAGATATAGTTAAACATTTGAGGAGAGGTCGGACAGTAAAGTCCAATGTCTAGACAGTAACAGTTAGATAGTAATAATCAAATGTCTAAACAGTAACAGTTCAAGATTTAAACAGCAACAGTTCAAATATAAAGAAAAGAATGATAACTATGGTTGGACAAATAATGACAATATTAATGGGTGTAATGAGAAAAACATAAAATATAAAAAAATGATTAAAAGAAAGACTTATTGGCTATTGATATGGTTATTATAAAACATGTCCTTGAATGCAAAAAATTTATGAGATAAATCTGTGATTTGCAGGAGGGGAGCA
>Ga0325404_1008967_pt1 | contig 10216 bp, 5 predicted proteins | sample PopdelMetagenome_18_FD_205664 | JGI IMG/M metagenome (GOLD analysis project Ga0325404, IMG submission 205664) | Populus deltoides microbial communities from Bellville, Georgia, United States - Xylem-Control-R1 | ecosystem: Host-associated > Plants > Phyllosphere > Stem > Wood/Secondary xylem...
TCGTTGTCCAAGATCGATTATTATTATAAACTTCGATGACGAGCTCATAAATGAGAGTTACCGGCCTAACCAAGTCTACAAATAAGAGAAAGCTTTCGGCCCAACTAAACCCTTTTCTTTGCCCAATTAAACCCTATTTTCCTTGGGCCAACATAACTTTTTTTTTAATTTTGATACACCTTTATTTTTATTGTTTCAATCAAGTACTTTAATCAATTTTTTATTTTCTAATATGATTTATTTTTGTAAAAATACCCTTTAAAATAAATTATTAAAATAAATAAAAATATTTTAAATTAAATTAAATGATTGTAAAAAAAAATTATTTTAGATGTAAACTCTTTTCATCAATGATAAGTCATCTTGTAAAGACTAAAAAATATTTTATAACTAAAAAATAAATTATTGGTATAATTAAAATATTTATAACATAAATATAAAATTGATGAAATTATGACAGATAGACTATATTAAAAAACTTGAGTAAAAGAACCTAAAATGATGGTGTATCAAAATAAAAAAAATATTAAAGTTTATGTACTTGACTATTATAAAATGAAAGTTCAAAGTACAAATTGTGATTCAAGGATAAATGATACATCATCAAATAATAGGAAAATTGATGAAATATGGACAAGATTACTTGATTAGAGTTTTTAAAAATATTAATGCACTCAAACAAAAAAGAATTAAAATTCACATACTTGATTGAGAAAATGCATCAAATTAGTATATACTAATATTGAAATTATATCCTCTATCCAAAGAAAAAACTTGTTTATAATAATAATTCTTTTCTCGTATTTATGAGTGAGGGAGCACAAGTATGTATATACCTAATAATTTGTCTTTTATAATGAAATTAACAATTATGAACAAAAACTTATGTGTGCAAGAAGTAAATATTGAAGTGAATATTTACCGGTAAATATTGAAGCAACTTGAATAAATAATAAGCTCTAGAAATGCTTTAGAATAAAGAAGTAAATATTGAAATTGTGAAAACAATTCATAAAAAAATAAGTTTTTCATAGCTACATCATTGGGCTAGGTTGTGATTGATATGTGAATTTCTATCTTTAGCCTAGAGATGTCCTTGAAAAACAAGTCTCTTGTGGGTATAAGAAATACTCACATGCTTATGTTTGTAAATATAAAAGATGAAAATAGTGTAATGAAAAAAAATATAGGGAATGAGAAAATAAAAACTTATTAAGACTTTGTCTATATAAGTTTGTATGTCTAGGTATGGAGCTTGTGAGTCTATATAAGTTTGTATGTCTAGGTATAGAGCCTGGGTTTGGCTTATGTTTGTATAGATTAATGTTGATCTTTTGTTTTTTTAAGTCTTTGTCCAGTCTCATTCCTCTTTGTTGTTAATGGTCTAAGGTATTTGTAGACCTATTATGTTGGCTCACCTTGTTGTAAGGTGGAGAAAAGAAGTTATGCAATTAGTATAAGAGTTGGCACACATTATTGGTTATGGTGCCATTAGCATCAGTCATTGGGGTTGGTGCTTATGATTCTATTGGTGGACATAATGGTGTTAACAGTGCTAGAAAGCAACATAGTATTGTGGCGTTGCTCTGTATAAAAAAATATATGGTGCCAACTACATAGAGAAATATGGTAGTGCTTGCATTATAATCATTGGCTGGAAGTGGAGTGCGAATAATTAATAGAAATGTGTACTTTGTTAAGAGTTTGTCAATCATGGAACTAAAAAACAAAGATGTGTGCTTGTACAAAAAGAGAGATTAGAGATAAAAAAAAAAAAAAGTTGTGTGAGAAGGAAAGAATGTGTAAGAAGGAGAAATGTAAAGAAAGAGAAAATGAGAGGTTGGGCTGGTTGTTTGGGCGTGGCCTAAACGACTGTATTGTTTTAATTATGCACCATTATCCAACTCTCCAAGTTTTTTAAGCATACATGTTTGGAAGATTTTAACCAAAAAAATAAGAGAAAAAACACTTGCTATATAAACATTACCTTTCTGGTTATAAGTACATGAGAATGTTACATTTGGCTTTTGTTTATGTATCTGCATAAGAGTTCTTCTCTTAACTTTTGTTAATGTTTCTACAAGAGGAGAAGAATTTAATTGTCTTACTTATTAATTAAAATAGTCTAAGCAACAAAAAATGAGTATAAAGGTAAATATTATGTATTCATTTGTGAACTTATTTTAGAGAGAAGTGGCCCATGTGGAGTCAGGAAAAGGATCCCTGGTCCTTTTTTAAGAGAAGTGGTCACGAATGCTTGGTGAATTTTAATAAAGATAGGGAAACATTGCCATGAAAATTCTTTATGGAGGAATGTAGATTGATATTTAGTTAAGGATATGGAGATTTTCATGGAGACAATTTATTGAAAACATAGGTGATGCAAACATTTTAAACACATGGTCAAGCAACTTACACGCAAGGACATCAATTCCTGGAAAGCCAAGTAAATCAAGTTTGATAGGAGTATGACACAAAGATAACTTGTACCTAGGCACCGACACTATTGGAAAACAGAAACCCCCACCCAACAAATATTGATTCGCGAATGAGAAGTATAAGAATGACGTCACGAAGTTAATTGTTCTTCGATAAGTTGTTTTTTAATTCTTTAGAGAATCAAGGAAGGAAGATTATCCCACCAACACACAACAAGTACGACAAAAGAAGTTTATTTATCTGAAAAATATGTAACCCTTACATGTTTGGTTATGCCTTTATTTATACTAACTCTAGACTGAAACAAATCCTAATGAACCCCTTATGTGGATTTATATGAGTTCCACTTATAATTAAAACCAAATAATATAAATAAAACCCTAAACTAAAAAGAAAATAATAATAACAATAATAAATCTAAATTTAATATCCTAAATATGATAGGATCATATTTGTTACCCTATAAAAGTCCTATATAAGATAGAAGAAATCTAATTTGAAAAATTTGTGTTGTCGCCCCCTTTAGGTCCTTTATTAGCTTGGATTTTCTTGTTTAACTTGGATAAATAAGAAAACAAATTTCCCTCTTTGTTACTGATTTAAATACTTTCCTTCCTAAGCTAGGAAAGTATTAAATAATCCTTCCCTCTTTAGGAATCAGATCTGCCGAAACTTTCTTAATTGTTTAGGAAAATAAATTGCTGACTTTTTATCCTTGTATCATTAGAAAAAAAAAAACATGCCTAACAAAGTTGGTATGGGGCCGAACACATCAGTCCTTTGTTCCACGTGAATTGGGCTCTTCTTGGACCTGAATTAGATGAATTAGAGTTTGTCCTTCATGCTCCTTAGTTGTCTCAAGCTTTTCTAGGTCCATCTTCCTCCATATGTTACGTAGAAGCCCATTCAATGCTTCTTTAAGCATCTTTCCCCTAACTCTTGTAATTGGTCCAATTGGCACCTTTAATGGGTCGTTGGCATGATTACGCTTGGTGTTGGGCTGATCCTCATTAATAGGGAAGCATTAATGTTTTTTATTTGAAAAATTTAAAAGATAGTGGAGATATAATTTTTGAAAATTATTTGATCTCAAGTAGTGCGTTGTAGGGATTTTCCCTATCTGTTTATGTTATATCTCATTTATCATAAATTATTAAAGATATCACTTGGAGATCAATATTTTTACTTCTTTTCTTAAGGCATTATATTCTTTAATTTCATGCTCGTGGTTACGGTGAAAGTGACAAAACTTGTTAGGATTCTTTGTTTTCATGTCACTCTTTACTATAGGTGGATATCAAACAAAATCTTTTCCTTAAATGACAATAAACACCTTAACATGCGTAGTGATAAGAGGTGTGGTAAGAAACTTAGGGAATGTCAAGTAATCACAAATAGATCCTTTTATGTTCCTTTTAAATAATATTTTCATAAGAGATTGATGGTGTTGTGGAATTTTATTCTTTGAAAAAAGGGGTATTCTTGTCTGGTAACATTTGCTTATACTCGAATATGGTTCTCCATTGTCTATTTTACATAGAAAAGAGTCATGTTAGGGAGTGTACATAGACATGTCTATGATTAGTAGTTGTAAACTTTACTAATCAAAGCCTTAGTGACAATTAGTTCATGTAAATCTTTCATATTAAGCATTTATCATTGAATCTTTTGATATAAACTCAAGTGTTTTCATCTTCTCATTAGGTGATGATAAAAAGCTTATTCATGCTTTTTTCAACTGAAAAGCTAGTGTTGAAATGAGAGATAAGCTTAACATGAAGATTGTAAAACCAAGAATAGAGTCAGATTTAAGGTTATGATACCGCACCCTAATATATCCACAAAAAGTTATAGAAAATATTTTGCACATAGCATCATTTTTTTATGCTATATATTATAAGATGTTTATGACATATTGTATGTGTTACCTAGGATCTATACGACTATTATAATTATCTAAATTAACCTTCATGGTAACATAATTTTTTGAGAGATTCGTGTGTAGCGCTCTGTGATAAAAAAAAGAGTCTCTCACCTGGTGGGAATGATGTTTGTTCTTGAAGGTCGTACAATCATTGGTCTTATTTCATATCTAGGGTTTCTTCAGCATGTAAGCTAAAGTTAGAGGAAGATTGATGAAGATGGTTATGTTTGTGGTTAGGACCTATTGAGGAGTGCCTTCATAGTGAGAGCAACTCTTTCTTAGAATTGAAGTATTGTGTTTACTCTTTATGTCATTTTATCATGTTCTTTCATGGAACCAAAGTTGCCTCTATGCATATGGTGCATGTAACAGAGTTATGTGTTGCATTTTCTATTGATAAAATACGAGAGTGTGAACTTGTTCTTGTATGGCTAAAACAATATTGTTGAGCACTTGTACTTGATGAGTGAATTGATGGAAATTTGAAGGGGATGAAGTTTCTATAGTGGGGAGATCAATCAATTTTCCTTATCCGAGAGTTTCTCTACCATGAAAAAAATAGATGAGAAGTGAAAGAGAATGAACTAGTTTTTATTCAATTTCTCATACTTAATGCTATTAATAAAATCATTAAAAAAAATCAGATAGAAATTAAGTTTTCCATAACTCCATCCTTAGGCTAGTTTATAACTGGTTTATTAGCTTCTATCTCTACCCTGGCCATATCCCTAAAACCCAAGTCCCTCGTGGGTACATGAGACACTCTGACGTTTAAGTTAGTAAATGTAAGAGATAAAAAAAAAATATAAAGAATGAGAAAAATTGAAGTTAACTTGAAGAAGCCTAGACTAGCTTTTACATGTGTAAATACACCGAAAGAATTTTAGAAGGATTTGGTATCATTATTGCAAATTTATAAAGACTATGTTGCTTGGAATTACAATGAAATGCCTAGTTTAGATTGAGGTTCGGTTGAAAATCCTTTGCAAATCAAGCCTAAGTTCAAGTTACGCAAACAACCTTGACAACGAATGATCCCAGACATAATTAATCATGTGAAAGAGAAAATTGAAGGGCTCTTAGAAGTTGGATTTATTAAGCTAATTGGATATGATGAATGAATATCTAACATAATGCTAATATTGAAGAAGAATAGAAATGTAAGGATATGTATAGATTTCGGAAATATGAATATTGTAACTTTAAAAAATGAATTTTCAATGCCATCGGCTAATATGTTAATCAATGCAACACTTATCAATGAAATATATACTCAACTTTATGAATGGTCATTCTAGTTATAGCTACATCTTTATTGTAGAAAAAGATGTGTCAAATCTTTTTTCAGATATCCTAATTTGTTAGGAATGTATAAGTGGACGGTAATGTCTTTTAGTTTAAATAGTGTGGGTGCTACTTGCTAAAGAGTAATGAATTTGATTTTTTATATTATGATCATTAACAACGGGAGATCTACATTGATGATATCATGTTAAAATCAAAGTCCAAATCTACTCATATGGATAATCTATAATGAGTTATATAACTATTATGAATAATAATTATCCGCTCCACGGATGTAATTTTTATTCCTTCCATTTATTTATTTTATTTCTTTCACTATCTTTACTTTCTTTCATTTATTTACTTGCTTTCTTTTACAACTTTTTTTATTGCTTTATTTAATTTTTGATATCCTTTAATTATATGCAATTCTTTTTATCTTCTTAAAAGTTTGTCATGCGGTTCTTCTTGAAGTATACTTTCCAACCATTTATAAGGGCTTCATATGCTTGCGTTTTCTGCGTTGTTGACTTTCCATACATCCGATGATTAGATTTCAGGATTTTTGCGCCAAAAATAGTTGAAAGCTGGGATGAAATGATCAAGTTGCTTGAGCAAAAATAAAAGTCACGCCCAGTGGGACTCGAACCCACAATCGCTTGATTAGAAGTCAAGCGCCTTATCCATTAGGCCATGGGCGCTGGACGTACACGGCTATCAATAATAAATAGATGAATTAAAAGTCTCGATCTCAACCAGTTACCTCATCCTCATCTTGCATATACCTGTTTTTTTTTAAATATCATGGATATCGTAGAAGGAAAAAAAGTTTCTAATACTGAATTAACTTTGTCATAGATCCCTTAAATTATTAAAAAAATATATATATGATAATACAACTGAAAAATTATAAATCATTTACATTCTTATTATTTTTCACTCCAATATTTTACCAATAATATTGTGAAATCATGTGATACAAATTTATAATATTTTCTTAAAAAATAAAAACAATATTATGAATTTAAGGGAATGTCAACATTTTAATATATATTTTATATAAGAGTTTTAGAATTATTTATATTAAAAATTATTTTCACTATCATTAGCTTTCTATTAATCTATTTTTAAATAAAATTATGATATCAAATGTTGCATGTTAATTATAGTATTTATTTCAGAAATCAAGGGAAATTAAAAGTTTAAATTGAATATCCATTTAGAATGAAGAATAAACTATATTCATATACTATTTGTTCTTTTTTTTATGAAAGAAAACAATTATTGTCATAAGTTGAGATATAAGGGATATATAAAACTACTATGTAGGTGCTTGTTTTAAGACATATACACTGAACTGACTCATATACAAATTTCATATGAAGTGATCACATATGTATGTAAAGGCTCATGTGATGGTTGTATAAGTGATTCTTAAACTTGAGATCATTAAGTCATTTTATATAGATAATATTATACTTTGATTATATTATACGTTATCTTGATCGAGGTAATGAAAGAGCAGACATTAGATATAACATGAACTATACGAAAGTAAATGAGTGATCAAGAGAGGATTCATCACCCTAAGTAATTTTAAAAAAAATTAATATATTCTCAAATAATATAGATTGAAAAATTCTTGGCTAAGATGTAATGAAATTTTAAAAAAGTTTCAATTCTTATTCAAATGATCAATGATTATTATGTAGAGAATAAATATTATTTAACATAACAGACATATTTCATGCTTTAATGTTAAATTATAACATTATTGATGAAAAGATATTAATGACACTGAGAAACTGATCACTAAAAGGTTAGTCAAACCACTAATAACTTTTTAATATTTGAGGGATCATGACACGTTATTAGACGATACACTTGATTTTAAAATATAAATTAATAAATTGTTTAATTGATAATAAATTAAATTGTTTAATTTATTTAATTTAATTTAATTATAATTATAATTTATATTTGGGACAACATATTAGAAACCTAATGGGTCACACACACATTAAAAACCATTAGTCATAAATTAAACTAAGATGATTTAATTAAGTATGACTTAATTAAAGTATATTTTAGAAATTAAGGACTAGAATATAATTAATACATAGATTATATTTCTAGACTAAGAAAAATCAAGGACTTGATTGAGTTAATTTCTAAAATTGTCTTGAATTAATATATGGATATTATTTAGAAGACAAATTAATATTTTGTCAATGTAAGAGTTTTTTAGATTTTCCTATAAATAGTAAGTTATGCCTTTTATTTTTTAGAGTTGTTGTCTGTTAGACATAAAAACTACGTAAACACAAAATTAGACCTAGCATTCTAGGTATAGCAATCCCTCTATCCTAAATAGGGATTTAGGAGATTTTTCATGGATGGTTTGTGTGGATTATCGTTGGATGCCAGACAATTAGATAATTTATAGTTTGCAACAACTTAGTCTTTAAAAAATTATTTAAAATAAAAAAAGATTAGATTTTAAAGTAATAAATCTCTAAACAATTCCAGATCTACTTAACGGGATTCTAGAAATTTTCAAATAATATTGTTTTATAGTTTTTACTGCATATATGATATTTGATAACTCTACATTTATATGTATATTCAGAGACGGTATTGTTATTCCATAGATAGTATAAAATAATGAAAACGAAAACAATTATCTAATTATTGATATGATAAAAAAAAAATATTAATCATAAATAATTGATCCATAAAATAAGCCCAACTGTACTACGCACAGAATGATGTATGACTAGTGTATTGATATTTGTTTGGAAAGGTCGGGCTTGTAAGCTCACAAGCACAAACAAACAAGAATATATTGATGTTAATTACAAGGAATATAGTGAATTGGTTAAATTTTAAATTTATTTTTTAAAAATTATCAGTTCGAATATTTTAAATTTTAAAATTATTAAAATTTATAAGATTATTAATTTTAAAATTTTAAAAAATTTATCGTTTGGTATAAATTGGCTGAATATTCACAGTTAAATAAAAAAAAAGAATATATTGATGTTCCACTGTAGACAGGGCTATCTGTCCTCGTTCGTGAGATGGCAAACCACTTGACCAGCTATTTTATACTTAAAAGTAGAATTGACATCTTACTTGATTTATTATGCAGCTCACCATCCATGAACAGCTAATTAATCTTGACCTCTGTGTTTTATGGATCAAATAGACAGACACAAGTTTACAAAGTAGTTTAGAAAAACCAACTTTTTATTTTTAACTATCTATAGCTTTTGATTAGATTAACATTAATTTTTGTTTTTTGTTTTTATTTATTTTATATTTGTTATTTTATTCAAAGACGCTGGTTTTTTTTTAAGAATTTCTGCTTGAAAGTATAGTTGCGGTTGTTTTTTAAAATATTTTTTACTTAGAAATGTATTAAAATAATATTTTTTATTTTATAAAAATTATATTTGATATCAGCGCATCAAAATAATTTAAAAATATTAAAAAAATATTAATTTGAAGTAAAGAAAAAAATAAAAATAAAAATTCAAATTCAAATTCAAATTCAAATTCAAATTCTTTTAAAAATATTTAAAAAAAAAAAAAAACAATCAGGTCAAACCTGGTCTTAACAAACATCGTGTCTCTTGCTGCACTTCGGTCAAATTTTCCACTCCATGTGCCAATGGACTCTTGCTATTTCTGTAGGAAAATTAGATAACTGCGTTTTCCTACTTGAAATTCATAAGGGTCAGCATCTTCCCAACAACAAGATAACAAAAGATCTGAGAATTCTGAATATGTGACTCGAATCTTCTACCTGGGACCAGTTTGTCCAGTACTAGTAGGTGTGAGGGGTCAATTTCCTTAAGGTCATTGCCACGAGGTTGGACTGAACTTAAAATAACAATGGTTTATATCGTCAAATTTTTCAAGGAACAGTACGCGAAACTGCCGTCTTTTGGGGCCTGCAAGCTGTAACAGTTAATGCCATTCAGGCAAGAGTGCAAGACTGGTCGGAACCTTCTTATGCTTGCAAATGCATGAAAACATCACATATTTTCGAGAAAAAAACTACGAGTCCTGCTGTTGCCTTTTTAGCTTGTCCAGTTCCGATTCCACCACCAAGAGAATCACCTCTCCTATGCAATTATGGCCGATGCCATCAGCTTGTCCTCCTTGGGGACCCTTTTAACTTGAAGACATCGCCTTGAAGCAGATGGGCTCATCTTCTCGAACAGCCTAATAATAATAATGCGAAAATCAACATGCATGCATGTCGTCGTTTATTAATTTATTATTTTGGTCCGCGTTACCAGCATTACCAGCAAGGCGGAACTACATTAATTCGTGGGTGGTGGGGGCTACGGCACCATAAAAATCTGGAAAGTTTTATATTTTAGTCCTAGAAGTTTGAATGTTCTTAATTATATTCTTTAATTTAACATATTTTTCATATAAAAAAATCAATTGTTTTCTTATTCAGCCCTTCCCCATTCCAAAATATCTGATTCTACTTCTGATTACCAATGGTTGAAGCTTTGATCATTGAGAATGCCCAGACTATTATACAATATAATA
>Ga0325404_1008969_pt1 | contig 10213 bp, 14 predicted proteins | sample PopdelMetagenome_18_FD_205664 | JGI IMG/M metagenome (GOLD analysis project Ga0325404, IMG submission 205664) | Populus deltoides microbial communities from Bellville, Georgia, United States - Xylem-Control-R1 | ecosystem: Host-associated > Plants > Phyllosphere > Stem > Wood/Secondary xylem...
GAGATAATTTACTGCTATCAATAACGCGAGAGACAAAAATCCAAATCTCCTGACCCTGACCCGCGCTAGCCATCTTCCCTACTTCAATTAACTACGACCTATTAATCATTGAATTTGAAATAAAACACTGAGTTTTACGTAAAATTAGTCCTTCAATATTCAATTTCCCGCAACAAAAAGTGAAGCCGTAATTCATAACTAGCAGCCTAGCAGGTCTTCCTGCTTCTTACAACGCAAAACCAGCCAAGTTGCACTCTGAAACTAACACGTGTCACTCAGATTCGCATGAACTCCCTAAAATAAAATCCGCCAAGAACTCCAAATTACCATCGCCACCCATTTTTATTTTTTTTTTGTTGTGTTTCGTTGCCTAACAGCGAAAAAGGCAAAACGAGCTCTTATTTAATTACATCCACCACCAGATCTACTCTATCTGAAACCATCACGGCGCCGTTTTATAGAGAGAAACATTCGCGAAGATTTAGAGAGAGAAAGTGGAGGATTGAGAGGGGGCGATGGAGGAGAGGATAATGGCTAGGCTAGAATCGGCGGTGGCGCGATTAGAAGCACTTTCGTTGAGAGGGGGAAGTGTGGCGGGGAGTGGCGGGAATGATGCTTCAGCGACGGATCCGTCGATTTTAGCGTTCGAAGATTTCATGGGGGCATACTTCGGTAGGGTTTCGAGCGCTGGAGTGAAGATTGGAGGACAAGTTTTAGAAGTCACGAAGATTCTAGAACAAGCTCTTAACATGCAAAAGGAACTTCTCATTAAGATCAAGCAAACACAGGTACTAAATTATTAATTTTTTCTTAATGTTTTTTGAGGTTTTAATTTAAAAGTAACGAAGTTGGCGCCATGACAATTCATGTGTTTGACAGGTCGATTTTGATTTAGTTTTTAATTATTTTTTTTCTGTTGAATGGAAGGTTTGTTGAGAAAGTGTAAATGCTAATGGCCCTGTGGAATGGGAACTTGAAATGTTATGAGAATGTATGAATATTTCATGGCTGGAAGGATTTATTTGAGAAATCACTGTTAATTTTAGGTTCTTATGAAGTGTCATCTTCGGTGACAATCTAACTGAGAACGGTCATTGTTGCACGATGAAGTGAAATTCATGTTAGAATATTTAATAGGAAAAGTATGTCTTCGTTATTTATGGTATCATTGTTCTCTGGTGGTCAATGTACTTGACGTTGTAAATATTGAACGAGAACCTGAAGATGGGATAGAAATAATGGGTTAACATAGAAGCAGTGAAGGGTTCAAGATACTGGTTAGGGGCTTGCTGTCCTCTTTTGATTTCCTTGGAAATTTCCATTGATAGAGAAAATGAAATTTCGTGATGTTGAATGGCTCCTTCTATTGGTGCAGAAGCCCGATCTTGCAGGATTGGCTGAATTTCTCAAGCCATTAAATGAAGTGATCATGAAAGCAAATTCAATGACAGAGGGAAGGAGATCTGATTTCTTTAACCACCTGAAGGCAGCTGCTGACAGTTCCACAGCTTTAGCCTGGATTGCCTACACTGGAAAAGATTGTGGTAAGTGAATTTCGTTGTCTATTCTATATTCTAATAGCATATAGGTCTTGATTCTTCCATGTAAAACTCTGATATTGTTTTCTTTCTTTTATTTTTTTTATTTAAGGTATGAGCATGCCTATTGCGCACGTGGAAGAAAGTTGGCAAATGGCTGAATTTTACAATAATAAGGTACTTTATGATCAGCTGGATCCTTGCAACTCACTATAAGGAGCTGCCACTAAGTAGGGATGTTCTCTGTAATTGTTAGCTGTAGGAAGAAAATAGAACTGTTAGCTTGAAGAGGATGTTTCTGAACCAAAAAGGAAAGTTTTGCATTAAAAGCACGCCTTGATTAATGTATAAAGCATCGTCTTTCAAGGAGTCCCTTGACTTTCTATATTAAAAAATTAGCCACCAATCCTGCAAATTTTTTTATTTTGATTTTGCCATATGACTTTATACAAATCTTTCTTCTGTAAACCTTTGTAGTCTTATTTGGTGTTTGATACCTGCATTGAACCACCCTGTATTCACATTATATTGTTGCAAATGAAAACGAGTTATTTAGTGAACAAGGAAACTATATTAATCGTTGCTAACATTTTGTTCTGTAAAATTCAGATTCTTGTAGAGTACAAAAGCAAAGACCCAAATCATGTTGAATGGGCCAAGGCTTTGAAGGAGTTATATTTACCAGGTTTGAGGGATTATGTAAAGAGTCATTATCCCTTGGGTCCAGTGTGGAGTGCAACTGCCAAAGCAAAAGCTGCTGCACCAAGCGCTCCCGCTCCTCCACCTCCTCCACCAGCTTCTCTCTTCACCTCTGAATCTTCTTCTCCTTCATCATCAAAGCCAAAAGTAGGGATGGCTGCTGTTTTCCAAGAAATCAGTTCTGGGAAGCCTGTGACTTCAGGTAATCTTATTTTTCAATTTCTCCACTAAAAAATAAATTTGTCAAAAGATATCTTGGGTCATTGTTTTTGCTTTCTCATGTCCCAGGTCTTAGAAAGGTCACAGACAATATGAAGACAAAGAACCGTGCTGATAGAACTGGTGTTGTTGGTGCTAGTGAAAAAGAAAGCCGTACTAGTTCACCCTCTTTCTCCAAGGCAGGGCCTCCAAAACTGGAGCTTCAAATGGGTCGTAAGTGAGTATTTGTAATTTTGAAAATGGTTTTGATTTTAATTTTAATCATCAAGTTGACATGGAATGTGATTTGTATATCGTGTCTTTGGTTGCCCCTTTTTGCAGGTGGGTTGTTGAGAATCAAATTGGAAGAAAGAATTTAGTAATTGATGACTGTGATGCAAAACAGTCTGTGTATATTTTTGGATGCAAAGATTCAGTTTTGCAGGTTCAAGGTAATTTTTATACTTTGTAAAAATATACAAATGCAAACCAACCATCTATGGACATTGCCCAATATCATGTTCTCTGTTTAGAAATCCACAAGCAGCTTAGTTGATTCTCACAATCTGCAGGGAAAGTTAACAATATAACAATCGACAAATGCACTAAGATGGGGATTGTATTCACGGTTAGTATGAGAAAGTCTGAAAGAAAAATGCAAATATAGTTTACTGCTCTGATGTACCATTACACCTTTTGAGTTGAATGCTTATTTTATTTGATAAACAGGATGTAGTGGCTGCATGTGAGATTGTGAATTGCAGTGGTGTTGAGGTGCAATGCCAGGTATCTTATTTCAAATTATATTTGACTTTGTTATTACTGTTTTTTTAATTGGAGATAAATAAGTATTAATGCTTATTCTATGGATTATGGATTACAAGCATGATCTAAGTTACATCTAAATTTATCCTCTGCTCTAGGGTTCTGCTCCAACAATTTCAGTGGACAACACGGGAGGCTGTCAATTATATTTAAGCACAGGTTCTTTGGGGGCATCTATTACTACTGCTAAATCTAGCGAGATCAATGTATTGGTACCTGGTGCAGAACCAGATGGAGATTTGGTATGCTTTCAACTTTCAGATGTTTTCCTTCTACCCTGCTTAATCCACAGAGATTTAGTTCGTCATCCCTTTTCTATGTCACTTTTCTTGTCTTGTGGTTGGGTGGGGGGTTTGAATGTTCAAATTCCATCACTCTCTTAATAGCATGCTCGAATCAGTCAGATTCCTTTTGTTGCAATTTTTTTGAAATTTTTCATTCCAATTTCCTCAGAAATGGCTTCCCGTGTCTTCATTTGTAGGTGGAGCATGCCTTGCCACAACAGTTCATTCATACGTTCAAGGATGGCCAGTTTGAAACTACTCCTGTCTCCCACTCTGGAGGGTAACTGAATCAAGTTTCTATCACCTGATGCTGATTTCTACTTTCCTATTTTATTTATTTATTTTCTTGATGGCTGAGGGGTGGCTTCAATACATGTTTTTTTTTCCTTGATTCAATTTGCCGTAGATACATGATTGTGATGCATGATACATTTTCTGTTCCTGCCCTTCTTTATTGCTTGGGTATATTCAGACTTTTTGGAATTTTCTGCATGATTTTTATTTGCAGGGTTTGTCTCTCCATGCCTGTCTTGTTGTGAGGTTCTTGTAACTGCCATTTTTGTTGCAATGAGAATGAATTTTTGTATTATTCTGTGTTGACGAAGCCTGGTTTTAATCTCTATCCATACTTCTTTCCCTTGTCTCTCTTGTGTTGGTAAACTGAATTTGTGAAGATTTAGTCAATCGAGTTCGAGAAGTCGTTGAAACGTCGGTATATAAACATGTCGTTTGCATGAAATAGATGCTGTAAATTCAATCAGATGCAAGTCTCGTCTAGGCTAATCCTTTAGCCCTTTGGCTAATTAGCTTGATTAAACAGTTATTCCAACAACGGACTCTCTTCTTATGAGATGAGCAATGAACTGGTGTGTTGGGTTCAAATTTGAGATACGACCTGGGTTACATCCAAGATTATCGATGTGGTCTCGTTGCTGGCACGCTGAATTATTTGCTCCACTTGTCTAGGAGTGGTCTCTCGTAAATTTGACTTGTGGGTGGGTTGTTAGGTCTTGCATGGGAGTCATGAGGGGTGAATTAGTAATGCTGCTACTATGGTGGTGCACTGTTTTGCTGCTGCACATGAATGGTGGATGTGGGGATAGTCAACAAAACATGGTTTGCCATTCGCACCGGATGCTGTACATATTCAATTATTTAGGTGTGACATCCATCCATGAACGTCACTTACTAGCTTTTACGGAGGAAGTGGGGCCTAAATTTCAACTTTCAACTGGGTAGGTGGCTGAGGCTGGTGGAAGTTGCCAGCCTTTTCCAAGTAACTTCTGGCCCAACCAGATCCATCTTGATTCTTGATAATACGTTTATTGATGATCTCATGTTTATCTGATGTTTATTGGATGAAATTTAAAGTATGTTAAAATATTTTTTCAATTTTTTTTAATATTAACACATTGAAAATATTAAAAAAAATCAATTTGAAATAAAGAAAAATAAAAAAATATTTTTTCCAAAAACATTTTTAAAACTCACAAGAACTCATGCATAAAAATTTGTAACCATTATTGATTGATAATCTCATGTTTAACAGATGAATTTTTTTTAAAAAAATGTTTTTGATATTAGTATATAGAAAATATTAAAAATAAAAATAATTTGAAATAAAGAAAAAATAAAAAATATATATTAAAAAAAAAACGTTTTTAAAATGCAAAAGTAATCATGGAAGAAAATTTATGACCATTACTGACCGTTGCTTTCAGCTCGGGTTCTTGTCTAAACTCGGGCCCATCATAGTCGTTATCTCAAATTCACATTATTGCGTAGAATTATTTTCTTCCCATCGGACAAGTTATGCATGGGACTTCATGGTAGGATCTGTGCAGCTTAGGGGAATTCAGACAATTCAAGTATACTTTTTTAGGTTTTGTCCTTTCACTTTTGAGCCACGCGGTGTAATATAATAATAATAAAAAAAAAAATAAAAAAAACAGTAGAGGGGAGACGTGACCCTGGAAAGTCACGACCCACCCCATTACAGGGGTTGTCATCCTAACTTGACGACGAAGACTTGTATTTTTTACCAGAGACCAAACTGTGGATGAACGAACATTAATAAGAACTGGAATGGTTTACAAAAGACGTTCGGGTGGAATTTGCCAATTATATTTCTCATCCGAAATTTTGCAGAAGATCGCCGGAACACTAACAATGGGGGCCGGCTGATGATGCAAACTTTTTTCGAAACCCATGAAATCCTACTTCACAAAAAATATTTTTACAGTTAACAACGTGCGAATCATCCTAACCAAATGATCAAACACGCATGCATGAAGAAATCTTAATTTCTTAAAAAAATTTAAAATTCCTCCAGGCAAAACATAGATCACAACAAACACATATAATATTTTTCGCATCTACTAGAAAAAGGAGATCCTCAATATGAAGTTCCAACCACGAAATTGCTTGGAAATCGAGACTAATATAAAGCTAGAAAGGCATTGGTCAGTTGACTGAATAATCTCATTTCAATAACTGAATATTATCTTTTTTTTAAAGAAGAAGAAGAAGAAGAAGATAGTTTCGGTACTGTGAAGCGTGGAAATCAAGGCTAATAAAAAGTTAGAAAGGCATGGGTGCATCAGTTGACTTCGGTTGAATTTCACACACACACACACACACGCACGCAACAGAATCGAAACTGCTCCGCTTCTTATTTAAAAAGTTGCAAAAACCATTGAACTCCATCCTTCACCCCTCCCCTTCCATTTCTTTGTCCCTTCGCATACCAAACATGGCGTTTTCAATCCTCATTTTTCTCTATCTCCTTCAATCTTTCAACCTTGCAAGTAAGTTTGAATTTTGATTATGTTTTTGGCCTTTAGAAGACATAAAATTAAAAGGGGCACCAATTTGGGTTTTGTTTTTATTTTTTTATTTTTGGTCACAGGCTCAGAGTCTTTTATCGGGGTCAATTATGGTCAAGTTGCTGATAACTTGCCATCACCATCTGCCACAGCGAAGCTCCTACAATCTACTGCTGTACAGAAAGTTAGGCTCTATGGTGCTGATCCGGCGATCATCAGAGCACTAGCCAATACTGGAATCGGCATCGTTATTGGTGCGGGAAATGGAGAGATCCCTGCTTTAGCTTCCGATCCCAATATTGCAACTCAGTGGATTAACTCGAATGTTTTACCTTACTATCCTGCTAGCAAGATAATTCTCATCACTGTTGGTAACGAGGTCATATAACATTAACACTATCACAATTCTTAATTTTTAAATTATTGATTTCTTATGTTCAATTTTTATTTTATGAGACACTACGAATCTAGTACGTGCACGGTTAGAATTTTACAGTCTTGACATTGCTTTTATAGTGAGCTAAATTATGCAGGGTATTGATGTTGACAGGTATTGTTAACAAATGATCAAAACCTGATATCTCAGCTTTTACCGGCTATGCAAAATATGCAAAAAGCACTTAGCTCTGCCTCGCTCGGTGGCAAGGTTAAGGTCTCCACCGTGCATTCCATGGCCATACTGTCTCGGTCCGACCCGCCTTCTTCAGGTTTGTTTAACCCAGCTTATCAAGACACTATGAGAAGGTTATTGCAGTTCCAGAAGGACAATGGTTCGCCCCTTGCCGTTAATCCGTACCCGTTTTTTGCTTACCAGAGCGACCCGAGACCGGAGACTTTAGCTTTTTGCTTGTTTCAACCCAACTCGGGACGAGTTGACTCGGGTAATGGGATCAAGTACATGAACATGTTTGATGCTCAGGTAAGTACATCTAAGTTCTTTCTTATTACTTGGAACATTTGCAGTATTGCTGACTTGCTGGTGTGGTGACTAGTCAATTTCGGCCGTGCCTGCGTTACACGCAGTGAAAAAAATCCACCGCGGGTATGATTGGGCAGTGGCTATATATACATAAACGCGCATCCAACATTTAAGTTTTGATTGACTTACTTGTAAAAACAATTAAGGTTGGCGTACAGAGATAATCACTTGAAGATCGTCTGTGATCTAGATAGATGTGGATTACGGACGGCTAGATCGTTCTTAACCGAGACTCAGGTTAAGCTCCGTCTCGGAACCTTGTGGGGGGAGCTGTCGCAATGTTCGCAGCTCCCAGCAACGGTCCTCTAGATTTTTTGGGTTTGGTAGAGGCTCAATGACACATTGACATGTGAGGTCGATAAACAAAAGGGTACGGGACAGGCGTGTGACATACCCTTTTGTCACGAATTGACGTGGGAATTCATATGGGGGATTAGATTCTCTGTGCCTGAGTTAACTTTATGCCTCGCAGCTTTACTAAAGGTCTTGAGCAATTTCGATCACTTAGCATTAGTTAAGGCTGTGTCCTTTTCATCTGCAGAAAAAAATGATATTTGGTGAAAGAAATTTGGAAAGCATGTATTTGTTCAATGACTTAATGGAGAGCATCTGCAAATAATTCTTTCTTCTGTTGTATGCTCTTGCTTTTTTGGTGAGATGATTGAGGGCACTGAATTGCACTGATGTGACTTATTGTGCCTGATGACAGGGTGGCCATTGCTATGATTTATGCTCTGATCCTTCCAAGATTTGAATTATTGGGAATGTAAAAAATGTCGGCTAATTTGATCAGGGGACACCATATGTGAACATTATAATCATATTACTAGAATAATTGTTGAAGTTGAAATAATTAGCTCATCCATTGTAATTTTTGCATCTAATATGGAACACACCTGGGGTTTGCTAGTGTTTGAATTGTGGCTAAGTAGATAGTGCATTCTATACTGATATATAGGTTCATAACTTTTATAATCCATCAGGTGGGAGCTTAAGCCCTTAATGATCAATTCTTTGGTTCGCTAAAATGATTTTAATCAGTTCTTGAATTGGAAAATGAATTGCAGGTTGATGCCGTAAGGTCTGCCTTAAATGCTATGGGATTTATTGACGTTGAGATTGTGGTTGCTGAGACTGGGTGGCCTTACAAGGGTGACAGCAATGAGGTTGGACCAGGCATCGAGAATGCAAGAGCTTATAATGGCAATTTGGTTGCTCGCCTCAGATCAATGGTTGGAACTCCACTAATGCCTGGAAAATCTGTAGATACATATATCTTCGCCCTTTATGATGAGGATTTGAAACCTGGTCCAGCTTCTGAACGATCATTTGGCCTTTTCAAACCCGACCTTTCGATGACATATGATATTGGTCTTTCAAAGAGTAGCTTGGTAAGACAATCTTCTTTTTCTTCAATGCCTTGATGATGTTTCTTTTGGCAATCTACTGTGAAAGCTGCTGTCATGGTGACACAAAGTAACCTGCAATTCTCACACAATTGAGGAGTTTAGAAAATACCAGGACCCTGAAAATCCAACCCAGCTTAGTCCTATAGCATCATGATGCGTGCTAGTAAATTTATGGTAAAGCTAGTTATCACTAACATGATCAATACAAGGGAGAGGGAAGCATTTAAAATCAACTTTCACTAAAATAAACAAGGCATGGTGGAAATGTTGTTTAAATGCGGTTAGTTTGATATTCTTGATTTGTGGTTCCTAAAATCCCCCTTCTGGTCTTTTTCCTCAGCCTCCATCTACACCAGAAACTCCAGTGACTCCGTCACCAAAGCCAACAAAAGCAGGTTGGTGTGTGCCGAAAGCTGGTGTTTCCGATGCTCAATTGCAGGCAAGTCTTGATTATGCCTGTGGACAAGGCATAGATTGCGGTCCCATTCAACCAGGAGGTGCCTGTTTCGAACCAAATACTGTTGCATCACACGCTTCTTATGCCATGAACCTATACTACCAGAAGTCTGCAAAGAATCCATGGAACTGCGATTTCTCAGAAACAGCTACACTCACATTCAAAAATCCTAGTAAATCTCATTTCAACTCCAAAGCTATTTCCTTGCATATATACTTGCAATTTTAACCGCAGAAAATAACCACATCATGGTTCCTAGCTGAGCATCTTCTGACTTAAAGTTGGATGGTGTCGTAAAGCAATTCCATAGCACTTGAATGAATAATCTAGAAACCATTAGGTGCCAGCTCTTATATAATGAGGTATGCTGTAACGAAAAAGGCGGTACTCTCCTCAATGGGTCACCTCCATATTAGTATGTGATTGGAAATGTAAAAGAATAATAGCTTTTGGTTTTTATGGCTGCTTATGCCATTAGGAATATAGAAGGGAGAACATTAGCTTTTGATTCTTATGGCTACTTTGAGGCTTTTGAAATGCAGAAACAAATATACTTTTTATGGGTTTAGGTCCCCACGTTACCAGAAATCTTGTTCTTGTTGCGGATCATATTCTCTGCCTTGGAATTATTGTTATGCTTCTGAACATATCTTCTTTAATTGTTAGGTTACAATGGCTGCACCTACCCTGGTGGGAGTGCCTGAAGATCAGGAGGAGGTTCATTTGGGTATCAAATAAAGAAGTCGAGTTGTTTTTATATCTGCAATTGTAAATGCTTTCTCCTTTAATTGGGCAGCATTGATCTCTCTCTTTCGCTCTCTCTCTCTGTTCTCATATGGTCTAATACTGTTAAGGTAGCAGGAAGTATGTCTAGGACTGCAATTATGTTTAGAGGAACTTTATAAACTCTGTCACATGGTTTCCGTAACATGTTTCAAATATCCAACTATGTAATCCATCATCCGTGACTGTTATAGATCCTTTCTTCGTTTTCTTTCC
>Ga0325404_1008972_pt1 | contig 10212 bp, 4 predicted proteins | sample PopdelMetagenome_18_FD_205664 | JGI IMG/M metagenome (GOLD analysis project Ga0325404, IMG submission 205664) | Populus deltoides microbial communities from Bellville, Georgia, United States - Xylem-Control-R1 | ecosystem: Host-associated > Plants > Phyllosphere > Stem > Wood/Secondary xylem...
TTTTAATTGAAGCGTAGTTAATTTAAATTTTTTTTATCTTGAGTTTATAGGTTCATATTACATGTCTAAACTCTAGTTTTTCCTAAAATATCTTTTATTTATCATGTTTTTATGATAATAAATTACCAATCCATGCTAATTATTTTTTAATTACAATCTTGTTATGATAAACTAGGCATATGTACATATTATTCTAATATATTTACACCTTGTATCTACACTGATATATTAAGTCAAGGGACATCCCAACAGTTAGAACTTAGGCACTTCGATTAAGAGGTGCTATATACGCACAACCTTTAACGATGATGGGTAGAGATTTAGGACATGGTGAAAGCTACTCCTACTTTATAATTAATTCATGGTTTTTTGAGCATCCCGTTGGAAGGAAAATCTCATTTTCACAATTAATTAACCATATGATAAAGTTGTCTCCTTTTTTTTTTTTTTTTGTTTCCGCCCTTTCACATTTGAGACAGAATCCAAGAAACATGGAAGATGCATAAAGATTAGTAGATATGTGGTCCATTAAAAGGAGGATTAGATAAATCATAAACTCATAGTTTGTTAGCCTGATTAATTAACACTTGAGAAGGGTTAGCTCATTTGTAGTATCAGCATAGTCCAATTGCCAACTTGGCCTTCCAAGGGTGAACTCTAGGTTAAGCAACATATCTGAAGATGACGAGGAGCTAGAGTCCAATCTCTCCTTCAAATTAGCAGCCATGTGGAGGGCTTCCGTGTGTCCGTCCTCCTAATTAAGGATAGAAACAGATAATATTATCAGCTAGAAGATAATTAGGAAGATAATTGATGTGTGTGTGTGTGTGTGTGTGTGTGTGTCTAATCCATGAATTTTTTGTTTTTGATGATAAAGTCATATACCTTAGAATGGTCATGTGCTTCGACATTAACATATGTCAGAGCTTCAAGACTTGATATATTTTTCTCATCTCCCTCCATTGATGATGGCCCTGAATTTCTGTTCAAAAAATCACCAAGAAATCAATATTTAATTATTACTAGTGAATACGTTAAAACAAATAATTGTAGGCAAAAAGGTGTCTCCTTTCTCTCGTTTCTTTTCCTTCTACATGTAAGGAAATAAAAAACCATGATATAATCAATTGAGATTTAGGTATGCATATCTAGGCTCACCTACTTGGAAGATTTTGATGTGCAGTGGAAAATCAATGAGAAAAATTGTTCAAAGTTGAATACAATATGCATTAAAAGCTCTTAGAACAAGAAGATGTGAAAGTTACTGCAATATCTCAGAAGTTAAATCATTCTTTTATGTTATCAGCTACTACTAGAGAAGCAATTCCACTACATAGTATAATTTTTGAAGAGAGGATTGATTTTATTTTTGCTTTATTTCTCTTATGTCCCGAGTAAGATAACATAAGGTCATATTGTATAGTTAAGAAAAAAAAAATATTAATCCATACTGAAGATTCAAATACGGGAAGCTAAAGTCAGTCTTCTGGTTTTGAATTGATTGTCCACGGGAATTAGTCAACAGAATCCAGCCATCGATGAAATATTAATGACTCGGTGAACTATAAACGTTAACATGACTATTTGAGGTTCTGAGTTGTGCACTGGAAACCAAACCAAAGAACCCTTAGAATAAAGTAGCATTGAGATTGCAACCAAGCCCTTGACTTTTTACATACATTGGGATGAAGAAACATTCATAATCTAACGGATGAAGAGCATGCTAGGGCGCGTATATATTGCTATGAAAGGTACACGTACGTAAATCATACACTTAACCTAGAAACCCTAGGCAAGCTTCATTAATTATGATCTGTGTAGAGATCCTCTATTAGTGAAACCTATTGTCTACACGAATAACTAAGACAGAACATGTTGGACCAAATTGAAGTTCATCACCGAAGGTATTTGTGTGAATGCGTGCATGTATATATGTTTGCGTTGATTTAATGCATTCATTGAATATGGAATTGTACTTTACCGTTTTAAAAAATTTTAGAGGATAAGATGCACCTTATTGTGAAAAAACAAAAGAAGAAACAAGAGATAAGGAGGAAGGAGAAGCACAAGTGACCTTTGATTTTTGTGTGCAGAAGATAGTGGTGGTGGTGGTGGTGGTGGTGGATTATTGAGAGGTTGAGGAAGGTTGTTGGCATCAGCTTTTCCACTAGATAAACCTAAAGCGTCCACCTCAAAAATCCCTGCCCTTTGGCTCAAACCCATATCTGTCAGCTCTTGACCTGCAATCATCATATATTGAACCATTGCTCCAGCTTTATCAGACACTCAGAAAAATAATTCATATATGGACTGATTAATTCAGTCAGTCAGATCCCAACAACATATATTTTTTTAACTCGAAAATAGTAAATCAAATTAATGATAGAGTTTTTGGCCACACTTGAATCACCAAGCTCTCTCTAGCAAGACAATTATTTCACGGAAGAGAGTAAATATCGAGTTCTTAAGGACAATATAATTTACCTGATCCTCTGTCAGTGCTCTTCACTGTTCTATACATCTGCATGAACACCCACAGGAAAAATGAGAAAAAGTCCACATTGTTAAGATTACTTTAGAGATGCCCTTTTGTCCTTACCCCTTGTTTTCCCTCCCCACTACGAATTAGTCACAGCAATACACAGATACATGTAACGATAAAAGTGCTAAAACAAAGTTGAAAAATCTTGAAAATATCCTAAAAAATACACAAATTCAAGGCGCGCAATGCAGATTCAACACTGTAACCCCACCTGCAAGTGACTCTTCACATGAGCTAGGGTAAGATCCTTCACATTCATCAACTCTAAGACTGATTTTGGTGTTGCTCCTGTAACAATATTCGCCAAGAGAAGGGGTAAACTTCTTCTCTTTTATATCAACAAATAATCTCTACTATAGTGTCAAATAATTAAGAAGAGGAAAAACACAGGAAACAAACTTCAGATGCAGAAATGTACTAGTGAGTACAAGTTTTTAAGAATATTACTTTCATGGCCACCAAGAAGCTGGACCGCATGAACAAAATGGGCATGGAGAGTTGTGGTCCATCTCATTCTAGGAGCCCTTACGCTTCTCTTCACTCCATTAATCATTCTTGCACTTCTCTTGAAATCACGCCCATAGATTTGGGGTTGGTGGTGGTGGTGGTGGTGGTGGTGATTAAGATTTCTTGGTAGTTGAAGTGTTTGAGAACTCAAATCTGCCATATCAAACCCTAAGCTCAAAGTTGGTTCACTAGGACCAAGATTATAACTCCTTTCTTGATTGAGAAAGCCATTTTCATGGCTTAAATCACTTCCACTACTACCAGAATCTGTAGTTGAGCTCCTATCACTACAAAGGGCTTTTCTTGCTAATCCTCCATCATAGCCCGTTTCTTTAGCTTCCACTGATGGCGGGCTGATCTGCAGTGAAAGATCAGGAAAAGGTGATACACTTCTCATAATTATGTGTTTTGAACTTGAGAACATGAAGAAGACGGGGATCTATATATCAAATTAAGCCAGGTTTGGGAGTGGCAAGGGAGAAAGAATGAAAGAGTTTTAAAATAGTACAAATAAGGATCGAAATTGTAAAACAGAAAGCAAGTGAATAGGTGAGATCTTTGAAGGAAGAGCTATGGGGATAAGCAGCTTGAAAAGAAAATGGGTCGTTGTGATTATATAATGATTATATCATGAGTGCCTTATGATTTGCATGGGTGTTGAGAGATGAATATATAGAAATGTTAAAGTAGAGAGAAATTCGAAATGATCAGTAGGCTAGCTTTCTTTCAGTAGGATCACTCTAGGGTTGATCCAATAGAAGATCAGAGAAAGAAGTATAAATAGTGAGGTGATTGAAGGCATTGCAGAGAGTGATCAGAGTAGTAGTGAGAGAGATTAAAAAAAGGTGAACGAAAAGAGAAAGTAACACAGTCTCTCCGGGGATGATGGCCTAGATGAAAAGTTTGTAAAAAGAGAAAGTTATGTATTTAAGGATGCAGAAAGGTCAGAGACATTTCTTCAGAGAGAGCTGGAGGAGGGGACCTTTTTTCTTGCCTTAACTTTTATAATTGACAATGAATAAAAGGGAGCTTTGCAGAGGATATATTAATGGTGGTGTTTGCAGGGAAAATGGATGGAATTCTAGATAACAAAAAAAGTACTGTCAAGGTTTATTGGAAGGGAATTGAGTGAGTCTAATTGATGGTGAATTCTTTTTTCTTTTTCTTTTTTCTTTTCTATCTCTCTCTCTTTCTACCTAGCTCTCACCATCTCTATACGTCGATGGATCGTGACCCTTCTAGATTCCCTAGAGCTACTCCCTCCTTATGTTTCCTCCATAAGATTTTTATTTTAGATTTTATTTTAATTTAATCAATGGTGATTTTTGTGAGCTTTTGCTTCAATGAGAATATTCCTGTTTTATTTGGCAGGCCCAAATTAAAAAATATAATAATAATGAAAAAAAATCTTGTTCAAAAGCCGCAATTATATATGGCCTCTTCCATGCTTATTCTTTTATTACAAAGTTTATGCATTAGTTATTTCCCTGGATTTTTTTTTTAAAATATATAGATATAAGGAGGAAAGAAATTTTACTTAGAGATATTTTTATTATTTTTAGAGTCTATTTTTTTTATAAAATATTTTACTGGAAAATATTTTCTAGATTTTCCGTGTTTGTTTTTAGAAAATATTTTTCTATTTTTTTTCCCATTAAATATTTTACAAGAAAACTTTTCAATATAGATATTTTATATTCAACCTTTAAATTTAGTTAATTTACTGAAAAATATTTTTTGCTCATGAAATTCTACAAAATATTTTATAAATACTAATCTATATTACAATATCATCCAAATATTTTAACAATTACGTACCTTCATCTCACTACCACCACCTCTTTACAACCATTGTCATCTCCCAATCACCTTCTCTTTCACCATCACCACAACCACCAATACGTCCCCCACCACTTTATCCTTCACCATTGAAAAATACTTTACAAGGAAACATATTATATATATATATATAACACAAAATAAACCGATATTTAATGGATTTTGGATTTGATTTCCTCTCTCCTCCATTTAAAATATATAATTAAATGCCACCACTAGTTATTCCTTGGATCATAAATATTTCCTGCATTTATCTTTGTGTAATTAATAATTAAGAGAAACATAATTAAAAGCTAAACAATGTCTCGAGAATTTAAGAACTAGATGTTCCTTTCTGAGGACGTCAATGGAAATTTATCAAACTTAATTAAATAATTAATACAAGTCATTATCATGACACAGTAAGGATTAGCACGACCGATCCCTTTCCTTCCTCTAAAAAGAATAGCACAATCAATTAATTAAGGTTTTGATCATTTGCAAAGACTTGCATAAGAAAACATCAAACACAATTTGCTCTAGCAGTTCCAACCCAATCTTAATTCCCTTCGCCTAAACCGACCATTATTTAGCCAGCTCGATCGAGTCAAGTCAATCGAGTGTTTGTCTTTAATTTGTCCGACTTCACAATGGACACAAGATAAGCCACGAGGAGGAAGGGGAAGACTCTCTTTAGGTCTCTTCTAGCCTCGGTGCGCACGTAGCAACTAAATTGTCGATAAATATCGAGCTGTACACGTGAGAAGGCCCTTTCAAGCAGGAAAATATACTAGTCTAGTAGGGGGGATTAAAATTGAAATCGGTAAGGGGAATTGTGAGAGAAGAAGGGTGTCAGAGTGGCTAGGGTGTCCGGCGACACCAGGGTCGCAGACCCACATGCAAAACTCTCTCTGACCCACTTTCCCTTTAAATTTCCAAAAAAAAAGTTGATACCCCACGCGCTTTAATTTCTCCAATTAATGCCCCCATGAAAACCTGGGTCAAAATTATTGTACGACCACCCGAGCTTTTGTTTGCTTCGATTATAAGAAAACAAATGTATTTTCTTTTATGAATAGAAGACTGAATTTAGGGTCTGATCCAATTTAGTGCTCCTATCATTGAATTATAGGATTATTTTGCAAGTCATTATATCAGTATGTATCTATATTATTTTTGTTTAAAACAATTTTATTTTAAATTTTTTAAATTATTAGTTTTGACTTTATTGAATTTCATCAATTTAATAAAATTATTAATTTACTTATTGTGTTACTATGTCACTCTAGTTTTAATTAAGTTAATATCAAAACAATTAAAATAAAACCTGATTGAGGTTATATTTTATATCATTAAATCTATCCATTAAACCGGGTTAAATAACCATGGTTTCTATATTTTAATCAGTTTGGTTTTCATATATTTTCACCCTCCATCATTTTAATAACAAACTTCTTAAATCCAAAAGCTATCGATACTGTAAGTGTTTGGTATTGTGATTAGAAAGTATTTTTGAAAAATTTTAATTTTTTTATTTTAAATTAAAATATTTTTGATGTTTTTATATTATTTTGATGTGTAAATATTAAAAATAATTTTTTAAAATCTCATAGTATTGTCGGATTCACATATTTTTCGTACTAAAATCAAAGATCACAAGAATTGAAGTCTACGTATCGCGGTCATCTGCAATGTTTCCTTATAAAAAATAAAATGATTCATTTAATATTTCTATTCCTAAAACAACACGCGGGCTTCCTTACATCTTGTGTTTTTTTTTTCTTTCCAAATTTATAATCATTTAGAAGTTCTTGCTAGGTATCAAGTTTATGTAGTTGAATCTGTCACTCAAGAAATATATAGCCAGTTGCGTTTGTACATTAATATTACTGTGATGTTGGGTCTGTGGGTACTTTTGTTGGGTTGAATGGAGCTATCATCACATAATTTACTTGGCTATTGGGTGGCTACCTCTTGCTTTATTTATGATTTTTGTAATGTATACAGTTTTTGAGATACAATCTCTTTTTAGCAATACGAGTATCAGTTTATCATCAACAACAACTTACTTAGAATATTGCATTGAATCGCTGGTTGAACCAATAAACCATTGATTGAACAAAACAAACCCGCCGCGATCCAACTCCTTAACTACTTCCTTATCTAGTTTGGTTCTAAAAACATTGCTTCAGTGGTAATAGTGAGGTTATTTTTTATATGACTTTTACAAATTATTCAGATTGTTTTTGAATTTTTACTATATATAATTAAAAAATTAGAAATAGTCGGTTACAAATAATTTTTAAGTACTTGAATCGGAGATTTGTTATAAAATTGAGTCAATCTTTTTATTTAATAAAAAATTTTAATTAACTTTCGTGCTGACAGATCAAAAGTCTTTCATTTGTGTAATAGTGGCCTCAGTATGATCAACTCAAATAAGATTTCCCCGTTGAAAAAAAGAGTGAGAAAACAAATGGTGACCGGGAGAGGAATAGAGTACGCCTGTGTAATGGGAAATTGAAAAATAAAACCCTCCTTTTGGATAATAAGTGATGGGCCTTGGTCCAGATAAAAATTAAAAAAAAAAAAAAACTCATTGATCGAATGAAAATTAATATTACCAATGGATCTCGGAAATCTAAACGATCGGAGAAGTTTTCAGTGTATGATTTTGGGGACACTAATTACTAATTCATTGATTGAATAAAAATCGATCTTACTAATGTATATATCAATAATATTCTTCAAGTAATTATATTCAAGATAATTGTTTTTTGAATTAGCAATAAAATAGCACACACAAGAGCTGGCACTACAAATCTAATAAAAAGAACACTACTTAGCTTGCTAATTATAATTAATTCTTTATTTGATTAGGAGTCCAATAGCTTTGTAATTAAACAAACAATAAAATCTAGCCATTAAATTTTGGGCATGATTTGAGTACATAAAAACAAATCCTGGTGGGTATAGAGTACGGCAAATTAAGCTTGGTATTTAGAAATTAAAGAGGCGCGTGGCGGTGAGAAATGGAAAACGGAGTGCAGCCCTAACGTTCAATTCATGACCACCGTGTAGTATTTGTCTAATCTGTCTACCTCCAATATTCCCTCTCCATGTCCAAATATTCCATGGCTAAACCCAGCTGTGGACCCCCTCCCCAGGCGTGGAAGAAATATAGTATAAGAAAGGAAAACATACCATATTCCTCGGCGTCAACATGGGGTTCCCATCACGTGACTTATGGACGTGACCTTGTCTAGGTTATATGGTCTCTTCTCTTGTTCTCTTCTCTTGTTCTTTCTTTACTTTTCTCCAACCCCCGTTTAAAATGCTGAATTCTCTATTTGATTATGCTCGAAAACCCATGCTTTGCTTTTCATAATTTGTTTGTTTATGGGAATATTTGATGGCAATAACAACAAGATGATTACTAGAAAGTGTTCATCATTTCTAAATTATAGTTTTCGAAGCCATGGTCAGCGCCTGATGCGCTCTAGATTCACCGGGAAATGAAATCTTTTTGTGTATCTAGTGTTAGTTTATTCGGGCTAATAAATTCTCTATCTTTCTTTATACGGATTACTGAATAATCAGTTTGTAGTATGGTAATATCCGCTCAACATGTCTCTCTATGGATCTCTTGTAATGTTGTCAAATGCTACGGCTATATTCCATATTCCATGTGTTTGTCTTATAAGAACTACCCCCCATGCACCACCTCTCTCTCGTATACTACTATATTTAAAAGCTTTTGCATTGATTTTATATCTTTCCCAGAAAACGACTCCATTCTTTTTCACATTGCAACAAAATTAAGCTAAAGTTTAGGCTAGTGGGTACCCATGACCAGCAATTCGTAATGAAGGTACCTAGCTCCCCATATACCACCCTTTTAATTACTGAAACATGGCTGAATGGGTTTTTGATCAGTGCAGACCAAGCAAGGACAGACATATGTGTGCAAATTGAAATAAAATCCATCTTTGAAATCATTTAGAATATTCTTAAATCGCAACAAATTGAAATAAATTATCGTGCGATGAGTGTGTGTGTGTGTGTGTGTGTGTGTGTGTAGAAAATGATATATACCTTGTTTAATACTTAAAGTGTCAGGTATTTTTCTTAAATGATCAGTTGCCTAATTAATGAGCATATTTGGACAGCAATTGAGTAGCGTTCACTTTTGGTTTTGAGCAGAGATGATGACTTCAATTAAAAACCCATTTTTTGTCTGTTGATACGATTAAATAATTATATGCCTTTTTGGAAGAATATTAGCTTGTTCATGGTGATTCATGAGATCAGAATACTGGCAGGGTTGCTTTGAAACTTGGTTTTTCACCTTCTCCCACTCCTCGAGTATCGAAGACAAAAAAGAAAAAAAAGGATGGAATCACCGAAATCAAAGCAGTTTAGGCTGACGTGCTCCACGACATGCATGGTTTTACTAATTCCCTCCACCACCAGATTGTTTCGCAGCAGGTTCGGAAGAATTTCTTTGTCTTTAATTTTTAGGAGTATTACCCATTGTTATCGGATCAGGTAAAATCCCGGTAATAGATTGGTCGGGTCAATCCTAAATCTTCTTGTTTTAGTGAAACAACATTTTAAAAAAATTAAATTGAAACAATATTATCATTTTGAATAAAAATTAAAAAAAGCAATAATATAGACTCAATTGAATATCAAATATGTTTGACTAAGTCATTCAAATTTAATTAAGTCAATATTCACTACTATTAAAAAAATTAAAAAAAATATGGCTAGAATAAAGCTTAAAGCCAACAAGTTACATACTGACATATCAAATTGATCAAGTTTAATAATTATGGTATTTGTCAAATCAAGATAAAAAGATACCCTTATGAAAATAGTAAAGAATTAAGACGTATGGCTGTCAATGTTAACAGCTAACAACTACTACACGGTCCAAACTCGGTTCAAAATACTAAAAAAAGTTATTTATTGGTGAACTTAAAGGGGCGCTTGACACTCTTTTGGAGGAGCATAATTGAAAGCAATGTTTTGTATCACAAATGAAGATACACAGGTACCCACGCGCCTCCAGAGCAGATGATCAGAAATTCAGCATGGCAGTTTCAGGGACCAGGCAAGGGCATCCGTCCCCAAGCAATTAGTGGGCAATTATATACCTATGATGAAGTACAAAGGTGTCAATTTATCTGCAATGAATTGGTTTAAAGTAGAACGAAGTCAGACAGCCTCGATCGGAACCTATTGATCCTGTCTATTTTTCTAGCAAATTTTGAATTAAGTGCTAAGAGTTTTGTATGTTCTTTTTTAAATATTTTTAATATTAATATATTAAAATTATTTTT
>Ga0325404_1008974_pt1 | contig 10211 bp, 9 predicted proteins | sample PopdelMetagenome_18_FD_205664 | JGI IMG/M metagenome (GOLD analysis project Ga0325404, IMG submission 205664) | Populus deltoides microbial communities from Bellville, Georgia, United States - Xylem-Control-R1 | ecosystem: Host-associated > Plants > Phyllosphere > Stem > Wood/Secondary xylem...
TATACAATACAGATAAGGCATCTTCCGGATAATTCAAATTGAAGCAATTGGATGTCTGACTCGGGCCTATATGACATGACCGATCAATAGAAATACTCTAGCACTCCACCTTTATCATATATTCCATACATCACACTACATAGATATTATATTCATGGAATACGATTCACTTTCAAGATGCCTTGATGATGAAACGGTAGACACGCAAGACTCAAAATCTCGTGCTAAAGAGTGTGGAGGTTTGAGTCCTTTTCAAGCCATAATATTGAGAATGCTCATTGAATAAGTAATTCAATAAGAGACGAATGACCGACTTCTCTTAAATCTAATTTTGAGGAAGAACTTAGTTTCTATAGACTTAGTTATATTTAACGTCTTAAACTCTAATCTTTATACACTTATTTAGATATGTAAAAGTCCTTCAAAGACTCACCATATTCTCATCTAACATTAATATAGCTGTAAGAGATGTTTATCCCTTATTAAATGCTATTAGGGTAATTACACTGCAAATTCTTCTTCTTATAAAAAGACTAATGGGTTATAAATACACAATGAAACCTTCAGAATAAAGGTTCACAATCTTCATTCTTTATTGTATATATATTTTCAGATAATCTCTCTCTAAAATATTCATGTATTTTTTTTTCTAAAAAGATACTTATTTAAGCATCGAAGAGCACACCTCCACCAAAAAAGACCTTTTACAGGTACTAGTCACGAGTAGTTTTGGCCTATTAAGAACCAAATATAAACTATCAACTATCTTGGCTAAGGAAAATGAAGAAGATTGTCAAGATTAATTGATTAATCGATTGTTCAACCCAGGAGTTCTATTTCTATTCCTAGACTAGTTGGATTTTTAAAACATCATCAAGAGTGTTGATTATGTAGATTTAGATATCATGTCATTTGATTAAAAAATTTAAAATGTTAGATGAAATTTAAAGAATGATTTTATATTACCTTTTATCAACAAGTTCCAAGTTTTTTTCTGTGGTGCATGATGCATCAGGATATCGAACCACCTGCAAGCAATCACTAGAGCATAATCTAGCAGATGTAAACAACTCTATTAAAACTGCTTTGCCACCTTGCCAATGCTTGAATTGGAGTGAATATGCTAAGCTTTTTATTGATGCTTAGAGATATTTTCTTAATGTTTAAGGTCTTGTTCTGCCTTCTCATGATGTCATACATAACTCACAGTATGCTTGGAGACAGCGCAGAGGTGGTATTTGGTAAGGACCCAGAAGGCCAGGACTCAAGATTCAGCAAGTGTGCACGCTGTGATTATCACAAAAGTTATAAGGGCAGAAGCTATGTGAAACTAGGAATCACTAATAGTGTATTTATAGTACTGTTTCAATTTTGATTCAAATTTGATAGGACATTTTTGAACATGCACTAAGAAGGCGAGCGTGTTACATGATTCTTCACGACGCGTGTGGCACCACTTTTGATCCCAGTATATAAAGCCTAACTCTCTCCGTATTTTGCACCATCAATCACCCTCCAACTAGCTCTCTCTACCTTATTTTCCTACCGTATCATTTTTTGAAACACCTTTCTCTATTTGCAACAATCCTTCTAATCCCTTTCTTTCTTTCTCCGTTTCTGTTTTTTGGAACCATGTTGCCTAGGAGTCGAACTATGCCTAGCAGAATCCACCATGGAGTGGTATGTTGTGATCAAAATGAGATGTACACTTTAATTCTCCTTTAGAAATACTAATATCTTGCCTTCCTTATACTTCATATGTGTGTCCATCAATGTTTCAGGCAGATGAAAGGCATGATATCAGGCACTACTTAGAGGTGGAAGTCCAGCCTAAAGTTAGTGAGAGTGAAGCTATCAACCCTCAATCCAATTACTCAAAGTGCTTTGATGATGATGGCCGCTTGAAAAGAACAGGTAAACATTGTCTTGAATATCAAACTATTGTTTGTGAATTTGGATGGTTTTCTTACTCTTTGGGCACTTAGTTAATTTCGTTTAGTAAGGGTTAAAAATTTGATGGTGCAGGAAATTTCTGGACTTCATCTTCCCATATAATCACTGCTGTTATAGGGTCAGGAGTCCTATCATTGGCTTGGGCCATAGCGCAGCTAGGTTGGGTTGCAGGACCAGCTGTTATGGTCCTATTTGCATTTGTAAATCTCTACACTTCGAATCTACTAGCACAGTGCTACAGGTCTGGCGACCCTGTCACGGGACAGAGAAATTACACCTACATGGATGCTGTCAAATCTTACTTGGGTAAGAACCATCATTTTCAGCTGGCTAAATTGTCATTATAATCATGAGCATGATGGTGAAAATATCTCTGTGTCGGCTGCAGGAGGACGGAAGGTGATGTTATGTGGATTGATTCAATACTTGAATTTGTTTGGTGTTGCTATTGGTTATACGATTGCAGCATCAGTCAGCATGATGTGAGTTTCATATTGTTTTCTACTTGTAATGAACGTTAAATCACGTACACAATAACCGTTGATATTTGAAATATTTTTCTGTTGATTTTAGGGCAATAAAGAGATCAAACTGTTTCCATAGCAGTGGAGGAAAAGATCCATGTCATATGTCAAGCAATGGGTTTATGATAACATTTGGAATCATAGAGATCTTATTTTCTCAGATACCAGACTTTGATCAAGTATGGTGGCTTTCTATAGTGGCTGCTATAATGTCTTTCACATATTCTACAGTTGGTTTGGGTCTCGGTATAGGCAAAGTTGCAGGTATACAAAAATAATTACATCATTGTGATTCTGATTATCTCATTATTCATTATTTACAGAAACAGATCAAATCTAGAAATTACTTCAGCAGCAAAGATATTAAATGGAAAGACTTAGTACAAGCATAGGAATTTGAGTCGTGTATAATGAATTTCAAAGAATAACTCTGCACTCTCATTTGCAGGAAATGGAACCTTCAAAGGAAGCCTGACTGGTATCAGTATAGGGACGGAAACACATACTGGACCAGTTACTTCTACACAGAAACTATGGAGAAGTTTGCAAGCTCTTGGAGCCATTGCCTTTGCTTACTCGTTCTCCATTATCCTCATCGAAATTCAGGTAATACTTTGACTACATTTTATGGAACAGTCATTGAGGGTAAATTTAGTAGTCCAACAATTGATACCTGTGCTTGCCTTTTCATTTGCAGGATACAATAAGATCTCCACCTGCAGAATACAAAACCATGAAGAAAGCAACTTTATTTAGCATCATTATAACTACAATTTTCTACTTACTCTGTGGATGCATGGGCTATGCAGCTTTTGGTGATTTGGCCCCCGGAAATCTTTTGACTGGCTTTGGATTCTACAACCCCTACTGGCTATTAGACATCGCTAATGTTGCAATCGTTGTTCATCTTGTTGGTGCCTATCAGGTCTGGTATTTCAAGCAATGATAACCTTACAAGTTCTGAATTAATAACAAGATTCGAGTTTCATGTTGATTTGTCTGGTATTTCAAGCAATGATAACCTTACAAGTTCTGAATTAATAACAAGATTCGAGTTTCATGTTGATTTTTCCATGGTGTTCTTGCAGGTCTATTGCCAGCCATTGTTTGCATTTGTAGAAAAATGGAGTGCTCGGAAGTGGCCTAAGAGCGATTTTGTGACAGCAGAATATGAGGTACCCATCCCCTTTTATGGTGTGTACCAGCTGAACTTCTTCCGGCTAGCATGGAGAACAATATTTGTTATGCTGACAACTTTAATAGCCATGCTCATGCCCTTCTTCAATGATGTTGTTGGACTCCTCGGTGCCATGGGATTCTGGCCATTGACAGTTTTCTTTCCCATTGAGATGTACATTTCTCAGAAGAAGATTGGGCGATGGACAAGCCAGTGGATAGGGCTCCAGATTCTCAGTATGACTTGCCTCATGATCACCATAGCCGCAGCTGTTGGGTCTGTTGCCGGGGTTGTCTTGGATCTCAAAACTTACAAGCCATTTAAAACTAGTTACTGAGAGAGCTATGGATCGGTAGTACGCATTTCAAGAAGGGAATTCGTCAAGTTGTGTCAATAAGTATATTAATTGAAGAACTTAAGAGTCCTGCATGGACTGAAATGTATCCTTTTCAATCTCCAAAAAATTCAAGACAGATATCCTTTTGTCAGCCACCAATACCCATCTTATTCCGTGAAGAACTTAAAGAGTCCTGCATGGACTGAAATGTATCCTTTTCAATCTCCAAAAAATTCAAGACAGATATCCTTTTGTCAGCCACCAATACCCATCTTATTCCGTGCAAGTGCTATCTCAGGTGCTTAACTGCAGATTCAAGGAACTCTTGTTTGATCAAAATAAGTTTTAAGCCTAAACCCTTGTTCAACTTAATGCTATCCTCAAAAGATGTACTAGCTCAAGCAATCAGACAACATTAAATATGTACGAGAAAACCATTGCTAAGATTCAGGTAAAAGAAACGAAGCAGCACAAACTCGATTCCTTGAATCATCCATTAGGTAAGTGAACAAAATCAAACATACAACTACAGATTTGCATTCCCTGACGAACTACCAGTTGACAAACTACAGCCTTAAAAAATTCTACAGGCCAAAAGAAGCCTCATGGTATTTCCTAACCCTTGTTCCCATAAACAGACTAAAAAAATAAAATAATATAAAACCTAACAAGACCAGTTGACTTTAGTCTTTTACTTCTTGTTTTTACTAGCCTTCATTTTAGCCGCATTTGCCTTTGCAGTCTCTTTTACAAGAGTTGTTGCTTTGAAGAAACTCTTTGGATTAAGAGCCCTTCTTATCTTAAACACAACCCAAGCAGTGCCAATAGCATGTCCTGCAGCATCAAGCCCTTCGTGTGTTACCTTTGCAGCATCTTCTCCATATCTGTAAAGGAAATATCCAATCATAACATCAAATGCGTACTCATTTAGAAGCACAGAAAGTACACTATTCGATTCAGACTATATCTCATCTAAAATCTACTCCAGCTCTGTCCAGCCAAAGCACATTCACGAACTGTAGTGTTCTAACACTATGTCAATGCAAGATGCAAAGTGGCAAAAGATTAAGGTAAGATTCTGTATATGCCACTGGCGGCCAGATACCTAGATGAGTGGAAAAGGACCTGTCTCTAAAGCAACTAGAAACCTTATAGAAACATAAAGATTCCATTGCAGAGGAACAGAATCACCACAAATTTTAATTCCAACTTGCCAGCAATGGTATAATTATTTGAATGAAAGCAATGGAAGGGACGATAAAGTTGATCGTGATAAGGATGATTCAAGTGGAGCGTCAATTTAAGAGTTAGATTAAGATATACCTGTGTGAGACAAGTCCAGTTGTGACAACTGATGAGGTTGACAAGACATTCTTTCCAGCAACTTCAATAGCATCACACACCTTGACTGCACAAGCACACCAAAGACACGGGGAGGAAACAGTATTGTGAGTTAGATTTCAGTTCAGCAACCACACAAATTGAGAAAAAATAAACCAAACAATTGCGAATGAATCACTTACTAAATCCATCCAAGGAAGCAAGAATAACTTCACCAGGCAATAGGCTAAAAAATTTCTTGCCCGCTTTAGAGTTCACAATTGGACTTGTAACAGATCCAGAGACTTTGACAACCCCCGAAAGAATCCCAACAGCCACTTTCTCTGACATTTTTGTCAAATTCTTTACCCTGCAAATATCCCAAGATAAAATCATATTTCAGTTCATACTGTTCGATATTGAGTCACCCAAATCAAAGAGAGGAAACAAGCATATTAAAAATTATTTATACACCTTTAAAATGCAGAGATGAACACAAGTATGCATAGCAAAGCAACTCCAAAATTCAAAGAACATGCTTCTTTTGTTTTAACCATTCCACTTCCACGAACAAAGAATAATAAGAACAGCCTATCCTAATAATCAATTTTATTAAATAAATAGCAAAACTAGATGGCTAAATGTGCAAAAAATAGAATTGAAACCTTTAAAATCAGAAATTAAATCAATCATCAACGTTGAAAAACAAACCTTTTGATCCTCCTCAAAGTCCCTGGACTAATATCTGAATCCTTACTCTTACGAATCCTTTTCTTGAAGAACCCATCGCCCCACTTCAACCTATCCACTGTCACATCTCCACACCACAAAATCCCCCTAATCAGCTGCCCTGACCCGGCCGCAATCGTCCTAGCAATACCCGAGCTATAATCCTCCACATTAGGAGCCAACACTGTCCAATACGCAGCAGAACTCTTCTCCATCAATTCTTTATTCTTCTCTAACTCATCCGGCGATATCTCCTTCGCTACATTCCAATCAATTACCTTCGACTTCCCTCCACTCTTCTTCACTTCTTGCACCGAAAACAAACTATAACATTCCAATATCTTATCGAACTCCTTCAACAAGCCCTTTTGGCCTTTCGAAGCAAAAGATACCCCATAATTCAACAACTCAACCTCTCCCTTATTTAACTCACCCCCATCCGATTCATTTTCAGGCACACGAAGAGTAAAGAAGTAATGTGATTCATCAAGCTTAACCGCTGCCTCATCTCTAGCTAAAGGCCACCGAATATCATCATCTACACGAGCAAAAACAGCAACAGTGGTTTCACCCTGTTTAAGACTCACAATAAAGAAGTCACCACAAGCCAATTCTACACTACGATCTTTCTCAATTAAATGAACGATTGATCCTGGGATTTTGATCAAGATTTCTTCATGGGCTTCGGAGTTTGAACCCAGTGGTGAAACCGCCTCGTTCTTCTTGTTGCCTGCCACGTCTTTCATGTCAATATTAGGATACAAAGAGGACGAAGTAGAAGTCGACATGGCTTCTGGGTTTGAGAGAATGACTTGCGGCTAGAGAGAATTGCGCTTTGTAGATGACATTCGGTAAGAAAGATATTTCGGAAGAGACAGGGAGTGAGGGATGTCAGGTTGGTGTGGGGATTTTAAAGGCTTCTGTGATCTTAAGATCGAAGGAATTAGAAGCCGTGTCGATTGGGAGCTTTGAGGAACAAAACAAAACAAAAAAAGCCACGTGGCATACTTAGGAGCTGGCCGTGTGGAACCGTATCTTGTCAGCTGTCAGATTTTATTTAAGATGACGGCCTGATTGCTGGACAGGTGCTTTGAATCTTAAGGGATTTGTATCAATTTAAGCATCTTTGTGTGATTAATTAAGCTACACGTAGGGGTAAGTAAATTATAGATAAGTTCATATTTTGTAAACTGTATCTTTCATTTTCAGGGCTGGTTCATGGATATCCAGTAAAGCTGGGTTCTGTATAAAAAAATCAAATCATGCTCGTTCAAGTTCATATTGGACTTCGTTATTTGTTTCGAGTTTGGGTTTAAGATAATATGAGTTTGTGTTTGTTTTATAAAAAGTGGTTTTTGAAAAATTAATTTTTTATTTTTTTATTTTTGTTTGTTATTAAAAAAATTGGTTAATGAAAAATATTTTTTGGCCAATAAAAAATATTTTTCTATCAATGAAAAATTTGAATTGATTTTTAAGAAAGTGTTCTCTTTTTATTTTGAACGGAAAACATTTTCTGAAAGTTGTGAAAAAATTAAAAATATCATATTATTTGCTGATTATATCAAATTTGATTCTCAAACTTTTGATTAATATATATATATATATATTTTTTATTTTGAATATTTATTTTTCAATTTAATTCCTTATAATTTAATTTTTATATTAATTTTGGTCCTCACTTTTATAATTGTTACTTGTTTTTCTCTTATCATTTTTTAATTGAAATCTTTTATCTATCAAATTTGGTCCTTATTTTTTTTATTGTTACTTATTTTATTTGAAATAATTTATGAAATATTAATTATTATTATTTTAATTTCTTCATCTTTTAATTTTTTTATTTTTTAGATTTGATCTCTATTATTTTGATTATTATTTATTTTATTTGAGATAATTTATAAAATTACATTTTTTTTCAATTTCATTCTCATTCAACCTTTTAATTTGTAAGATTTGTTTCTCATTATTTTAATAAACTTGAAAAAAATAAAACATTAATAAGTTATTTTTCAGCTCATTTTCCATGACATAACCAAACACTGGAAAGTGTTTTCCAACTTATTTTCCATTACACTACCAAACATCGAAAAATAATTCACTTTTCCGAAATTCACTTATCCGAAATTCACTTTCCAAAAAAAACTATTTTCCAGCAAACAAACGAAGCATAAAATTTAATCCATAAATATTCGTTGTTTTTGTAATATTTGTGTAAAAGAAACCCAGTCGTGGTTGTATTTAAATTTTAAAGTAGGGTTTGGTAATGTGATGTATAATGTTTTTTAAAGATATTTTTTAATTGAAAAGATATTAAAAATAATATTTTTTAAATTTAATATTAACATATTAAAATTATTAAAAAATACTTAAAAAATATCAATTTAATATATTTAAAAAAAACTTAAAAAATATCTGAAAAGAAAAAACTAATAAGTCTCAATCAGATATTTAGTGGACTCGAAAATATCTCTTATTACTGTTGAATAAAAAAAATCTAACTTATCTCTCAACATTTCTACTTTATTCCTGCCTTTCCATCTACTACGATCATGCTAAATGCTAATCTATATATATATATACATAAATTTAAAAGAAATTCATGTAAAACTCGAACAGGAAAGATCTTATCTTTTTATATAGAAATTAACAGAGAAATATTCTCAAAATCGAAATCGAAAAAAAAGAATTTTTGAATTTCAAGGCCTTCTCACAAAAACTCCCTCCAATTCTGGGGCATAAATTTGGTTCAGCCTGTTCTATCGCGCAACAAGAAAGAGTTGGTCTGGGCTCTATCAATAGCTACTGGGCTATGTTAGCCTAAAACCCATGTAATCCATCCAATGCCTTCCATAAGCCCATAAAGAAAAGTCTGGATTTTGGCTCAAGATCAGAGTATTTATTACTAGAGAAACAGCAAAAACTGTTTAAAGCTCCAAACACCACAGCCTTACAGTTGAAGGTAAGCGATTCTTATAAATTACATGGCTCACAAGCAAATTCAGAGAGGATTTGTTATTTTTCATCTCAATACCTTCTCTAATTCATGCGAACGTCAATGTTCTAGCATTACTGCATTAAACTATTCAAAACTCCTGATCAGTCTCTTCTGGTCATGTAGAATTTCATGGGGAACTGTTTGATTCTCAAAGAAAGACAATTTCGTGTTCTACTGCAATTCCTGGGTATGCGACAAATGGGTTTCGCCAAAATTCCATGAGTTCATTTTACCAAATGTGAAAAACGGGTCTGGTTACCAATTCTATCTTTAGCTGGAGTGCTTGTTAGCACTGAAGGCTTTTATGACTCGCGCGGTGCGTACAAAGTGTGTCCATGAATTGAAGAGTCCAGGATTGGTTTCTTGGAATGCTATTATAAATGGCTACAGGATCAATGGCCATGGAGAGTTTTTTCTCTCTTCCATGAGATGTGGAATTGTGGGGAAGATCCTGATAGTGCATCGTAATCGTGCATTTTGAGTGCTTGTAATCATGCAGGGCTGGTTTAAGGATGTTATGGTGATATTTAGCCAGAAAATGAAAGATAATAAAACAAGGCCAAGCCAAGATCCTTATGAGTGTGTCGTTGACATGCTAATGAGATCAGGCTATTTATCTGCTACAGGTGGATTTAATCGAAAACTTTTAGAGGAGAAGGGTCCAAATATCTGTACCTCCTGCTTGTCAATAAGCTACAGTAAACTGATTTTTAACTTCACTCGGAAAACACAAACCAATCCGCTGGCCTGGTCGATCCATGAACTGCTGAGAATTTGAGATTGAGCACGCAGAGGAAGGGGTTCACTTCCTAAATATGATTCCACATGACTGTAGTTGATAGTCATTTGGTATTTTGTGAAGAATATTTTGGAAGGCTGTCTGTATATATGACTCGGAATTTGATAGCTCTGCAAATGGTCACAGAAAATTTGGATTGACAGGAATGCCTCCAGGTTGTCCGGGGATGGATGTATATTCCATGAAATGAGTCATGGCTGATCTGTCTTCTTTCAAATAACTCCTTGCACAGACTTATTAGATGCTGCGATTGCCCCTATTTCTTGCGTTTGCATTGGTAACTAATGCCATTGAGCATTAAATATGGACTGATGATTTGAATGCCTCCAGATTATCCCTGGATTGATGGAATATTTTAATGGAACAAATTGTTT
>Ga0325404_1008975_pt1 | contig 10211 bp, 3 predicted proteins | sample PopdelMetagenome_18_FD_205664 | JGI IMG/M metagenome (GOLD analysis project Ga0325404, IMG submission 205664) | Populus deltoides microbial communities from Bellville, Georgia, United States - Xylem-Control-R1 | ecosystem: Host-associated > Plants > Phyllosphere > Stem > Wood/Secondary xylem...
CACAAGAGATTATTAAGGTAATATTCCGAGAAAAAGATTCGTAAAAAAGTGTCAAATATTATTACATCCAAAATTAGGTCAAGATAAACCGACTTCCCCCTCTCTTGTAGGCATTTTGAGTTGGCTTCTGATGGATTTTCTGCAAGCAAAAGTTTGTCAATTGCATCCAAAGGGATCAAAGCATGGTGGTATACTCTGATAAAATCCAATATTGAGGTTGGTTAATAGCCGCAAATGCTAATTACCAATCCCATTTACATTCATGGCCTGAATCCAGATCGAGACATAGTTGCACACATTGTTGATCATGTCTGAATACAGGAAAAATGGACGACTGCAGCGCATGAAAAACAGTTGATGAACTATGCTTTCGCCATTTGGTGCATCAGAGATGTATAACAAAATTGTCATGACTCATTTGGAAAGGAAAACTCCATGCTTAAAACAATATGCGCTCTTGATACATTTCCAATGCCTGGACGACCTTCTCAATAAGCAACTTCCGGTGCAGTCTATACCTGTGTAAATTCAGATTATTTATTTGAAACGAAAAGAATTTTGAAATCAAATGTACAGAGAACAGTATCACATAAAAACATACTTGATTGCAGCGTCGAGGGTCCTCGTCGCTTCTGGCATAGAATCTGTTATGATTGAGAAAAATTATCTTCAGAATTAGTTTTACCGAGAAAATCCATGCTTGGTACTAAAATCTTCCAGTAGTACTGAAGCTGGTTCAAGATTTCAGAACAAGGAATCCACAATCTGAACATCTAAAATTTAATAAGTTTTATGAACCGAACAGACCGAAATGAACAGAATATCCCTGAACATTAGGCATTCGGTCAATCCTCACACATTAAGTATCAGTCCAATCATTGTACTGTCACGACTTGAGGTTACTGTCAGATAGGGAAATCTAGCACTTAAAGAGAAGACCAACTGCTCCAGTCCTTTGAGAAATTATTTTCAGGATGATAAGCACCTAAATTTAAGATATTTTGCAAAGCAGAAAGGTGGCATAAGAATCCAGTTGGTGCGAAGCATCCATAATTTGCTTCAATAATATACCTAGTATTTTCAGGTCTTTCTTAGAAGTTGTAGGAAATTGTGCTAGCATCTTCTGGCATTCTTCTTGCAACTCCTTCACAGCTTTCCTTTCTATGCTTGGGACAGGAGGCAGATCTCCATCTGACCAAGTGGGCAGCGTTCTTGCTGCTGCTATAACAGCTCCATCAACAAAAGCATCTCCCTCTTTGGATAGCAGACCTGCTAGAAAATTTTCATCTCAATATTTTTGATAAAGGGCTAGAGTTCATTCATATAAATGATAAGTATAGCAAGTTGGTGCAAGGAATTCGTGAAAAATACACAGCCCGTACTGTTATGACAATATTCTTCAGGCAGGCCAGATATATTGAAGACTGACAGGAAAGAATCCAAATGTATGCGTGCATTGCCAGAAAATCGGATTACATCCCAAGGATTCTGAAACATGACAGGATTTTGTGTTAATTCTTTGGGCCACTGAGGCCAAAGAATGACAGTACAGGATTATAATTTGAATGACTAGCAAACATACAAGAATAACTTTAAGAAAAGAATAAAAGTAACCACCCATTACTATAAAATGTTCCCTATAATTTGAAATACAAAGATCCTGATTCAATTGAATACTTCTGTAAACAATTCCCACATGACTTCACATAAAAGAAACAAAAAAGTACTTTCTCAAACAAATGGTCCTATACATATGCTACAAAAATATCATAATAAGCAGAATGCTAAATCTAAACCAGGATTCTGGTGGTTTGAAACAAAAAATTCCCATGCCCATCATGCTGTAAACTACAGTATAACTGTCTTCATTTTAGATGGAGCTAGGGGCAAATTACCACTGGTGATGAAAAACCATATCGTTGCATGAACATGTCATTCTTCTGTCCGCTCATGTAATTGACAGTCATCTGTACAAAATTTATGAAACCAACAGGATCATATCCATACTGGAGCAAGTTAAGAATGCACATAATTCTATTCTCTAACTTGCAAAAAACGTATCAAGGAGAAATGTTCATGAGAAGTTAACTGAGTAACCAATTCGAATTAGACAATTAAATGAGTATGAGCTGTGACCATAACATCAAACCATGCTTCTATTTACAGAAGCTGCTACGACCTTTTACAACTTCATCCTCTAAAAGCAAACCTCAACATTTAGTAATGTTCATGAGTGGTTGTACTAAGATTTTATCCAATAAAAAAAGCAGTCATACTGAATAAGGAATTATAACGATAGCAGAATCTTATAGTTTCTGAGCAATGGATTTCTCATACCCACGTAATTCCAAACACAGTTTCTAGCATAGTTTTTCAATTTCCAACAATAAGTGTTGTGTATGCATTTCCATGATGGAGATACCAGACCAATTTAAGAATAAAAATCAAAATTTAAGACAAATATACGAAATCGTACCTCTTCTCCTTTCCTTATCTGTTGCCCGGCATTTATCATAACCTCAAGCATGCGATCCTTGAATCGCCAATGGAAAAAACAGTTTGGCTCAAAGGAATGGTTTAGCATGTCTGCAAAAGATCACTAGATTTACCTGGCGTAGATATTGGAGAAATTGACAAAAGAGCCAAAACACTAGTATTCTACAAAAGGTGATGGAGATATAAAGGGAAATCTGAATGTGGAGGATGTAAATACTAAAATTTAAGGCTGGAATTCAGGAAAAGAGAAACATCAACTGATCCCAAGAACAAGTCATGGAACTTTCGACCAAAAATAGTTATTACATCATTACTTTGCAGCACATATTCTCCATAAACTTCTCCATGTAACTTACTATAATCATCTCATTGCACAAAGATTGTATGTTCTATATCTCATTAAGAATTGGTGTTAACATTATGGTTGATTGTATGAACAGTGCTTAAACCGCCAAACATTCTAATTTTGAATCTTCAACTGTGAAAATTTTAATGTGATACCTTTAGTCTAAATTTTCTTAAGTTTTGCTGACATCCCTATGGAAGCAAATTACAATGTGTCACTTGTACTGGATACCGCATTAAACTTTAGCAAAATACTTAGAAGTATTACAATGGGAAATTTCAAATTGAAAAATATCTGAAAGATGGCTTATACAGTTGAACTTTAACATTAGGGGAAAAACCGACATACATTTTACTTGACCTATTGTTCAAGAAGACATGCCATTCTCTTAAACTTTTCTATGAAATATGTTCTCTTGGATGCTATATGACTGAAAGAAAGAAAATTGGAAAATAAAACCATATTTTCAGATTTTGTCAATCTACACGTATGACTCGACTTCTACCAAAGTTATATTGGCTGTATTAATTTATTTTTCCTATGAAGAAGATGCTGTGGAAATATTGCTGAGCAAAAATTAAGTGCATCCTCATTTTGCAGAGATTAAATCACAGGCTTAAGTAATTTCTTCGTCATAAAATAAAATATTTTACATTGTGTGCTTATAATACTGGAAACGGATTTCAAGCACCAAAAGCGATAATGCACCTCATAATTTTACAATAAAGGTCAACAACCTACAAAACGGTGGCTTCACATGTTGCACGGGCTGATTTCTCCCCTCTCTCCAATGAAGCAACTGGCTTAAATTTAAACTGTACAGTGTAAATCTGATGATACGAAGGTAATTGAAAGTAAAATGGTTTGGTATTTAGTGTACAGGAAGCATAGCTTGATAAGTCATTTATCAATATTAGAGGTGCAACCAATCTGTCAATAGGTGTCCATGGGAATCACAGGGATATGTTTAATGCAAATAAGCCTCTATGGTTATAATTTTGTAATGGTATTCCAGTGTGTTATACTAGGTAATATACTCAGTGCAGTGTTAAGAGATAGAAGCTTACCAGCATAAGGAATCAGCATATTCGTATCTTGAGTTAAAGCACCGACCCTTATTTGCATGTTAATGCACCGTGATTGTGCCATACTAACTGCCCAAATAAATTTCTCAGGATCGCGAGCAAGGCGCTTTATTTTGAGTGGAGCACCAGAGTGCTGAGTGGTTTGCAAGCACAAACAAGTTGTTATTGACGGGATAATATTTTGGCAGTTTACATGATGAAAATATGATAAGCAACAGCATTAGATCTTGTCAGAAAGACGTTTTTTATACCCAATTCTTTTCCCAAAACTCCAAGGCTCGGAGTTGCTGTTTTCTCATAGTTGATGCAAGATTCTCATCCTGGAGCTCCAAAAGGTCCTCCTGTAGCACATATTTGGAAATAGAAATGAGAAACTTGGTTACTGATGCTTTTGTTCAGCAAATAGCTTACACAGAAAACACGTAGACTAGGAACAAAGCACTGCCAACTGACCTTTCAGAACAATGTGGCTCCAATTTGATAACAATTTTACTCATTTTACCATTGAAAAAGTCTGTACTGATAGTTTAGTTTCAAGTGCTATTAGAATCAGATGTCCCTTGACAATAATAAGTGTACAGGTAACTAACTCACAAGCTTTGGTGTGGCTTAAATGACAATATAATAGAGCATATAAAAATAACTCCACAGGCCAAGAACAAAGAGATTGACCCTTTGAAGTTTTAAAAGATGCTACAATAACAAATTAAAATTTGAATTGTAAATTATAGCAAACAAAAGAACTTAAAAAAGTTTTAAGCCATAGCTTTCTCAAAAGATTGTATTGTACGTGCTATCACCTTGAAGAAACATCAGAGATAAGCATCAAAGATTCAAACAGACATTTCATTTGCACATTAAGCATGCGCATCAAAAATCAATTTGAGGAAAAGTTTGAGGCATGGGCCCTAACATTGATTAGAGTGAATTTCACTCTCATTGCCTCTGGCTGAGGCTCAGCTTTTTAGTTGTACTCCCAAAACAGACATTAGAACTCTACGTGGACAAATCTTAGCACAAGTTCTATCAAAATACAAAAGGAAGACCTTGGCAGTAGGTGATGCCTGGAAGCGACCAATTCTGGAAGTAATTGCTGGTTTAACTAAATAAAGGGCATCAATGAATAGTAGAACAAATGGATCATGAAAGCTGGAAGTCATTGTCTTTGATGCCAATCATGAATAATGGAACACTTGCACACACCTCTGTTGCTAGAAGCAAGCTGGGGCACTCATCCGCACTAGGTAAAAAGTCACTGTATAGTTGCCAAAAGTTATCCTCGCAATCAAATGCAAATAAAAGAAGACATGCTAACCGCAGGTCCCAATCTGTCTGGCACAGAGAAATACCTAATATAAGTACGAGGAAAGAACACACAGAAAGAACAGAAAGATAAATGACTGTCATAAAGTAAGTGAATCATCCCATCAACCTACTGAATGAATGAAAGAAAGAATAAACAATAAGCAGTGATCATAATGGAATAGAATGACATAAAAATCATCAATGAAGGATCAAAATAGCATTTAAAATTAGAAAATAAAACCCCAATAGCATGGAAATATTACCTCTGGATCTGTTGAGTTAATAATATCAAATATTGGATGACCCAATGGTATTATATCTGGAAAAAACATCCATGGGAGCTTCTTACTTATATTCAACATCAACTCTATTGGGATTTCCATAACCACCTGTTCATTCAATTACAGAATCACACATCAGAAAACTCACAAAGGGGAGTCCATTCCAGAATTCAGTGGAAGAACAAACCAAGATCCGAATACATTGTATTGGAATACACACAGTGACAAGTTGATTGATAACAGATACAAAGCAAGAAGTATTCACACGCACTGCTGTGTGGAAAAAAGACAGATAGCGTACTACTGCTACCAATTAGATTATAACAATTATGATGAAATGAAGCTACTCACCCTTGCACGGCGAAGTGGTTCAACATCTTTGGCAGCATAAACTCCAAATCCATCTGGCCCTTCCTTAAATTCAATTCCATAAGCACGCATACTTCGAGCATACCCTATCCTATAAAAATCAGGGTCTGCTGGTTCCAACTATCACGAGAGGGGAACACCAAGAACATTTCAATTAAAAGGGCTGCTTTGAAATATTTGCCAATTAGAAGAGAAGTGGAGGGAAATAAAAGAAAGCAAAAAATACCTTATCATAGAATCTAAATTTGTATGCTTTCTAACAAAAATAATAAAATAGGCACAAAGAAAAGAAATTCAAGAACAAATCATTTAACATTTCAGAAACCAAAGGGAGAATAAGAAATGAAGAAGAAAGTGAAATTGGGGTACCTCAGAGTCAGACTCTTCTTCGACTTTTGGAGGTTGAAGGAGAGGATACGAAGGTATATCAACTGAAAAAGCTTTAATGGGTCTGCTGACACTAGTGGTAAGATTAATGCTGTTTTCCCTGTTTCTGGAGAATGAACATCTGGGTGGTGGTCTTGCTGTCCATCCATGCTGTAATAAAACCTCCTTATCTTTACACTGTTTCTTTCACATAAACATGGCTACAAGTCAATTCATAGAAATAAATAATACATGAGCAGCAAAGACAGAGAGAGAGAGACAGAGAAAGGGGACCTGGGAGATGGAGAAGCAGTGAGTGAGGTGGTAATGTAAAGGAGCAGTAGAGGCCATTTGCTCTCAAAATGCTGCTCTCACGCGCACTAGAATAGATATGGCATGTCTGCTCCTGTGTTGATTCTTTCAACTTGTGTAAAAACGTTATCCACTCTTCTTTTCTTCTGTTTTTTTACAGCCCGTTGTCTTTATTTTCTTTTAATTATGACTTACGAAAAATATAATTTAAAATTTATTTTTATAAATAACCTTTGACAAAAAATAGTTTCAAAGGATTTTTAAGAAGCAACCTTTTTTTTTAAGATAGATTTATTAAGTTGGAATTCTAATTTATATTTTAAAATTTATATTTTTTTATTAAATTAAAATATTAACTTAATTTTCTAACGAATTTTTAATTTAATTTAAAAATCATCTCTAACCAAAAAAATTAATAATTTTTACATGAGTTTAAAATTTTTTAAAAAAACTTAAATTAATTTAAAAAATCATATCAAAAGGAACCTGTAATAAATAGTATAAATGAGAACAATAATTTACTAATTTTTGTTAACATAAAAGAAACCATGACTACTATTTTGATAAAAAAAAAAAAGTTTTAATTTAAAATGCAACTAATGACTTAAGATATATTTTTTAACAATAAATGTTTTATAAGTAAAATCTATAAGTTAAAAATTAAAAATTATAACTTTTGATTAAATTAAGATTTTGATTCAAATAAGAAGTTATTGACTATCATACCTAGACATCGTGGTGATTTTCAAAATATTTAGAGGAAAAAAATAGATTTTTGGCATCTTGTTATTTGATGAGGAAGAGTCTTGTTTAAGGAGTCGCCACCTAATATTATTGTCACTAGAAACCTTGACTGTTCAATAAAGATTCTATGTTACAGGACTGGTTGTGATTAGAGAGTATCAGCACCCTAACGCATCCTACATGAGGTAAGCTGCATTATTGATTTTGTCTTAAACTGTTAAAAGTTTGTTGGTTTATGTTTTGATGGTTTATTTGTAATATTTTTGATTCTTGCGTTAATGAATATTCAACTACGGATACTTCCAACTCTTATGTTGGTATCTGTAATTGAATATTACGTAGTCATAAAAAGATAATAAATTTAAATTAATATTTTTATTCCAACTTTATTATCAATAAATAAATAAATAAATAAAATAAATTTATTTTTAATACATGTATATATTTTTATTTTTTACTTTTGGAGTAGCATCCAGCTCAGCTTATATGAATGAACTGGGTTAGACCCAGCAAGTTCAGCCTGCTCACGCCTGCTACAGAAACATGAATAAGTTGAATTATAATTCACTTGCTACAGTAGCAAGCGAATTATAATTCACAGCTAATGCAGCTGTGAATTATAATGCAAGGAGAGAAGAAAAGATTTACCTGGTTCAGGTGCTGCCGGAGGCGAAGATGATGACTGGCCAGTGTTGCTCCTCTCTGTTTCTGCTTTTCGTCTGCTCCTCTGGTTCTTGCTTTCTTTGTTCTTCTTTCTGTCTGCTCGTGCTATTTCTGTTTTCGTTCTTTTCGTTTCTGTCTATCTGTGTTCTTGCGTCCTTGTTCTCTGGTTTTCTTCCTTTCTCTTCAGTGTCTCGTGTGGTTTTTTGGTATGTCCCTGTTTCTGTTCTTTTCTCTTCTTTTGGTCTTCCGTTCTCGGTCTCCTGGGTTCTGTCCTATGCTTCTTCTTCTTTGTCTTTCGTCTTTGTTTCTACTGTGATCTTCTCCTGGAATGCTCTGTTTCTGGTGCAGTTGCTGCTGAAGATGGAGACCTGGAGCTGCTACTGAAGACGAAGTCGAGGGCGTGCTGCAGGAATACAACAGTCTCACCTTTTGTTTCTCTCTTCTGTTCGTTCGTCCCTAGTTTTTTTCAGTTTTTCCCCCTCTTTTCTTTTTTTTTTCCTTCGTCTCTGTTCTCTATTTCTTTTTTTTCTCTTCTCTGTATAGTCTCCTCCTCTCCCCTGTGTTTTCTCCTTTTTCTCCCCCCTTCCCTCCTGCTTTCTTTCTCTGTCTTTATAGCCAGAGAATGCCACCGTTACCAGGTAATAAATAGACTGTTATTGCAGGAGTAATGAAGATGCATCCGTTTTTTCGGTCGGATGAAGAAGATGAACAGTGTTGATTGCCATTTGCGTTTTGGTCCTTTCCGTTTTGAAAGTTTTGTAATCAAGCCTCTGGATAAACTTTAATAGGACCCCCTGCATCTCACCTAATTTCACAAAACAGTCCCTGCTTTCCGAATGTCTCATTTCAGCCCTTAATTGACTCTTCAAAATTTTAATTCTTTCAAAATTACCCCTGGAAAAATCAATTAAACTCCCTACAGTACCACTGCCTTTTTATTTGGTCATTGGATTTTAATTTTTTTCATTTTTGACCCAAATCAGCCCTAAATTTTTGATATTATTTCAATTAAGCCCCTAATTTCATTAATTAAACCAAATCCAAGTCCAATTAAGTCTTAAAACGTGTCAATTCTTCAATTAAGCTCTTGATTTTATTAATAAAACTAATCCAAAATTTAATTAAATCCCAAAACTTCCAATGATGCCCTTAATCTGAATTTTAATTTATTCTTTATTTATTTGTTTTTATTTGTTTATTTTTCAGTAAATAATAATAATAATAATAATTAAAATAATTAAAATAAAAATATAAAAAATTAGGTTATGACAATGATTTTTAACTTTTTTATGGGTTAAAATTTTAAAATAACTTAAGCTCGTTTGTTTGCGGTAATTTATTTTGAAAAGTAATTTTTATTAAAAATAAATTCTTAGAAAGTGAATTATTTTTTTTTATATTTGATAGTGTTATGAAAAATAAGTTGAAAAATAATTTCTAGTGTTTGGCTATACTATAAAAATATAAGTTGGAAAATAACTTATAAATATTTTATATTTTTTAAATTTATCTAACATATATATATATATAACGTTAAATGTGATTATTTAATCACTTACAATAAAAAAATAAGATATAAAAAGTATAATTAAAGGGAAAAAAGAATATATTATATCATATATTTATATATAGTTTATTTTATAAAATATAAAAATATACATATAATATAAATTTTTTAAATATAATATTATAGATATATAATCTTATTACATATTTTTTAAGTAAATTTTATTTTTAAAAAATCAAAATAATTTTTTAAAATTAATAAAAAAACCAAATTAGTTAATGATAGTACTCGAGAGTTAGATATTTGAATTTTTTCTGTAAGAAGACAAGGAAAGTAAAATTAGTTTTAGGTGTTATGTGTGCAAAGAAAAGGAGAGTGTTTTCCGAAATTAAAAAGAGGAAAACACTTTCCTTGTGGAAAAAAAAATTTTATTTTTGCTTTTATTGGAAATTTTTCAATACCTCATCGAACATCAAAGGGCTTGAAAACTACTCTTCGAGAAATTAGTTTTCTTGAAACAAAAAAGGCCTAAATCAATTTGCAAAAATCATACTAAAAGAAACCTAATTTTACTAAGCTTGCCTTACTCGAAGTTCATGTGAAATTAGTAAAGAAGATGAGTGGGAAGGGGTGTGTTTTCATTTTCATCAATGGTGCTTCTACTACCCTACTGCCCTCTGGTCTGCTATACTTTGCAGAGATGCTGTTCTCTGTTGATTCTTATTGTAAATAAACAA
>Ga0325404_1008977_pt1 | contig 10210 bp, 5 predicted proteins | sample PopdelMetagenome_18_FD_205664 | JGI IMG/M metagenome (GOLD analysis project Ga0325404, IMG submission 205664) | Populus deltoides microbial communities from Bellville, Georgia, United States - Xylem-Control-R1 | ecosystem: Host-associated > Plants > Phyllosphere > Stem > Wood/Secondary xylem...
GGCCACAAGCTTAATAAGTTAACACGAGTTGACATCGTTTTTTTATTAGAAATTTAACTTTTTAATATAGTCCAAGTCTAAAATTTCCTAGTTTATGATTTTAGAAGATTAAATTATCTTATTAAACCTGATTTAATCCAATATATCATTACCTCAATATTTTTTTAAAAAAAATATCTCATCCATCATTTAATATTTAAAAAGGTTTAGGTCATTATACATCAATTTTTTTACTTTCTAATATCTTAATATTTTTTAAAAAACTGAAAAAAATAAACCAGCCTGCGGCTTGGCACGGCAAAATAGCTGATCTCCCCGCTAGGTGGCAACATAGCCACACGCAGGCTGTTAGGCTACAAAACGTAGAGTGACCCAGAAGACCTATGGTTAATCCAATGGCTACCACGTACCTTCCTGCTTAAGAAACCAATTACAGGACTCCTTTGCTCAACAATAATGGAGGAGGGTTCAACAAGATGCATACGGTTCCTCCAGGCATGACAGGTGTCTTAAAGTAGTCAATTTCCATTAACTGTGCTCGTTAATGGATTCCATGAACGTGGCTGAAAAGGGTAGCCCATCGAATTTAAAGCCTGAAAAGGGCCAGAATCTATGAATGTGGCTGCATGCATGCACGCACAGGTAGGTTTTCTTATAATTTCTTCGCGAAGCAGAATCCAGCAATATGTCCTGAATAAGATAAAGAGAATCCCCAGCACACTTTTACTTTCTATTAATGGGTATCAAATCATCAAACATCTCATCTGCACGTTTAATCTTGTTGCAGAGCCAATGGCAAATATTTCAATAACTTTCTTCTCTCTCAAAAGACTTGGCATCTCTGCGCTTTAACTTGGGGCAGAAGCTATCAGTTGGCTTGTACGATGAAGTTACGTACATGGACAAATATATGACCACTTCAGAGTATTTTAGGTCATCTTTCTTCCAAACCCTAGTTTACATTTAACTTTGACAATAATCCCTGCGAATATTGAAGCTATGGCTGGAAATTATGAGCCCTAACCACCTCTATGTTGGACGTAGATCACAAAAAGTCATGCGTTAAGCAAACCAATGATGAATTTTGCATTGAAAATGTTCCCTCTTTATAGTTGATTGATTTTTGACCCATAACAGTTATTTTTATAATAATATTGTATTAATATTAATATATTAAAAAAATAAATAAACAATCGATGATTAATAAATATGCGGTGGGGGGAGGCAACTAAATTTAGTTGAAACGTAAAATCGATTTATTTATGAACCGGCGTCGGAAACCATATCACTTCCATGAAAGAAGAAAAGGAAATGGGAATTAAAGTACTAAATCTGTACAGGAGTCCTTTTTATTCTTTCATTTCTGCCGACAAAATTAGGTTAATGAAAGAGACAAATAATTTATGAACCAGCCGACCTAGGGTTAGTAAGTAAATAATACTGCTGCTCAAAACAAAAGGCTAATGATCAGTATTATTGCATTCTATGACATATCCTCATACGTTTCCTATATGTTTTTTTATAGCAAAAATATATTTTTGTCTTTTCTGTTATCCAAAAACGCAGCATCGCGTCCATTGTTTTTCAAAAAGAGAAGTCATATATATATATATATATATATATATATATATATAGGCAGCCACTCCCCCATTGATAATTTCATTTTATAATGAAGCTTAATAGTCACGTACGTCGCAAAATCAGATTTAATCTGTTTGTCTTTTGACCTTAAAAGCTTAGCTAGATCAACAACAACAAAAAAAAAAAAAATTGGAGGAGGATGAGGTGGAAATTTTATTATATCATTCTCTCATTATACTATTCACTTGAATACTTTTTTTATTTCTTTAAATTTATTTATTTGATATTTTTTTCTCTAATTTAAATTTCATCATTTGATATTAGATTTATTAAGAATTGAACTTTATAATTTATTTAATTTATTTTTTTATGAGATTGTAGAGTCTCATGACCCTGACCACAAGTTTGATATAGGTTAATTCGGCTGATTCGAGTTTTTTTTCTTATTTTTTTAATTGATTTTGTTTTTTGAATTTCAACTTTCAACATTGAGTTGATTGGAAATTGGATTTTATTATTTATTTTGGTTTGTTTTCTATAAGGTTATTCACATCTCATGACTCGGGTTATGAGTTTGATTGGTTAACTCGGGTTGGATCAAATATTTTTTTTTAAATCGATTTATCAATTTCAATTACACCCTTCAATATTAGGTTCATTGAGAATTGATCTTCATAATTTCTTTCAATCTATTTTTTATGAGGTTATCTCGATCTCATGATCCAGACTGCGGGTTTGACAAATTAACTTGGTTGACTCGAGTTCCCCCCTTTTCTAATTGAATTTTTTTATCTCAATTTTATCTTTCAATATTGTGTTGATTAATAATTAAGTTTTGTGATTTGTTTCGACTATCCTCTTCTCATGGCTCGGGTCATGAATTTAGTGGATTAACCCAGGTTGACTCAAGCTGATTTTTTGTTCTTTTTTTTAATTGAATTTTGTTTTGCAATTTTATTTTTCAACACTAGATTGACTGGGAATTGAGGTTCATAATTTATTTTAATTTTTTATTGGGTTAACCTGGTCTTATGACCTGAGGTGCGAATTTGTCAAGTTAATTTGGGTGGACTCATGTTATCTCTTTTTGTTGTTTTTTTAATTGATTTTTTTTTAATTTCATCACTCAACATTAGTTTATTAGAAATTAGGCTTAATAATTTATTTTGATTTATTTTCTACATATTTATTATAGTCTTATGATCAGGTATGCATGCGGATTGGTAGGTACTGTTAGCTCTAATTGACTCGAATTGATCTAATATATTTCCGTCTTAATATTTATATATAAAAAACATCATCTTGAATATTTATTGAGTTAAATCATGTTTTTATCAGTTTTTCAGATTGTTTTTAGACCTATCAAATCGACCGAGTCACATTAAACCGATCCTCATATGATTTTTTTCTACGAGAAAAAAAATATTAACAATATCTAAATATTTCTTATGTTAAAATTTTTTAAATCTAATCCACAACATAACCCAAGATAATAATCTAGTGACTTCTCCTAGAAATGGAGATTGATAGTGTATGGTTTTGGTCCTAGAGACAAAAACAGAAACTAAAGTTTGGTAAACTTTGCAATGGTAGCAGGATGGGGTACTGTAGCTGTCTGCTCAATGGGTGTCTTTCGGTTCACAATTAATAGGTGCATTTGCAACTTGGAAAGAGTGCTTTGGGGCACAAAGGGTTGTACTGTAGTTTGATTTTTGTCCCATCTTTACGGCCTTAAATTCCTGTTTTGTAGCCCTTTCCGGTTTATATCCTACATGAGATTTTCAAAAAAATAGATTTTTTTTAAAAAAAATTATATAGTTTTTTATATCAAAACTAATTTTTTAAAAATAAAAAAATATTTATTTTAATTATTCGAGTAAAAAATATTTTAAAAAATAATTACTATTATACTCTAAAACATGTTTTATTTGTTTTGTCCCATATCATTTAGTTATTTACTCTCTAGACACATTTTTAGATTATTAATTAACTACTGATTTTGCAAAATTAAATGAAAATATGAATGAAAAGTTGCAAAAATAAATGGGAATCTTTGATTGAGAGTTTTTGAAATCTAAGAATAAAAATTAACCCAAAAAATTATTTAATGATAAAATAAAAACTACATATATATATATATATACACACACACACGCTGTACAAAATTATATAAATTACAATCCCTTGAAAGTCAATGTACGAAAACCCTCTTCTTCTTTTTGTCCAAAGATAGGTAGACCCTCCTCTCAACACGCTCAATTTTAAAAGCAAGACCTTTTGAAGATATTCTGCTGTTTGTCAACAGAAACTCATTCTTTTGATGACAGAGATAATTAGGAGAATCCAATACCCACAATTTTTTATATATATATATTTTTTTAGTTGTCATAGCTAGCTTGGCCTCCAATACATCAAGTATAGACATGTCTTCTTGCCTTTAATATGCTTGACGAGGCATTGTTTGAGTGAAATGGGATCTTCCTTGACAATTAAGATATGCTTAAATTCTAATGATCATTAATACAGTTCAACTGGTTAGATTTTAAATTTATTTTTTAAAAATTATTAATTCGAATCTTATAAATCTTAAGGTGATTAAAAGTTTACATAGTTGTTAACTTCAAGATCCATAAAATTAGTCAATATACGCATAAACTGGTCTGAACATCTATGTTAATTTAAAAAAAAATAAATTTTTATAACTTTAATGGATAATATTATTCCCCATAGGAAAAATCTTGAACTCGATGACGCTTATGGGCTCAATTGTTCACTTTCTTTGTTAAACTTGATAATTGGAAAAGGCAAAAGCATGTGCCTAAAGTCTAGATATAATTTTTTTTTATCTAGATAGGGTGTGTGTTGATCGGGCATAATGATTTTATTTTTGCCAAAATCAATGTTCAATAGGGCGTAATGTTTACAATTACATATTTACATTTGGCAACCGACATTTTAAATTTGAGATTATCGAGAAAATATTTGCATAAAATATAAATAATATAATTTAAAGTTTTTTAATTTCTTATACGGTGATGATTTTGAAATATAAAAATCAAAATTAATGGAGAAAGACTAAAAAGATAAAATAACATTTGGATGTTTATTTTTGCGGATAAAACCATGTTTCATGATTTTAAAAAAAAATTGGTTGAAATTATTTTTTTAATATATATATATATATATATATATATATAAAATAAGAGTTACCAAAATCAAAGTAGTTTACATCCTTTTTAGTAACAAGTAATAAAGTCACCAAAATGTTATCGTGACAAGCACCCAGATCTTACGATTGAGTAAAAACTACCTTACCTGACACGTGCCTATGACCGCTCCCTCGCTATATGCACGCACTATGTAGTAGCACGCCCTGATGGCTTGAAAATGTCACCTTGTCAAGCTGCGACAAAAAACGAAAACGTATCTTCACAAATCTCTCTTTTGGAGCGCGTGCATAAACCTTTTTTTTTAAAAAAAAACATTCTTCTATTATTTTTTATGATATTGATGAATATTTTCAAACCAATATATAAACCAATCTGAAATTATTTTTTGAATAATATTATGATTAAGTGTTTTATATAGATTTAGTGTATTAACAAAAAAAAATCATTTTGTAAATAATAATCATAAGTTTTAAACTTTACATGTAAAAAATAGAGTCAATTTCTTCATTCATTTTTTTTTTGTTTTTAAAGGCTAAAATTTTAGCTATTCTTTTATATATATAAAAAATATTTTTCTAAAATTTTTTTATCATTATCAATAATCTTAGTTTAGAAAAATAAAATTAATATTAATGTGTTAATATTTTCAAATCATTTTTTAAAAACAAGCTCTTCTATCACTTTTTATGATATTGATGAATATTTTCAAATCAATATACTAGTCAATCTAAAATTATTTTTGGAATGATCTTATAATTACATGTTTTATATAGATTTAGTGTTTTAATAAAAAAATTCACTTTTTAAATAATAGTCATAAGTTTTATAAATTTTTTTAATAAATTTCTATCTGTTTCTTCTGAAAGTTAAAATTTTAAGTACTTTTTTTTATAAAAATCAAGTTTCTTCAGCAACTTTTATTATAATTATTGATAATTTCAGTTTTTAAAAAATAAAAATAATATTAATGTGTTTTATATTAATTTTGTTACACTGTTTGAAATCAAATAAAATAGATTAAAATGTTTATATTATAAAACTTTGTATTTTTATAAATAAAAATTTCTCAAATAAAAGGGATAAAAAATGTATAAGAGTTATATGGATGAAATAATAGAATTAAGATAATTCTGCTACCTCACATGGATGGAATTTTTTCCACTCCATCAGAGCTTGTTATTATTTTTCAATTATTATGGCAAATAATATTATTTTAATTTCATAGTAGATAGGAGAGTGTTGTGCACGCACCCTCCATTAACGTGGATACGTGACCTCTAACATTACTGGTTCTTGGACCAAGATGGGCCCCACGAAGGATCATTAAATTTTGCGAATGTTCGAGAAGTGTGCTGGTGAGAAGTATAAGACGACATGCAGGTGATCTAATCAATGATTATTATTTTACTATTTTAGACAACTTCACTAATTTTTCTTCTTTTACTTTTTATTTTTATTTTGTGTCAAATCTAGTTGGCTACACCTAGTGATGGCTCTCTTTAACTGCAATTTTGTTTTTTAATTAATCTCAAAAGTATTAATTTTATTTAAGTAGCTATTTATACATTGATTTACCACTTTTACCCTTTTATGAACATGATGGGTTACTAGTGTTTTAAGCTCCTGATGTTTTAGATTTTTCTTTTCTTTTTTTAGATTTGTGATTGAGATAATTTGGGTTTGGTGTAATTTATAATATGAGATAGTATCTTAATGTAAAAATTAAAACATACCACACTTTTTTTTTATTGGATATAAAAATATTTTTAAATTAAGTTCTAAGTCAATCGAAACTAATTTTTTTTTAAATGATTATAAAGACACCCTTCATGTAAAGCTGGTAGATACAAAGAAATTTATAATTTTTTTAAAAATAATGATTCTAAGATTTAAACCTAAAACTTGAGAAATAAAGTATACATGGAATACATTGAAAGGCATAAACATGGAGAAATTCCTCAGCGAAGGAAAAAAACAAAGAAAAAATCGAGTGTAGTGGGAGAAAAAACATTTATTCCTTGTTTATTTTTGTATTTCAAAAGCGTTTTTTTTTGTTTCAAATTAATATTTTTAGTGTTTTTTAATTATTTTGATACGCTAATATTAAAAATAATTTTTAAAAAATAAAAAAATATTATTTTAATTATGTTGATTAGAAATCTTTGGACATGAATATATCATACTTTGTTGATATTCATAACTTATATGGATTATAGCATGATTAAATTACTCTCTGATTTTTGTGATCAATTTTATTTTTTAAAATTTTCAATATATTTCCTTCATTAATTGTAACTCGATTTTTTTTCTTAAACTTTGAAATCATAATAGGTGTTCTTGAAACTTCTAACATTAATTTTATTTTGTAATTGCATCCTTTTATTTCGAAGTATAAAACTATGTTTGGTGTTAAGGTCTAACCACTCTTTGAAAAAAAATTACTTTGTTTTAGTTTTAAAATATTTTTTTCTTTTAAATTATTTTATTATACTGATATTAAATATAATTTTTTTAATATATTTTCAAACAAAAAATATTTTTAAAATAATGCTTTTAAAAATACCCTCTAACTTATCACAAAGCTTTCTTCTCTCATCGTTATCTCACCACTTTTACAAAGCTTAATTTTTAAAAGTGTTTTTTTTATCGTTGATAAAAATGTTGCCATCTCTTGAAAAATGAAAACCAATATCTAAAACTAGATTAAAAGACAAAAAAGAAAGAAAGAAAATAGTATCATATAATTCTCTTAAAATTGATAAAATACTTAAATATTATTAATTTGTGATAGCTTTTGTTATTATTTAAAAGAAAATTCAATATGATCATATATAGTATAAACTATAAAGAATGGAAATATCCATCTTCAATTCCAGCTCTCAAGAAAGATAAGATGTCCAATTAAGAAGCAAAACCCCAACTAGAATGTAAATGGCTCCCAAGTGTGAAACCAATAAATAATTTGGACCATACTCTTGATAAATGAGGCCATTTATGGACCATTTTTCACAATCCCGACCCTTCTTTTTTTCTCCTTGTAAAACGAGACAAAAAAACTCTCCCCTAGTTTATTAATATAAGGGTATTGTCCAAATTATATATATTTTTCTATTATTAACCCTTCTCTTTTCAATATTTCCATGATTATCTAAACTCAATATTTAATTTTTATAAAGGTAAAATACTCATATTAAAACGGATAATCCAATAAGAAAGCGGATATGTCAATATAGTATGTTAGCTAGATATGTGCATGCACTATATTGTTAGTCTCAAATTTTTTTTGTATAAAAAATATTATCTATGTATTGCAAGTGTATTTTAAAAAAAGAAAAAAAATAATTGACTTGTATTATTAGAGGTAAGCCAACTCATAAAACTCATGCTCAATGTTATTAGATAATGATAATCAGATTAAAAAAATAAAAAAAACATAAATAAAAAAACAAATATTAAATGATGAAATAAAAAAATATAAGTCAAAGAAAAAAAAACATTAATTTTTCAAACCTCGTGACTATAGTAATTAGATCTGAAATACTTTATATAGGAAATCTATGACACTCAATTCCCAACAAATTAAATATTAAAAGATAAATTAAAAAAAAATCAATTACATAATAGAATTTAAAATAAAAAATAGCATTGTAATTAATATTTAATTAATATTAAAAAGATCAAGTACACTTGTTTATCATTGTAATTTTTTTTAAAAAAAAAAACATAACTGAAAAGATCAAAAGCCCTCAACCTATGGTTTAATTTTCTAGATTCTAAGGATATAATTGTCAATTTATTATACCTAATAAATATAAAAACTTTGATAACCCTTTTCACTAGTTTTATAATATTTTGATTTGAGAGTAATAAAATCATTTTATTATGCTTAAAAAATATATTTATATTTCTAAATAAATTTTTAATAATTAAAACACAATGAAAAATATAAAAAAAAACCTCCATCACAAGAACTATTGGTTTTTGCAGGAAGAGCAAGAACGTTACTTTAAGATTGCAGTGAATAGTAAAATAAGTTTAAATGCACAGTATTTTTCCTTTTAGCTTGTGTGTTTGGCAGTGTGGTTGCGGTTGCTTTTCAAATAGCTTTTTGTGCCAAAATACATGCTAATGATGTTTTTTTATTTTTAAAAAATTATTTTTGACATCAGCACATCAAAATGATTTGAAAACACTAAAAACATATTAATTTGAAGTTAATAAAAAAATAAAAAAAATTTAAATTTTATCAAAAACGCTTTTAAAACGCAGAAACAAACAGGTCTTAGTGTTTTTTTATACATATTAATGTATTTGTTACATCACATATCTATCTAAGGACATGTCCGTCCCTTGTCTGCATTATAGCAGTACATACTTTAAACCAGGTCCAGCTCAATACCTGGATTATAGATCGAGAAAGTTTAAGTTTACCAAGATCTCTAAAATGAATTCGTTGTAAGATTTTGTTTTTTTTAAGTGAAAGTAACTTTTTTTAAAATCAAATTAAATTTTAACTGGATTAACAGGTAATGAATCGACTCATCAAGTCAAACAAATCACACCATGTTAACTCTCATCTAACTTAATTTAAAATCCAATCAAAGTTAGTTCCCGAATTGATAGGTCATAAAGTTAACATGTCAAGTCAGATCAGCTTTAATAATATCGTTTATTTCTGTAAATTAAGAATTATTTTTTTTAAGAATATATTAGATAATATTTAGTTATTGTTTCGGGACAGAAGAGATATAGATAGTAAAAACAGAAACCTGTTTTGTTAAAAAGACAGATATAAAAACAAATTAGTCCCTAAAACAATTTTAAAGTAAATTTATATACTTCCAAAACATAGAAAACATGTTTCTATAAACAATTATTATTATTTCATATTTTAAAAAATTCTTAACTCAAAATATAGTTATTATCATGATTTTAAAACCTGATTTAATGGTCGGCGTAGGAAAAGAACCGTGTCATGAGCTGAGACGGTTAACCTGGGTCAATTCTAATTTTTTTTTTAAGATCAAAACAACAACATATTAATTTAAAAATTTATTAAAAAAAGTTAATAAGTTTTGATCGGGTTTTATACAAAAATGTGAATCAACTTAAAGTTTTAAGCAGGTCATGTTAGGTTAGTCCTTTTTCTAATTTTTCTTGAATCTTTAGGCTCTTAATCAATGAAGTCTCGAGCCGACTTTTAGGTTGGTTCAAGTTTTATTATAGGATTATTATAATATTTTTAATTTTAATGCTTAATATAAACTAAATATAAATATAATATCTACTTATTTTCTTAAAATATATAAGTTTAGAGTAATAGTAAAATAAATTTTATTTTGATATTTTACTTGTATTCTCTATTTATATATGATTATTAAATCCAATTCAATTCTGTCTCTAGCTACTATTTTATATTTTATTCTGCTGCCTGTAATCGTCTTTTTTTTTACTGAAAG
>Ga0325404_1008980_pt1 | contig 10208 bp, 6 predicted proteins | sample PopdelMetagenome_18_FD_205664 | JGI IMG/M metagenome (GOLD analysis project Ga0325404, IMG submission 205664) | Populus deltoides microbial communities from Bellville, Georgia, United States - Xylem-Control-R1 | ecosystem: Host-associated > Plants > Phyllosphere > Stem > Wood/Secondary xylem...
CTCTTGGGTTCTAATTTTGATAACTTACGTTTATCCATCTGAAAAACTGTTCTTATAACATGAAACAACTGAAAGCAACATACAAGGCAAGTAATTAGAGCAACAACATAGAAGAAATGCAAAACAAAACATAAAAGGACAGAACTAATCCATTACAAGCTACGGTTGTTGTTAGTTTTGATGGTCATTTAGAAGTCTTTGACAATAACAACATTCAGAGCTACCAGGACAGGATCTATTTAGGCCAGAAGAAAGGCAACAAAGTTATGAGAGAATCATCTATGTCCATGAAATGGAAATTGTTTGCTAGCAGTCTCAAAATCTTGTACATATTGGGGAAAAAAAAACAGAACAAAAAATAACATGTCTGAATACAAAAATAATTAAAAACATGCAGACCATGTAGCTAAAAAATCACTGCATCAAAATGGGATTACCAGATGTTTAGAAAAGTACTTGAATAGCGGCGGGTCTGGGACGATGCTCCTTCTAGCGGATTCCTCAACGTTTTGCTGTGAAAAAAATGTTTGGTTAGTAAATTAACAGCTCTTGATAGCAGATCTGAAGTGAGAGTGGTGGCATTGAAGGTGGGTGGAGACGATCCAAAGAAAAGAATCAGGGAAGAGAATGGCGGCGGTTTAAACTCTGTTTTTGTCCATAAATTTTAACGGTAATAAGTAGCCGGGAATACTGTTTGGTTATCTCTCTTGACTGGCTTTTCAACGTGAAAAAAAAAGTAGCTTTGTTGTTTTTGATTGAATTGAAGCAAGGAAAGGTGCCTTAACCATCCAATGGTGACCATTAAAGTTTTTACTGCAACTCTCGAAATTAGCTGGCATGACCAATCAATTTACATGTGAAGTTCTTTACATAACCTCGTTATAATCCACTTCTAATCATGATCGCTAACATTTAATTATTGTTTTGAAATAAAAAAGATAGAAATAATTTAAAAAAAAACATGTGTTTTTTTTTTCTTGCTATATCCTTATATATTTTTAAAAGATGAGACTAGTTTCGTTCGGAGTTTATAGCTGTTTCTCTCAATAAATGTGTTTTTTTAAGATTAAACTTATATTTTTACTCTTACAGGAATATATCAGTATCTCAATCGTTAGACCAACACTTTATTATTCATGCGTTTTTTTGTTTGAAATGATAAAAAACTACTTCAAAATTATTCATACATGAAAAATTCATAGGTTTGGGACCTGATTAAGAATATGAGTGTATAAGATAGGGACTAAAGTATGGTCTACTAAAAAGCTATAAACATCTTTATCCAAACCAAATCCTTGTAATTTAAAAAAAACCTAAACCAACTTATCTCACAAGTCACAAAATCGACAAAAGCCCACCTCCTTCTCCTCGAAGAAATCTTTAGCTCCTTGCGACCTTAAATACAAACACTCACTCCAACATAAACAAAGAAACGACACGCAAACTCGAAAACCCAGAAAAGAAAAAACACCGAACTACCAAAGAGATCCAATCCTATCAAAGAAACATGAGAATCACTGTAATGACAGTAGGTGAACAGATCATATCTCTTGAAGTTGACCCTCATGAATCTGTAATCATTAATCTCTAAACCCCTTTTGTTTATTCCAGTCATTTGAATAATACACATGCTTACCATTCATTTATTTGATTGCAGGTTGAAAACGTGAAAGCTTTACTTGAAGTAGAGGTGAAAGATCTCTTTATTTTTTCCCTCTTATTTGTATGGTCAGAGAAATCGGGTTGCTCGAAATTACAAATCTTGTTTTGAAAAACCCAATTCAAATTTGTTCGTAATGTGTTCATTAATTGCTATATGTTCCTTCTCCGAAGTTTAATTATTGAAAGTTTTGTATCTTCATTGTTATTGTTGATTTTGTATGGTGTGAGAGCACCCAAAGTTCCGAGCTTTTCCATTTTTGGAATCCAATTCACCTTATTTTTACGCTGGACTTGTATAGTTTTAATTGAAGCGTGGTAATTGTGCATTTTTGGGTTTGTATTCAAAGTATTGATTTTTTTTTTTGTTTCGATGCGAGAGTAGACGCAGGTGCCACTCCAGCAGCAGCAGCTGCTCTATAATGGGAGGGAGATGAAGAATAATGATAAATTAAGTGCATTGGGTGTTAAGGATGAGGATTTGGTCATGATGGTCTCTAATTCTGCTGCTATTAGGTATTTACACTTTTTTTTTGTATTTTTTTACCAGTTAAATTGCTTTCTCGGATTTGACCTGTCTTGTTTTTTCCTGGAATTTTGGAACATTGTCTAGGTCTTTTGTAGTTTGGTAACTTTCGGATTGACTGCTGTTGTGATTCATGGAATTTTAGATTCTGCTTTAGTTTTTGTAGTTTATCATTTTAGTTATGGATCCATTTGTTCAATATGGGCATTGGAGATCCTAATGTCAGTATATTTGTTTAAATTGTTTCGGCATTCAAATTTTCATGCTAAATGATGAAAATCGCGCACTTTTTTCAGTGCCCCCTCCAATAATTTAGGCTTAAATCCTGATGGATCTGCTGTGAACCCTGGAGCTTTCCAGCAGCACCTTCGAAGTGATTCTAATACAATGGCTCAACTATTTCAGGTAAGATGGATAATTTTTTTGTTCAGTTTTTCCTTTCACCCTTCTGAATCTGGAGTGTTGTGCAATTTCATGTTGATTTTAATGTTTTAGTGCAGATGAGAAATATCCTGCAATCTGATAACTGATTCCCTGTCGAAAGAAGTTTCATTCTTGGCTTGTCTGTAGTGTCCATTGCATGTCTCCTAATCCTTTTATTTTTTCTTACAATGGTGCGATAAGTGATTGTCTGATGCCATCAATTTATATCACAATAGGCTGATCCTGAACTTGCCCAAGCTGTTCTTGGAAACGATCTCAACAAACTGCAGGAGCTTCTTAGGCAACGCCATCGCCAAAGATCTGAATTACGACGTCAACAAGAAGAGGAATTTGTGAGTACTAGCTTTTACTGGTGGCTCCCTAAGTTATCTATTGCATCATGCCCTTTTATCTTAAGAAAAATATTCCACCATATAATTATGTTATTTCAATTAGAAATCGATTGTAAATGTTGACTGAAGGAGATGATTTACCTATATTCTTTCTGGTTTGGGATATAGGCCCTCCTTGAAGCAGATCCCTTTGACGTAGAGGCACAAAAGAAAATTGAAGCTGCCATTCGTCAGGTGAGTATTATTTAACTCTCTAATGGTAAAGGTGTCAGCAACAACTTACTAAAAGTATTTGGATGCCTGTATCCTTTTGTATTATTTTGGTAACTGTGATTGCACAACTAATGTGAGGTCGAGAATGGGGTTCTTATTGTCTAAAGTTCTAGACATCAACTCGTATTATTTTGGCAACTGTGTTTGCACAACTAATGTGAAGTCAAGAATGGGGTTTTTATTGTCTAAAGTTCTAGAAATCAACTCGTTTTCTTCTTCTTCTTCATGTTTTTTTCTTTTTTAAAAAAGTGGTTATATGCTATGCAAGGACATGATGCGTGTCTTGCCCCTCCATTTCTGGGAGATGAATTCTTTATTATGGTTGCAATAAAGCAATATATATAGCCTTTTGTTTTTAGTTTCCACTCAAAGGCTTCCACTAGTGATTATCATGGCATGCATTTTTTTTTCCAGATGCTTTTTTCTTTCAGTCTGTTTTGATGTTTTCCATTCCTGCTAATTCCAAATGCAGAAAGGAATTGACGAGAACTGGGCAGCGGCCTTGGAATACAACCCTGAAGCTTTTGCCAGGGTGGTATGTATGCTTTTCAACTTCGTGCAGCACAATTGAAGTTCGATTATTGGCTCTTAAATTTCATGTTTCTTCTTTAACCTTTCAGATTATGTTGTATGTTGACATGGAGGTTAATGGTGTCCCTTTAAAGGTAGAGACAGTCTTGTAATCTTCTTTCAATACATAGTGCTTGATGTGTTGTCCTTGTATTCTTTCAACATAATCATGTTTTTGCGTGTTTTTCTTGTAATCTTCATTTATTCCCCAAAACAGCTCTCATCATAGACTAGGACCACCACTGAATTTTTCTGCACGGTTTGATCAGTTTTCTCATGTGGGCATTGAGCTTGTGTGATTATGGATCAAGCCAAACGTTGTAGATATACTGATTTCTCTTTTTGTTTCAGGCATTCGTTGATAGTGGTGCTCAGTCCACGATAATATCAAAAAGCTGTGCCGAGCGATGCGGGTATGTGCTATTCTTATGTACTTGTTCCTTTTCTATTGGTCAACTTTTGAGGTTACATGGTTGGATATCCAAGTCCTTTACGTTTTCTTGTCAAGTTATCTCTTAAATAGTAACCTGGGTTTTGACTGCCTGCATGTTTCTAATTAGCATTATTTTGATTCTATCAAGCGGACATATCTTAATTTAACGCTTGCTTACAGTTCTTTTTCATTAGTGATGCAACCTGTTTTGTTGTTGGCATGTCTATTCAGATTGTTGAGACTTCTAGATCAACGATACAAAGGCATTGCTCATGGAGTTGGACAATCGGAGATATTGGGTCGTATTCATGTAGCTCCAATCAAGGTATATCATCGGGGAATCGGTATATCATCAGGGAATCATTTCTTGCTTAAAGTCACTTGTGGTCATACATGCAGTTTCTACTCACTGTCATTCAGTGTGTGTACATGCTTGTTTAAGTGTATGTGTTTGCACAGACACTTGTTTCTGTGGAAGGCTATTTTACAGTTTTTCTTGCACAAGCAATACGAATATTCTTCTATTATTTTCAAAGTACTTTTAACATGAGAAATAAGTGAGAGACAGCTATTTATCAATTCTTAAGCTAATCTCCTTGTTTTCTTTTTTTTATTCCTCTAGATTGGGAATATATTTTATCCTTGTTCCTTCATGGTACTGGATGCTCCTAACATGGAATTCCTCTTTGGGCTTGATATGCTCCGCAAGCACCAGGTAGCACCATCAATTTGTCTTGTATTGATGGCAATTTGGACCTTTGGCTGTTGAAGTTTACCTGGATGAATTTGTTCTAATTTTAGCCTGTTCATGCAGTGTATTATTGATTTAAAGGAGAATGTTTTGAGAATGGGTGGTGGAGAAGTTTCTGTACCATTTCTGCAAGGTTGATCTTCTGTATTTGCCTTTTATTTTGTAACAATGACCGTCTTTCTTCTATATGCTTGATTTCTTTCAGTTATTTGAGAAAGCATTTAAGTGGTCAATTCTTTTTCCACTCAAGAAATTAAAGCTGTGTTGTTTCAGAAAAGGACATTCCTTCTCGTTTTCTTGATGAAGAGAGGTATTCAAAAGAAGCATCCAGCTCTGGAAACCCAGTAAGTCTTGTCTTAATTATATGTTATTACTGAAATAGATCCTTGTTACTGATAGGTTGCTATTTTATCTGATTTTTTTAGATGTTTTCAAACACTAAAGAAATACCCTCCTCTTTGAGCCGGTTGTTTACTTTAATTTTGGATAATTTCTGAAATGGATACTATACTTGTATATAAGGATGTAGTCAATGGTTATCTCAAACATAAATCATATGATTTTATGAATTGATGCTGACATCTGCTACTAATTTAAAAGCTAAAGTTTTGTCTTTGATCCATCTTGATTTTTCAGGTGACATCAGGAACAACAGTGAAGAAGAATGATCCACCAGCTGGAGGTCAATCTTCTGGTTAGTTCTTGTGATATGATATATGTTGTCAGGATACATTCTGCTGGTATTTTCAATATGAATTACGTGTTCAATTATACGTAATCTAACTAATTTGCTGGGTTATAAATTATGCAATTGTAGATAGCTGTGTTTTAATCATCACAGGTCTGTCTTAGATTACCTAGGCGGTCAATGAATTTGATTTCCTAACTAAATCTTTTCCCTTGGTGTTCCACAGGAGTTGCACGCGGTGGCGCGACACAGGTAAAAAAAGAATCAACATTTGGTTCATCTTTCTGCTTTGTTTCCCGTGGGAAATTTAGTCTGAGCTCTTACTTGAACAGTTGTTTCCTTCAGTATTCTCAAGCTGATCACGCATTCTGTTAAAATCTATCTTAACGTCTGTACTCTATCAAGCCAATTTGAATGTCAATAATAGTTCTCTCTCATATTGGCTGGCCAGGGACCTGACTTTGAAGCCAAAGTTGCAAAGCTTGTTGAGCTAGGGTTTGGAAGAGAGGCAGTTATACAAGCTCTTAGATTATTTGATGGAAATGAAGAACAGGCTGCTGGGTTTCTTTTTGGCGGCTGAAGATTAACTTGTTTTTTCAACGATTATTCATTGTGGGAACCATATTCATTTTGGTAATCTAATAACTTTACAATTGAAGAAGCTTTGTACCAAACAGAATTTGATTTGAACAATCTATACCCTCAAAACAAGTCTTGCAATTCAAATGAGAAGCAGATTAGTGGCCGGTGGCCCTCAAAAATTTTGATTTTTGTTCTTTAAATTAATTTTTTTGTGTGTTTTGTATGGTTTAGATGTTAATATTAAAAATAAATTTTAAAAAATAAAAAAAATATTATGTTGTTATATTTCAAAGCAAAAAATATTTTGAAATTAAAACACAATTTTATTAGAAGTTTCTATATTTGTTATATGTTCAATATTGTTGTAGATTTTGTGATTGTAGTTTTTTTTTTAAAAAAAGTTAGAAATTGTAGTTTTTTTATAACTAAAATTTTTAAAAAAGAGTTCATTGGGATTGGGATTATATTGTGTATGTTACAATACTTTGGGATAAAATATAATTTTAACCATACTTCACTATATTCCTAAACGGAACCTTAATAGAAACCAGACCCTCGGTAGAAGTCGGTGACCTCAGGCCTTGGATTACAAGGATGCGGCTTTACATCCTCCCCTATTCTTTGCAGAATTAAGAGATTGGCAATAAAGCCTGATAAATTTTAGCTTCTGGAAATCGTTGTGAACGAAAGAGTTGCTTTGTGCATCATACAAGATGAATTTCTTTCTTGCCTTGCGATTGCCTGAAAACTGCCTCCAGACCTAAAGGACCAGATTCATGTAGTATTAATTTTTCTTTTGAAGTGATTTGCATGGAGTTCTACCGTTACCAGGTTTAGCAACCGGTTTCCTAATCTAAAGCAAAAACTCAATCATGAAATATATTATGAATGCTCAATCTACTACATGGCCATGGAGCTTTTCAATTGACAACATTCCCTATTGGATATACACAAGCTACAACGCAGTTGCCGGTTTAATAGCAAGAAAATTTTCGAAGCCCGAATTCAAGTTCTCAAGCTATTCCATGTAGGAGCAAAATTGCTGATGGAAGACAGGAAAAAAAGGCATAGATACTTGATGATTTATTGTTTTAAGATAGGCCATATCAACAGCAATGCACTACGAATAGTTCAAGCAGCAAGCTTAAACTGAATAGCGTTAAGCTGTTAACAGCAAAATCATTGGTACAAAAACAACCATTGGCATAGGAATAAGCGTAAATGAAGTTAAATCCATTGCAAGTACAAAACGAAAAATGAATTCCTTGGTTTTTGACAGCTGATACGACATCCCCACCCAAAAATTTCATGCCGAATTACACTGTGGTACTCAGCAGCACCACAAAAATGATTAAAATCTCTCTGCCAATCTAGCCGTAACTTGTCTAAGTTTTGAGTATACCTTTCCAGCAGGGGACCCTAAAATGAGGCTGCAAAGAGAATCCCTCGCAACTTTGATATTTTGAAAAGATCCTAATATGTGAATCTTGGTGTCGGCAATCACAATCCTTGTCTTGGTAGCATTTTCAATGGCAAACTTTGTTTTGCCACCTTTACCAGACAATCTCCCAATGGCCCGAGACAAATGCTCACCTCGTAGTGTTTTAACATCCTTAATTTCAAAAGATTCAACATAGAGCTCATCCAAACGCAAAAGAGCAATGGCATCTATCACATCAAAACCTAACATGAAAGCATGCACAAAATCTGCACACTTTTGTAGGTTACTTACGTCAGGTGTGTCTGATCTAGTTTTCAATTCAACCTTTCTGGCTTTGAGGTTCATACGGATATCAATCTTCATTTGCTCATATACAGGAGTGTAGATTTCCATCCATGCTTTTTTAAGGGGCGAATACCGATGCGGCGGGACAGAGACTTTTCTAAACTGAACTCGACCATCAGACATCTCATGAGCTTTCAAAGGCTCAAACTTTGGCTTTGCAGGCAAAGTGCCCTCAGACTTCTGTTCACGTGGAGCTATTTCAACTTCCATTGGTGCAGGGGCTTTGCTGGACTGCATTCTAACTGCAACGAATGAACACCAAACTTGGGATATTAGATACAAGTTCAAGACGGAATCTTCTTCAACTTATGAAAATAAGTAAAAAGTTTGATTTATGAAAACAAGATGAATAAGCATAAACATAATTATTCAATTTGCTGTAAAACCGTGATTATAATTAAGATTAACATAAACATATACCATGATTTAATCATTAAGATTAACATAAACATTGAAGCTACAGAACACCATATTAGATACAGAATCTTCTTAAATTTTCTCAAAAATCAAAGAAAAAAAAGAAACAAGTGTATCAATTTACCATGCAAGAGAATACAAAAAATCCAGGATATATACTAGCATTAACCATTACATCAAAACGACAATCCTCAAAGTTACATTTATTTCACAAGTCAAATCAATTGAACATACAAAACGTCAAAAACAGAACTCAAAAAACCAAACCCTTCAAAGAAATTTTTCATCTTTCCATAGAAAGTTTAGATTTTTCCCATCAACCAAACAGAGAAAACATAAAATCGATACAAGTTAAAAAAAAGCATTTTTTTTAATCCAATAAGAAACAGTACAAAAACGAAAAAGAAAGGTATTTACCTTCTAATTTTGACACTATGAAATTCAACGCAGTCTCCTTGCAGTCGTTCTCTGCTTGGGCTGCAGAGGTTGAAAATCTCCAGAGGGTTAAGATTAGGGTTTTGTCAAATAAAAGGAGCAAATCACGTGGCTATATAGCTATTTTTATATGCTTGTAAATACAACGCCGTTTTGTCTCCTTTTTGTCGAGTGGGCTTGTACCTTGTTTAGGCCTAACTTATAAATCCAAACTATTTCTCTAACTAGCTTCATAGATTAGTAGGTTAATCTAATTTTTTTTTTAAAATAAAATGTTAAAATTGTTTTAATTTTTTTAAGTTAACGAGTTTTTGATTATTCAGGACATAGATTAATCTAATTTTTCAATGAGCTATATATATATATATTTTAAAATTTTTAGTTTGAATTATATTTTAATTAATCTGGTAAGTAAAACACAAGTTTCTTTAAGTATAAACAAAATATCAAATCTAACTGATATTTTATATTAAATTCCCATTTAATTTGTATTCACAAATATTCTGATTTAGTTTAGTTAATGCTGATAGGCATCTTCAAGTTGAAAATGAAAGACTTGGTTTGATAATTAAGAAAATATGTTATACTGACATTATTTTATAAATTATTACTATCTTGGAGAGATAATTATTCAAACAATTTGAAACAAGTCCTTAGCTGTTGTTCTTGTTCTTCGAAAGAAGTTTTGATGGGATCCTATCTATTAAAAATTTTTACTTCTAGTACCGGCGAACAAATAATCATCGAGCCCTTTTCTTTCCAGAGAACACACAAAAAAACCTGTCAAGAGTCGAGCTATTAGAACCATTTAATCACATAATTTTATGTTCTACCAAGAAAAGAAAAACAATAAAATGAAAATGAAAAGAGTTTTTTCTTGATTCTTGTCATCTAACAAGATAAGGCATGGAAAGGTATCTAAAAAAAATAAAAAAAATCGGGTTTTGGTTATGATGCTAAGTAGAGCCTTGGGTTTATTTTGGATTCAAATAGGTTTTGGAAAATTCAGAGTAAAATGCTTAAAACATAAAGCATGGATAGAAGATGAAATAATAATAATAATAATAATAAAATCATGTAATTGGATACTTGATGTTACTGCAACTATAGAGAAAACTTTATGATATTAAATAAATAACTAGTGATATTTTATTAATTATTTTTTTGCTAACTATTTTCTAAGTCTATTATTTTTTATTTTAAAAAATAAATATAAAAAAATACATTAATTATTTCTTCAACACCATAAATTTTCTCACACCCATGAATCCTATTAAAAGTTTCTAAGGTTGCGAAGAGAAAAAAAAAAAAA
>Ga0325404_1008982_pt1 | contig 10206 bp, 7 predicted proteins | sample PopdelMetagenome_18_FD_205664 | JGI IMG/M metagenome (GOLD analysis project Ga0325404, IMG submission 205664) | Populus deltoides microbial communities from Bellville, Georgia, United States - Xylem-Control-R1 | ecosystem: Host-associated > Plants > Phyllosphere > Stem > Wood/Secondary xylem...
TTACGAAGCCACACAGCTCAATTGGGACACAGCTTGTGGACCAAGCTAGTTGGAGTCTTGGGATACCACAATGAGGAAGAACCAGATCAAGCTATTCGCCCGGCCGTGTAAAGTCCCAGTTAGCACTCTGTTGTTTTTGCATTTCAAAATTCCTTAGCTTATATTGTACATTGTAATCATGTCTTGGTTATATGTGGAATGAAGAACAGGGCAGAGAAATATCCTCCTCTTTTTTTATTATTAGACTTGCAAAGTTTAAGGAGACTGCCTTTAATTCAGAGAGTTTTGCTTGTCAAATCAAAGGGTTGGTTACTGAGAAATGGGTGCTTTCAGGTACAGTTTTCATAAAACAGTCTATATGTATGTTTGGTTACTGAGAAAATGAAGCAGAGGAAAAATTCAATTTAACCGGTTTTGAGGAAGAACCAATCGGTTTGAAACAGATTTCAATTCGGTCCTGTTCACAATCTCAAGAAATCACAACTCCTCGTTCGGTTAGATTTTTTGGCCCAAACCAGACCGGACCTTTATACGTTACCATTGTCCTACAATGGAGGTCCTGTTATGGTTCTTGTCATTCTGGCTCTTTCGGTGGTTTTACATCAAATATGAATATTGGTCAGATTTTGAATGGCGTAGACCTAAAAATCCCAGGAAAATTCCTTAAGAAAAATTGCAAGGCCCAGCAAGCTAATAAATCTAGACAACTGTTGAATCAACTTTTACCAAAATGAGAAAACAAAAGGCTGTATAGCATATAAATTTCAGACAAGATAACACAGTTTCAAAGTAACAACATTGATTCTGGGACAGCAAGCAATAGCAATTTATAAACCGAAATCAAGGGGGGAAAACATAGAGAAAACATTCCGAGTCACATGAACAGATCGTTTCCACAAAAGAATTATCGCCTGGTTGAGCGGATGGCAACAACTTGGCTCTACTCCAACATCAAATACCCACCCAATTTCACAGAAAAAAAAAGACACTGTTACTGTAAAACCCAGAGTGAAAGTAGTCTTCGTATCTGTAGCAGCAAATGAAAAGAGAAAAGAAAGCAATATGAAGGAAAAAGGATCCCAGATTGTTATATACAGTTGGGATCTCCAATATTTCCCATTCAGGAAGATAACGCAGTTTTTTCAAAGTAAAATCATTGATCCCCTCACAGATAGCAACAAGCTATCAAGGAACGCTCCAACCAGCAAAACAAGAAATCATGATGGTAAATGGATCTCAGCGTGTACAAAATTTATCTCCATTTCATTGTTAGATGCAGGAAGATAACGCAGTAAAATCAATAACATCATTGATCCACAATTAAAAATAAAATTAAAATCAAATAAGAAGAAAACAGAGAGAAAGAGCATCTCAGAGAAATCTGTCCCCATGATTTTCTTCACTGTAAAATCAAAGTGCAAGGATAACGATTTGGCTAACTCATCACTGATGCTCGAATAAGCAAAATTGAACAACTGAAAGCACTAAACGAAAAACTTGTTGATTAGTCGCATACAAATATATAAGATACCTTCTTCCAGTTCCACTGTTGTTAGAACAAAACCCTATAATTTGTTAGCGAGGCATGCCCGCTGCCGTGCATTTAAAGGCGGCTAGGTTTAGGTTTTAAGCTTGGAGTGTGTTTGGTATGAGAGTAAGTCTATCCCGTGCTCCAGCTGAGATCACCCCGCGCAAGCATGAATACATGCCAAAACTCCTGGGCGTTACCCCCTTCTTATATTATACGACCTCGGAGTTATTATTTATCAATGAGAGGAAATTGTCGGGCGGGACCCGCTAAAAACTTGAATGCTTCACTAGTGTTTTTTACACACACACACACAACACAACACTCCTGCATGTTGTATTGTTGTTATTATGAATTTAAATAACTTTATTAAATGAAGTACAAATTTAATTTAAATAATCTTTTTTTTTCATTGAAAAAATTGGTTTTATTTTTTTGAATGGGTTAAGATTTTTTTTTTTTTACCCGGGTATCCTTACATCTTTTTAAAAAATAAGACTAATCTCATTCGGGGTTCGTGGTTGCCCCTCCCAATAAATACGTTTCCTGAAGATCGAATTTGTATTCTCACTCTTGTATGGATATAGTAATACTTTAATCGCTAGAACAATACTTCATTGACGAGTGGGTTAACATCCGAGTATATTCTTAATAATTAATGATTTTGTAAATCAGTTTTTCTTGTTTTAAAAAAATAAGCTGGCCACTTTATTAGAGTTTACTTCTAATTCCTTTTTCAAATGCAATTTTTGTTTTATTTATAGCAGGAAAAATTGGAGATTTAATTGTGAATGGCATTTAAATGTATAAACACGCACTCATATCATGATCGAAACAATTTAGAATATTTATATAAGTTAATTAAACATAAATAAATCACTTCTCACCTAGTTAATGTTATTCTTACAACATTAATCAACCCAATGAAACAATGAAATAATTTGCTTAAATAACAATTTGATCTGAGAAAATGTTACGTGCAATCTTTAATGTGCATTTTGTACGTGCGTTGATATTTTATTTTTTTCATTGGATTTATTACGAAAAATTATTATACTTGCAATTATATATATATATATATATATATATATATATATGTAGAAAAAGAGAGTTATGTTTGCTAAGATTAGACGGCCACTAAAACACACATAGCCAGCTCACAATAAGTGTCATTATCTTATAAATAAATTTTATATTATTTTAGGAGTGGTTGCTTGATAGGAAAGATAGATAGAATTAGAAGATAAAATTAAAAAAGTTCATCCTAAAAATAAAAATTTACATATATATATAAAAAATATTATCCTAGAAAAGTAAAAAATAATTGTTTGAATGAAAGGCAACCAACAGTTCATTTGCTGACATCTTTGAAGTTGCACTTTTTTTTTTTTTTTTGTTAAAATTTAAATTTTTCTTTTAATTTTTTTAGAGTTTAATTGGACCGTTTTAATATACTAATATGAAATATATATTTTAAAAAATAATAAAAAATATTATTTTAATATTTTTAAAGTGAAAAAATATTTTAAAAAAGCAATAGTCATTTATTAAGAACAAATTAATACATTAAAAAATAATAATTTTTTTTAGTTTTTAAAATTTATTTTTTAACATCAACACATCAAAACGATACAAACACGTAAAATAAAATTAATTTTAAACACAAAAAAAATTATTTTTTTATGAAATGCCATTTAAGTCGTGTTTCCAAATAGCATCTAAGTATCAATTAATAGTTTATTCGGTATTGTGGTAGCGGTTGTTTTGATATAAATATGTTAAAATAATATAAAAATAAAAAAATTAAAGAAAAAAATTTAATTATTTTTTAAAATATTTTTAAAATAAAAAAAACAAAAACTAGTCATTCATGGTAACATCCAGCTGTGTCCTCTCGAATTTTGAATTTCAAAAATCTATATGGCGTGGCATCGCATCCAGCTCAAATCTCCATTCTTAACGTTACAACTCACATTCACTCACTCGCCAATTCAAAACCAGCCCCTTTCACTCCTCACCGTTCATTCCCAAACCCACTTCCAACCGTTAGATATATCTTCCTATAAAAGCCCCCCCTGTCCCTACACCCTCCTCTCTCTCTCTCATTCTCTCCATTTCCTCTGCCGAAATAAAATAAAATATAAACTCCTTCCTAATTCTCATTTCGTTCAAGATGCGTGAGATTCTTCACATCCAAGGAGGCCAATGCGGCAATCAAATTGGTGCAAAATTCTGGGAGGTGGTTTGTGCAGAACACGGAATTGATGCAACTGGGAAATGGAATGGAGATTCTGAGCTGCAGATTGAAAGGATCAATGTTTATTACAACGAGGCAGGTAATGGCCGGTATGTTCCAAGGGCTGTCCTTATGGACCTTGAACCTGGTACTATGGATAGTGTCAGGTCTGGTCCTTATGGCCAGATCTTCAGACCTGATAATTTTGTTTTCGGACAATCTGGTGCCGGAAACAACTGGGCTAAAGGCCATTACACCGAGGGTGCCGAGTTGATTGATTCTGTCCTCGATGTTGTCCGAAAAGAAGCAGAGAATTGTGATTGTTTGCAGGGTTGGTATTTCTTTCTTTCTTTCTTTTTGAAATGGAAATTTGGTTTTGGTCTTGTTGCTAAGTTGGGGTGGGGTTTGTTGGATTTGCAGGATTTCAGGTGTGCCATTCTTTAGGAGGAGGGACTGGATCCGGTATGGGAACTCTTTTGATATCGAAGATCAGAGAGGAATATCCAGACCGGATGATGCTTACCTTCTCCGTCTTTCCCTCTCCCAAGGTTTCTGATACGGTTGTTGAGCCTTATAATGCAACCCTTTCTGTGCATCAGCTTGTTGAAAATGCAGATGAATGTATGGTCCTTGATAATGAAGCTCTCTATGACATCTGCTTCCGTACCCTCAAACTCACCACTCCAAGCTGTAAGAACTTTGATGTTCATATGTTTTTAGCTAGGGATTTTAATGTCTTTTATGTTTTTGTTATTTATTTCACTGTTCTTTTCGGCGCAGTTGGTGATTTGAATCATTTGATTTCTGCTACAATGTCTGGGGTCACATGTTGCCTGAGATTTCCAGGACAGCTTAACTCTGACCTGAGAAAGCTTGCTGTGAATCTGATCCCCTTCCCTCGGCTCCATTTCTTCATGGTGGGCTTTGCTCCTCTGACCTCACGTGGTTCGCAGCAGTACAGTGCCTTGACTGTCCCAGAGCTCACCCAGCAAATGTGGGATGCAAAGAACATGATGTGTGCAGCAGACCCGCGCCACGGTCGGTATCTGACAGCCTCAGCAATGTTCAGGGGCAAAATGAGTACCAAGGAAGTTGATGAGCAGATGATCAATGTTCAAAACAAGAACTCTTCATACTTTGTTGAATGGATCCCAAACAATGTCAAATCAACTGTTTGTGATATTCCTCCCACAGGACTGAAAATGGCATCGACATTCATTGGAAACTCGACATCAATTCAGGAAATGTTCCGTCGTGTGAGCGAGCAGTTTACTGCCATGTTTAGGAGGAAGGCTTTCTTGCATTGGTACACTGGGGAAGGAATGGATGAGATGGAGTTCACAGAGGCAGAGAGCAACATGAATGATTTGGTTTCTGAGTATCAGCAGTACCAAGATGCCACAGCTGATGAGGACTATGAGGATGAAGAGGAGGAACTCCATGACATGTGATCTTGATCCATGTTACTATGTTGAATGAAAATGCTTGGAGTTGGGTTGTGAGTGAGGTAGTGGACGTTGAAAGAAATGCAAGCCAACATTCTGCTGTCAGTCTCTGGCAACAGAATGGATGATTCCAGGCAGATGGAGGCCATTTTATTGTCATACATATAAATGTTTGTAGTTTTGGTACTTTCTTTCTTTCTTGGGTTTTCAGAAGGGAGGGAACAAGGATTGTTAAACAAGTACTCTTATATGCGGATACAATTAGAGATGTTAATCTAGCATTAACATCTCTTCTTCAATCAACTGTTGCATTCTAATTATGTTATTATTTCTCTCCAAAGTAACTACACGATGTCTGTTCCTCAAGTGATTGATAACTTAAACTTCATTTGATACATCAATGATACAGCATTGGACAATGTTGCTTATATGCGGATAACATTATGCAATCATGTTAATAAAACTTTCCTCAGTAGAAGGAAGGCTGGAAAGCTAAGCTCAACTCTGTACACAAATGGAAAGAAATGAGACGGTTTCTCCGAGCTTAGAGAGTAGCCGGGGATCATTCTATTTTCAGCTCTCTCAGGAAAATGACCACCATGGAGCACACAAAACACGGATTCCTGTGAAACTGCACCGCCGCTGTACTTCCACTCCAGCAGATGGAACTAGAAATTAAACCTCTGAAGAGAGAGAAAAAAGGTTGAACTGTAGCAGCTATCAAAGATGAAACGGAGTCTACAATAGCATGGGCCTTGAAGAGAAGCCGAATAAGAAACTTGAAGTTTTGCAGAGATTCACAGATTACTTTTAGCAAGTTCCCGGGCTGTATAACGTTCTGGTCACCTTTAGAACAAAACCTAAAGGTTACAATTTTATCAATAACCACTTAAAACTCTGAGAAAAGGGCTTTCAAGAAAGGGATTTAATCAAAGGAGAAACCCACCGCAACATAGAGTTTTGAGAACAAGGGCTGAAACTGTTTCAGAGTTCTGAAGTTAAACACCAATCTCCCATCACTAGACAGTGTAACAAAAAAAACCACATTTGGTTAATCGTTCATGGTACAACAAATGCTAGAAAGTCTGTGAAGAGCAGCATGAAAAGGACAGGAATTTACACAAAAAATCCAACACAACCCAGAACCTCGCCTCTTACATCCACGGTTGCCCCCTCACAGCTACTCTTGCCCTCAGAATTATGCAGGTGGGGAAAACACTCCTCTCGCACCAACGGATGTCCCTAATGTCAAAGATCGTCGATTGATGTAACACAAACAATCCTCCCGGGAGTCCACTAGCAGGTACTAAAGAGCACTGCAACATTCTCACAAGACAACTACTCTGAAATACCACAGGTTTCACAGTTTTAGCAAAAGCTAACAGAATAGCTACGAGACACAGACTAGCAATTCCCGAAATCTGCTTCCCAGTAACATTTCTCAAACATAGTAAAACGACTGCCTTCAGCCAACCTTAAATCTGGCAACAGTTCATACCGTATCTAGAGATAAAATGCTATGTTGAGAAAAATCTCAACTCAGTAAAACACCACAGCTATTGACCATCAGGTTATCATTCATAATTTCCACTTTTCACTCATTAAAAATGACAATTAATTGCAAGCTTTTGGTATGACTTTCACCATGTACATAAACTTAGTCTAGCACCAACTGCCGGTATTTAAATCACTATAAGGATCATAATTATAGAATATTATTAAACAAGAATGACTACAGTAGCATGTGCCTTTGCGGTTTGATAGCTTGCTCTGTTATGCTAAAAGGCAATGACAATCCAGTGGTCTTGCGCATCTTTGTTCACTGCTAGAAAATTTGGAACATAGAGCAAAGCAAGTAAAAACATATGAAAGTTGATTATAGAATGAATTAGATAAGTGGGATATACCAAGCACAGACAAGGTTATAAACATAATAAAGGCTAGATTACGCAAGTGAAAATGGCTTCACAAAATGAATTAATGCAAACCATTACATCAATTCAAAGTTAATTTCAGTGCTCCCGTAATTAGACAATATGCCACAAACTACATTTAGATATTTAACTATCAGTTACAACAACACAATAAAACCTGCTAAAAAAATTACCAAAAAAAAAAAGAACAGGGATTTACAACACAGACTCCAACAGATCTAAGCTCAAGCACCTAATGCTTGCCATCTTCGATGGCTTTATCTACAATAACTTCGACTTTCTTGTATTCGAAATCCACTGGGGGGACAGAACACTCTTCTGGCATGACAGGGCGCCTATTGCCAAAAATGGTCCAAAGATACAACACCATGAACGCCCCCATTGCTCCACAAGCAGTACCAAAGATCATTGCAGTAAGCATTTTTAAAATACAACCACTCTTCTTCTGAACCACCATTGGTTTCTCATGTTTAGCAAAATCCTGAGGGTCCAGTGGCTGAGAATGCATCCAAAGCGGGACTCGCCTTAGCTTAAAGTTCCATGAATGGAGGAAACATGTCTGGGAAGAATTACCATTTGATGAGGTCAAGCCTATCAACACTTTCTCATCATTCCACATTTTTGACAGGTCAATTGGGTGAGAGAGCAATGGGTCAATTGGCTTTATATCACCAGAATGACTCAATCTAACCTCTAATCTTTTCGAACCAGCTTCATAATCAATCCAAGAATGCAATCTTTTTCCACTATTCAACACCATATTATTAGATGAAACGTTTCTCACTTTAACTGATACAAAACCACCCACATCAATTCCCACATGGTTATCATTCAAATCACCAAACTTAGCATCCCTCATCGTATCAAATTCAACAGCAACAAATTTAGGACTACTTTTCTCGGGTCCTAAATAAAGCCCAAATGGGGTGTTATCAAACACACTTGCATTAAAACCACTAGGAACCACTACAAAAGCTAAACCATCTCCATTATCAGGTGACATCAAGAATGAGAAATAAGTGGAAAAGGAAACCAAATTTCCAGGATTACCTTCAACAAGCTTGATGGGTTGCTTGTACATGACTCGTCCAGCACTTAAGCTCACAGGGCGAGTGAGTTGAAGAGAAGAACTATTACCAACCACCTTTGCATCACCATAAAGAGCAATGCTGGACTCAAAGTTTGGATCTTTATCAAAACTTCCAAATGAAAAGGAGTAACTTGAGACAGCATGTAGCATTTTCAAGTGGAAAATCATGAAAGTTAAAACTGTTAAGCAGGTAAAAATGGAGAGCTTGGCCATGGCTAAAGTGGGTTTCCTATGCTGAATCTGGGTTTGCTTGGAGTAAGATTTCTAGGGTTTGTGAGGTGAACCCATTTACAAGTAGGTGACTATTTTTTATTATTGTTGGTTGTTGTTGTTTGTAGAATGTAGAAACCAAAGAAGGGAAGTAAAGAATATGCGGAAGGTGGGCTTGGAGGTTGTGAAAATTAAATACGTTAACTCCCTTCTGAAACCCTCTGACTCACTTTCTCTGAGCGGATGCTGAGTGAGGAAACATTAAATTATTAATATTATAGAGTGTAGCTTATTTTGCATCCATACCCCTGGATTTAACTGAGTTTGCAAATGTATACGACATCTTTTTGGTTATTCGCATTCCCATCATTCAATGCAAGTTCTGATGGGCAATCAAATACCAATGGATGGATTAAAATCCGTACCATAATCACTTCTTTTTCATTGGGAGCATAATTCCTTTCTTTTAGTATTTGTACGATGCAATAATGTCATAGGTTGCATAAGATTCTACTACTATATCATTTAGGGTAGATCCTCCTCCTATGTCTAATGAATGGATGGATTAAAAACAAGTTTTAGAAAAATCAATTAAAAGTTTAGATTTCTTGCTACTCAATTCCTAGTAATAATTATTACAACTTTCTAATCACAAAATTATAGACCTTTTAAAAGAAAAAAAATTAATAAACTAACTCTTTCTTTTTTTGTTATTGCTTTTAAAAATACTTTCAGATGCAAATCAAAACTAATTCTCTAAACTTATTAAAAATAACTTAATTCATGCTATGATAATGAAATGGGATAATTGTAAAAATTCTTTGTTGTTTGATTTTGAATTTTATTTTTTCTTTGTATTTTTAAAAATTACATTTTCCATCATGTAGTTTATATGTTCAAAAAACAGTTTGCATGCTCAACAATATATTTTATTTGAATTTTTTATTTAATTCAGGATATAAAGTGTAATTTATAAAAGTATAAAGAAAAAAATTTTAAATGAAACTATTAAAGGGTTTTTGTAATTATCTCTAATGAAATTAAAAAAAAATACTACATTCCACGGTTATCAAATGAAATATGAAATCCTACATCTTAATGGTTAACAAATACAAAGCCAAATTAAATAGAGCTTGTTTGACATCATAGTAGTAGTATTGATTGTTTTTTAAAGTGTTTTTTAATTATAAATATTTTAAAATAATATTTTTATATATTTATTTTTGACATCAACACACTAGAACATAGTTTTAAAACCCGGCTAGGCTAGGTTGGTAAACCCCGGATCCGGCTGACCCGGTGCTAGAACCGGACCGGGTTTAAGAAAAAATAAGGAAAGTAAAAAACCTGAGTGACCTGGCGGGTTGACCCGGCAAGACCCGGTCAAAAACATTGTTGTAATCCATTGACTATTTATTTACTTATTTTTAATCAAAATAATATTGTTTTGATTTATTTAAAAAATTATGATTGATCCGGTGATTTAAGATTTAAGTCGGGTCGATCACCAAACCGGATTTAAAAACTGTGTGCTAAAATGATATAAAAATAAATAAATAAAATTCTTTAAAATAAAATCAAATATGTTTAAAAGTACACGAATTGTTTGCACAAGTAGACAGAACTCGAATGTGAAAAGAGATGAAATTAATGAGAAACAGAGGTGGGCATTCGTAAATAAAATAACTAAAGTAAGGAATCCAGTTGTCAAACACCTTAATTAATTCAAGGATAGACTTCAACTGTACTCTCAAGTGCTTCCA
>Ga0325404_1008983_pt1 | contig 10205 bp, 8 predicted proteins | sample PopdelMetagenome_18_FD_205664 | JGI IMG/M metagenome (GOLD analysis project Ga0325404, IMG submission 205664) | Populus deltoides microbial communities from Bellville, Georgia, United States - Xylem-Control-R1 | ecosystem: Host-associated > Plants > Phyllosphere > Stem > Wood/Secondary xylem...
TTTAAATACTAAGCTTTAAACCGAATCAACTATACTTAAAAATATTTAAGTTAAAATAACATTATTCACAGAACAAATAAAGAAGGAATAAAAGCATGTTTGACATTCAGTGCAAGAAAAGTTATAACAAATTCATTGTTCAATAAATAAATCCAATAATAAAATATCTAGAATTTTTATTTAATAATAAGACTTGCAGGCCTTAACTCTGTTGGTTGGGCCAAACCAACAATGGATAAGTCTGGGTATCCTTCACTGACATCTAAATCATTAAGCCCAAGCTATCTAGCTTTCCCCTTGCTGTTGCGAGTTGCAACAGGTCACTTGTTGTGCTTTCCTTCAGGCTGGGCCATGGTGTTGCGCAATTCTCTAAGGATGAGCCGCTGGGCTGTTAGGCTACACTTTACTTGAGATGTGAGTTTTCAGATTTTTGAAAAAAATTTAGACCCGGTTTCAATAATAATTTAAGTGTTTAAATTTTTTATTCCATTATTATTAACCAAAAATGCTAAAATAATACAATTAACTAGCCAAAATTAAGTCCAAGAAAATTTTTTAGAAGCCAAAATTAACTAGATGAATTTTCCAAGCTACTAGAATTAGGACAAAATCTATGGAAATTTACATGAACTATACTAAGAATTAGGCTCCTTGAGAAACTATTGAACACATCCATGTAGGGGTAGACATTGGGATGAAAAATTGTCATTTTGGATGATTCTTTGTTTTTTTCCCCTTTATTAGGGATTTTTTTAAATTCGAATATGCTTTACCCAATAAAAACAAGATTTATGATTTCTTAAAAAATTCAAATAATTTAGAAATAATTTTTTTTATAAAATATCATTTTTAATAAATGCAGAGACTCTTAAATGTTTAAGTAAATATATTTGTAAATAAATAAAATGCAATGGTATTATAAAGACATAAACTTTAAAAATATACATGCAGTATAAAATAAAGACTGTGAACCTGGGACTTGAAGAAGTATTCATGAGGTACTATTAATCTATAAATCTTATCATTTTATGTAATAAAGGGGTTGGAGAATCATTTTGTCATGATAACAATAATGAATAATAAATATCTCTTATATATGTATTAATGAGATTGAAATATGATAAGCCATTGAAATATTTTTTTATATATCTAAGGGTGTAGAGAGAATAAAATCTATAATATATTAGGTCAGTAAGATGGGCTTTTTTCTTAGGTTGAGCGCATGATGTTGGGTTATTATCTAAGGATGACCTCTTAGGTTGTTGGGCTACACGTTGTCTGAGACTGTAAGTTTTTGGCCTTCTAGGGAATTTTTAGACTCATTAAATCCGGACTTATCGATAATAATTTAAACTGTTTAAATTTTTATTATATTATTATTAACCAAAAATACTAAAATAATACAATTAACTAGCCAAAATTAGGTCTAAAAAATCACAAGCTCGTTAATTTTTTTAAAATATAAACGTGTAGTTGTTAGCTGTTGGCCCATGTAATTTTTAAATGCACGAGAATTTTTTTTTTCTTTTGGGGGGGGGGCGCTCTCCAAGTCTAAAAATCTAAAAAATGACCACATTCCTGGCAAAACTGCACATTGAAGTAGTTAAATTAGAATGGTTGACATCCAGGTGCAATAAAAAGAATTAACGAGCTCATTGTTCAAGCAAAGCTACTACCGAGCCATGTTCCTTAAAAGGTACATGAGCCTGAACCACCTCTAATGGATGATATGTTTCTTCTTTTCCTTGGCATGGCCAAGTTGTGCTTTCTACTCACTCTCTGCTGCACGTTGCTGTGTAAATTGATCAACTGTAACATGCATCTGATTTCGGTGCCCCCCACAAGCCGAAAACCCATTTCAACTAGAGCATCCTCTACTTTGTTTCGAATATTATGTCAAAAGTAGATTGGATTAATTACTAATTCAGGAGTTGAATTCCTAACTGACCAGGTAGCACTTACAGTTACAGCAAAGTACCAAAAGCAGCCTGAGAAATGACTGGGTTTAGGCGTGATGATGTTCTTCTTTCAGAGAGCTGAAGAACATCTTAGCTAGATAACGAGTGTTGGAATATGGACGTTAAGTTGGCTAGGAGGAGGAGAGGAATGGTTGGACTGGCAATGGCAGGTTAGAAACAGCTCACCAATTGACGATCTTGCAATTCTAAGACCCCACCAGTACACCTACCCTATTCTCCTGTATTATCTCTTGACCTTTCTTGTTAATTTGGTCCTGTCCTGTGCTGTGTTTTTTCAAGCACCTGGCTCATTCAAGATAATAAAAGATCACCCCTTCATCTCATGGATACGCGTGGCTCCTTCCAGCGCAATGTCAGGATTTGCATGTGAGGGGGCGGCGAAATTCGTTATGGTTTTTTTTTTATCATACATGGATAAATAATTAATAGATCAAGAAATATTTCTTTTGATTGCTTCGAGTTGCAGGTCAACGAATCCTTTCTTAATTAATAGATCAAGAAATATTTCTTTTGATTGCTTCGAGTTGCAGGTCAACGAATCCTTTTTTTGGCATAGGAACCTCCAATCTCAAAGCAAGAGGCATTTGCAAGCAATGTGACCAGGCACTATGGTATTGTGGCTAACAAAGTCAAGACCTATCATTGGTTTATGTCTGGATCTTATAGCCAGGTTCTGAAAATCATTTTTAATTGACCGACTTTTACATCTTAGTTTATCAAGGCTCATTGCCAGTTCCTATATAAGTCTCGATAGATACAGGACTTGTTAATACATTCAGGCATATATCGATCTACGACGTGCAGGATTACGTACTGGGAATTAAAGATGGAGCAGTACTTGAGAGTTTCAGAAGGGAAGGCTTCTCCGAAGAGAGATTTTCGAGCATTATTAAGAGGGCGAAATCATCGGAGTCTGAAGAGCAATCTACCGGAGTCCATTGGACAAGTTAATGGCGGATGTGTCGTTTCACATACCAATGAAAATGGTTTTGTGAGGATGAAGTTAGTGGTACGGAAGCAAGATTTAAAGCAAATGTTAGAGGTAATGAGAGGTGGCAAGAGCAATGCTAATCAAGCATCATATTCACCAGTATCATCCTTGTCCCTCGAACAACGTTTAAATCTTCTGAGGAGAAAACATCTTTCAAAATCCAATTCAGCAAAGGGGAGTTGCCGGCGTTCTTGGACTCCTGCACTCCAAAGTATTCCTGAATAGCTTTTATATTTTTTTATATTAACTGTGCCCTTGTATTAACTGTATCTGACATGTTAACATCTAGCAAGGTTTTTCATTGCACTTTATGTCATTCAACCTTGTTTGTTACCTGGAGTAGTAATACGGATTCTGTTCTCAATCCATGTAAGAAAAGATTTATTGTGCTTCTGCTAAATCCAAGTTCTGGTTGAATTAAATATATTGCTTGTCGAGGACACAAAACTGAAAGGGACATAAATCACTGAAGAATGGAGATTTAATTTTGATCGTTGCCCATAGAAAGGAAACCAGGAAGTTCCTACGTACCCATTCTCGCTTAGATATGAACGGAATGGTATACTGATAAAAAAACAAGACTCTATGAGGAGAAGGCAGGATACAGGATTACAAGGTAATCCATCCTCAGTTAAAATCAAGATAGGAAATCAAAAGAGTCCTCTGATTTTCCTCAGTGGCAGCTGAAGTAACTATTCGTTTAGGCTACCATAACATACATATTCGATTCAGAGATCTTCATGATAATTTCCTTCCTTTTCTTGTCATGGCAGCGCATGCTTCCACATTTGCACTTGAATGCTTTAAATTGATGATAGTTATCATCAAACTGAATACCATAATCCTGCAATAACAAACATTCTTGAATCCTGCCATAAATCATCTTAGAGTCTACAGATGCCAAATTAACTAGATGCCGTTCCTGCACAAAGCACTTTATAAAAATGGAAGGAGATTTTACCCATGTCAACTCTTCCATCGGCTCAATCTCTCTAGTTGCGAAAAAAGCAAGCTGCAGGTTAAGCAGAAAAATATAAACAGCTGAGTCCTTGCGTCCACCGAATTCCAAGATATGATTCTGTTCTACTGAGAAAAAAGAAAAAGCACTGAATGGGGCTTGAGAATCTAGAGTTTCATACTCTATAATAGTGATGATCCGGAGTCTCCACTTCCACAGGAATCTCAATCAAGTTAGAATCATAACATCTGACAACCAAAAAGAGTTTAACTAAGATATCCAAACTTATTCATGATAAAAACCTGGCTCCTAAATGTTTTCTTTATCAAAAAGAGGCAAAGAAAGACAGCGACGTGTACAGGAGGGCTATGGAAGTACTTGTGATTGATAAACCTGCCAATGTTTCCAAATTCCGTTGCCCAAGCAAAGGGCCTCTTCACCTTCCAGTATCCTTTCAGAGCCCCAGTCTGCATCCAGCAGCACTGGATAAGTATGCCTCTCCTTCTTAGCAGCCCTTTCATTGTTTCGCTCATAAAGTTCCTGATCGGTCACGATTTCGCCTACATACTCACCAACGAAAGAGCCTTTCTTCAAGGCATTCACCGATCAAACACCCCACCCTCTCCCTTTCCCTTCAGGTGCTGCAAACACCTAGATGATACAAAAATTAGTATTCAATACACAAAAGGAAGCCGTGAAGAAAAAAGGAAACAGATTGCAAATGGCTTATAATTGAACATGCTTAAGTATCTAACAGGAATTCACTTTGACCTGCAAAGCAACTTGTATCCCTCGTTGGACAACACGATTTCCACACTTCTTATTGCACCCACATTCACTCCAACACTCTTTTACAAATTTCCTAGTTAAATGGCCCTTGCATCGTTTTATTTTCCCAAGATTCTGTTGCCGGTCATTCTGCAGTGAGCAGATTTCGCAGTAGTAGAAGTGTTTTCTTTGAGGATCCGAAGACACAGCTATGGCTTCATCCAGAAATTCTTCTTTAAGCAATTCCTCCAGCGTGTAAACAAAATCACCACTAGTTTCTGCAGCACATGTACAAGGCAAGGCCTCAAAAGACAATCTTTTAAACATTGTGCACACCATTTATCTTCTGATATTCGAGCAAGAGAAAGATCAACATATAGTTATTAGACCCGGTCCGGTCTAAGGCCCGGGTTCTGGGTTTCGACCGGGTCGCTCGGGTCGATTTTTTTTTTTTAAATCAAAACGATGTCATTTTAGTTAAAAAAACAAAAGTCAACGGGTTACAACCGGGTTTTGCTAGGTCAGCTTGGTCACACTGGATTTTTTCTTTTCCTATTTTTTCTTCAACCCAGCTCGGTTCCAACCCCAAGTTGACCCGCCGGGCTGGGTTGGATTTCAAAACTATGATCAACATGGTATTGTTGGTAAACTATGATATTTTTTATATGGATAGAATCTAGAAACTGTAGTGAGCTACTTTCATCTACTGGGTGAATTGGTACCCTATTGTATACACTAAAATTTCTATAAGTTTTGCCCATAACCCTAACCCCCTAACCAAATAAATTGAATTTATTAAGGTTTGAGTTTAAATTAAATTTGTTGGGTTTGTACCCAAATTAAATTAAAAACCCAATACAAATATATTTTATGGTTTTTATTGTAATATCCTTCTAACTAAAGGTATTTTAAGTAATTTTCATATTAAACCTTTTTAAAATACCTTTAAAAAAATATTTGAGTTAAATTGCACCTGACCTGCCAATAAATAAACAACAAAGCCATTAAATCAAACATAATAGGTACAGATTAAAGACCAATCATAAATACTTGGAAGTTCTCTTAAAGAAATTCAGGTCCATCAAGGAAGTAAATGATCAAAGTCTTTTTCTTCATCAAATTAAATCAAGTTAAAATCTTACACAGTTAAATCTTTCAAGATCATGTGAACATTTTCTTATTCAAAACAAGATCCATATTTGACCATTAATCAGATGATTCATACACGTGAAGAGAGTCTTAAGAGAGCTTCTATTTTTTTTTCCCTTAAATCAAGTTCATTATTGTAATTTTAACACCATTTGTAGTTTATTTTTAATACGTGAAATTTTGTGTGTACAAATTTCTGGCACGCTCGACAGGTTCCTCTCATCTCTCGAGATAACAAATCTGTTATCTAAAATAGAAAATACGAAGTATAAACAATTCTCCAATCAATTCTCAAGGCGCTGGAGTGGATACCTTGCCAGCCATTCGCCTAATAACTTAGTCTGGAAAGTCCAAGTTGGTCTCTCCACTAAGAAAATTCTATAAAAAAGAAAAAAAAAAAGCAATTTCCTTAAAATATAAGTTTGGAAACTCTCCCTTTTAAGATCTGTAAGAAGGGATCGAGATTCCACCGTATGACTCAAATTCAAGCATGTAATCAAAGTCTAGATCTCATTCTATAACTTTTTCCAAACAAAGATGAGAAGATTACCCATCCTTATTTGACTCTTAAATGCCAGGCATGATCACTAAGACATCACTTTCTGAGGATCATGGCCATCAAATGCCTCTTCAAATAAAAGAACAAAAAAGATCCATTAAGGAAATTGATAGTCAAATCGACATATTGATAGATCAATTAGAAAAACAAAATCCACATGCTGAAAGCACCCAAAAGAACGAATATCCATTTAAAAATAATGTTCATTAAGATCCTTTAGAAAGCCAAGATATTGTTCCTGAAAAGCAACACGATCGAACAATAGTACTAAATGCCCTTATGGATACTGCTGGATTATCAATGGGCTCACTTACTCTCTATCAACTGTAGCATATAATTGTTGATAATATTCATGTTTAGTACAGAGGTTCTCTTTAGTCTTCTCTTGCGCATGACAAGCTATACACTAAGCATGTCAATAATATGAAGATGCCACTGAAACTATCAACCTTCAAAGTTCTAAAAATGTAAAGGTAAAGGTAATTTGAAGCAACATATTGATCATTTTATTAAGACTTGTAATAATGCAAAAACCTATAGAGACTTGATGGTGAAACAGTTTGTTCAATTCCTAAAAAGAGTCTTCTTTGACTTGCACATTGAGATTTAAGCTAGAAAGATAGATAGTTGGAACCAATTAGAGTGAGAGTTCTTGACTCATTTCTATAATACTCAGTGAATTATAAGCTTGCCAGAACTTGCTTGTACTAAGCAAAGAAAAATAAAAGTCAGTCTTGGATCACATTGAAAGATGGAGGCGCTTAATATTTAATTGTAAGAAAAAGATAAGTGGAGTCTTCTTTATAGACATGTGTCTATATAATGCAGTGGGAATTGATATATAGTCTTCAAGAAAACACGTCATTCACTTTTGAATAACTCTCCACAAGAGCACGTGACTTGGAAATCCAAGTAGCAAGGCAGAAGCTACTTTCCAAGTGATCCTCATGACAAGAAGGAGGAAAAAAGCTTGTAAAATCAAAGGAAGTTATGGTTGTTTTCACGACACCTATAAAGGTTTCTAAGTAATAAACCAAACCAAAACCGAAGATTGAAGAAAATTTCCTGAAAAAAAAATCCATGACAGAAAGAAATCCATTTTAAAACGATTATAAGAAAAAGAATATTCTTTTTTTATCTTAAAGTTTCAGGTATTCTAGATCAACTTCGAGAACGAAGTTTGATCGAACTTTTTATACATAAAAGGCTTGACGAAGTTGATATGGTTGATCATCCAAAGTATTGCAAGTATCACCAAATAGTTAGTCATCCTATTGAGAAATGTTTTGTCCTTAAAGATTGATAATTCATATGAAGAATGAAGGAAAGATCCAACTTGAAGGAGGAGAAGAAACCACAAATACAAATATGACAATGATTTTCTTTGAATCTTTGAATCTTATTCCTGTCTTAAGCTTGCTTTGCAAAAAAAAAGTTATCATTGATGCTAATGATTCAACTAATCATATATCACAAATAACACTTCTTATTCAATTCAAAGTGGTCATGATAGAAGATTTTAAAGATCTAAATCTTCCTCAGAATTTAAAGATGAAGTTAGATATGGATGATCTACGTTTGTTTCTAAAAAGAAAAAAAAATGTAAAAGATATGCTTTGTTAAATGTTATTGAAGAAAGTTTCATAAAAATGGAACCAACCGGATGGGGATCCTCTATTGATATGGCTATACTTGAGCATGATGATGAAGGATTGATCATAGTAAGAAGGCAAAGAATACATGGTTTAAGCTATTAAACTTTACCAGTTCCTAAGGTAGCTCCACCTTGAAAGATGATTGAAAAGAAAGTGAGGCAGTTAAGACTAAGATGCAAACAAATCCTAAAAAAAAAGGCTCATTAATATATTATTCAAGGGAAGAGGAGTCGGTTATTACAACAAGAAATCTTGTCACTTTTAGAGAGTATTTTTCAAAAATATTTTTCCAAGATGAAATTGTCACTATCAATGTTATAACTATCGGGTAAGAAGAAAAAGTAGTAGCTGCAGAAGAATTTTCTCCAAAGAAAAGCTAGTCCTAAAAAAAATGTAATGGATCCAATTATGAAAAGAATTGTCTTAAAGTTGGAGAATATTCTATAAAAAACAAGTTTGTTTGAGGTAATAAATCTCCTTATAGAGACTCGATTGGCTCTTGCCTAAGTTTTTTTCTAATACTGAAAAGTTTGAAAGTTATTCTTAAGGGTTGATGATGTAACCAATGTTGATTGTTTAGCAACAATTTCATTCCCGGATAAGGACTTGCAGCTTGGAGCAAAACCACATAATAAACCATTGTATATAAATGGGTATGTCTAAGACCAAAGAATTATATGCGTCTTGATTGATGATGGATCAACAATTAACATCATGCCAATTCGTATGATGTAAAAGATTGGCATATCTCTAAAAGAAACATCCAATAGTAGGATGGTAATCAAAGGCTTTAACCAAAAAGTACAACGTGTCATTAAAAAGATTCGTATCAAGATTGAGACTGAAGAGATAGAACTCTTCAGTTCTTTGCTATATTTTTTAGGCAAAGACTTCATATGACTTACTCTTAGAAAGAACTTAATTACACAAGAATGGCGTGGTTCCATCAACATAATATTAATACTTTAAATATAGTTATGATGATGAAGTCAAGAGTATTGGGCTACAAAAGAACCATTCTCTGTTGAAGAATCATATTATACAAATGTCAGGTTTTACTTCTGAGAGGATGAAGAGTTAAAGCTAGAAGCCACAATCTAATAATCAATTATCATTTGTATAACAATTTAATGTTGTGTAAAATCTTAACTAAATAAATCCAATTAGCAACAACTATTCCAAACTCGATAAATTATGTATCATTTCTTCAATTCAAACTTATTCAATTTAAATTAATACCATTTAATTGTTATCAATTTCATAAAATATCAAATTCCCTAACATTTCTAATTTAACAATAAAATTGATAAAATATGATTGATACATATTAATTAACTCATCATTTCTTTTATATAACACACCCAAGTTACAAAATCAAGCTCAATCTTATCAAATTATAAACAAATTCTTTTTTCAAATCACAATCAAATCCTAATATACAAATTATATTTTAATTTTTTTATGAAAATATTATAAAAAACTTAAATATATAAGAAAACTATAAACATCACACAAAAATATCAATAAATTAACATGGAATATAAATTCATAGGTTTGCTTACTTGGTATAAGCAATATTTAGAAAAAAAAAAATAAACAATGATAATAATACCGACACTACCGAATGTTGAGGTCAAATTTGTGATGACAGGGTCTAGAGTTCTAGCAAAGTACGGGGGAGGTGTCGTTGTTTTGATTTGCAATTAAAAAAAGAAAAAGAAAAAAGGTGGATGAGATTTCGTTGGTTAGAACAATTTTAACTTTGCTTACATAATCTCTTATGTACATGCAGACAGGATGTTTTCATTAGTTAGTCCGTCGGCAAATTATAACGTGTAATTTTACTGGCAGAATCACCAACAAAATATTTTTTTAATATTTTTAATTATTTTTATTATATCAGCAAAGCAATTCTATCGATAATTTTGTATGGATATTCTTTGTCACTATTTTCATTAAAAAAAACACCTATAAAAAAATTACACTGGTATATCCGTTTCTATTTTACAATTTTCAAGCAATGTGTTTTGTTCGAGTAAACTTGACTTGCGAGATTCCATGGCGGGTTCTGCATTTCAGATGATGCATGCAGTGATTATTTTTATGACATTAATTGGGGAACAATCAAAGGAATTTCCCCAAATTT
>Ga0325404_1008984_pt1 | contig 10202 bp, 7 predicted proteins | sample PopdelMetagenome_18_FD_205664 | JGI IMG/M metagenome (GOLD analysis project Ga0325404, IMG submission 205664) | Populus deltoides microbial communities from Bellville, Georgia, United States - Xylem-Control-R1 | ecosystem: Host-associated > Plants > Phyllosphere > Stem > Wood/Secondary xylem...
TTATTTATTCCAAAAATTCTTTATTTTCAAAAAAACAAAAATTGATGTTTTGTTTTCATGCATATGGCCAAATCCTAAAGGTTTTCCATGTATATTTCCTAAAAAAAGATAAAATCATATTTTTATCATGTTTTAAATGCGAAATGGATATTGTAACCGTTTTATGATCATCCATTAGGGTTTAGATAAAATACCAAAAATCCCATAATAATTAGTTTATTATTCAGAATGTTAGGAGTTAACTATATCTTAGAAAAAAATGTGATGTTAAATATGGACCTTAGAATAGCTAGGACTTAATCTAATAAAGTAGAAACTTTCTTACAAAGGGAGATCTATCTTGAACCTTAGACGAGACCAACAAATAAAAACATGACCTAGAAAAATAATCAACAAGCAATGTAGCTTACCTTAGGTAGGGTGTACGGGGGATGATGCCTCTTTCCCTTGCATAACTAGTCCCCTTATCCAGACTCTCATGGATCGTTAGATTTTCTAGTAACCATAATATTAAGTGGTGACTCTTGAACCGTATAATCATAATTTTATGATTAGACCTGAAAACACTCTTAAATCCAGGAGGCAGTTCTGACAGTTGATACTGTGCACGTCATTAAAGTCGTCATGCCTTGGAACGCGGTTGATTCTTGTTCTTAAATGAGGTTCAAAATAGTACGAGATAAATGTTGAGATCTCTTCAACAATATAAGCCTCGCATATCAAAGCCTTAACGTGCGCCTTGTTTTTTACTTTTCTCTTTAGGTTGAACAAGTATCTACATGAAATTAAATAAATGTTTTGATTTTTTTAAAAAAAGACAATATGATTTTAATTATGATGCATGTGTAATTTCTAATTTATTGAATGTATACATTCATCTATATTGGACTAGGTCTCCATCTTTTACCTCAAATGGTAGATGTATATGTAGATACTCCATTAAGTCAAAAAACGATGAAGGTAATATCATCTTAAGTTTGCAGATTGTCTGGATGATATTCATTTCAAGCCACTCCATGTGTTATGTTTGTAACTTGTTGGATCATATATAACCCAAGATGCACGTTTCTTGATTTCACTGAAAACTAAGGATGCATTCTATTAAAATGTTTTTACGCTTCACCATCGAAAGGGTGCACCATCACGCCATCCACTATATTCTGTGAATAATGCCATGTTATGAGCTTAATAATCTTTGGTGACACGAATAACTTTTATAGTCTAAATGTGATTGGAAAGTATCTAAGTTTTTTTATGTGCGATAAGAGTCCTTTCCCTGCCATTTTTTAGTTTATAACTGTATGGCCACATGTTCTGCCCTCGATCAACTCTACATTTACTACTTTTTCATCTTTAAATGTCTTAAGACATTTCCCTCGATGAACTATACATAAGCTCTCTCATTATGTATTTAATAAGCTTATCCGTTGTATTTGCCTTTGACTTTACATTGTTAATGGAAATAATTTCATTCAAGTCCAAGTATTTAATATTATTGTATCTATGATGTATATGTTAAGACTTATTATTATTCAAACTACTTTGTGCATTTCTAATTTTTTTCTAACTATTGTAATAAAGACAAATTGCTAATACTAGCTTTGGTCAATATAGAGTATCCTTTAAGAAATTTCAAAACTACTTGGTTTTCTTTGAAGCTTTGTCAAAAATAATAAACTTAAGTACCATTTGTTACCAAGTATGGTATAACCTATAATTCAAGGTATATCTCAAATATTTAAGTATCTTTTATTGCTTTTTAATAATCCACATATAGATTATTAGTAAATTTTCTCAGTCTGCTAACCGAGTATGCAATATCTGATTGTGTGTAGTTCATATCATACATCAAACTTTCAATTATTACTATTGTACGTATATTGATGTAAAAGATTTTTTTTCTTAATATGTAATTTTATATTGTTGGGTGTAACTTTCTATCTAACTATTGGATTGAGTTCAAAGTTTGCTAAGAGATTCCAAAGGCCTTGTTTCTTATCAAGATAAAATTTTGTATCCATTATAGTTTAAAAAGCCTTAAAATAAGGCCCAAAAATTATTGTTAAGGATTTGCAATATTTTACTAATTGATTTAAGATTCCTTTATGTGGTTGAGAAATATTTGATTATTTTTACAACTTTGTTTAGGAAGTTATTTCTACTATAAATATAGTTGTTTAATTTGTGTTTTATAAGACTACTTGAAAAGAAATATTCAGTAATAAGATTTTAAATTATAGTTTTTGTGTGGTTACCTTATTTAGTAGAATTTTGTATTACTTGTGCTTGTTATCTTTCTTGCATAGTTATTAAACCTGGATCGGCCTGGCGGGTCGACCCGGGAATCGGATGACTCGATGGTTGGACCGGTCTGGGTTTGTCAAAAGATCGGTCAGTGCAATGACCCGGTAAAACCCGGGCAACCCGGTGGGTCGACCCATGACCCCGGCGACCCGGGTGAACCTGGATGAATCCCGATGTTTTGGAGGTGGGTTTGCTTGAGATGATTACAAGTCGATATATGCTTGGAGATCTTGATGGTTGGCGTTGGGTTCCATTTCTTCCTTTTAGCCCTGTGATTGATGATTGTAACTTGAAGGAAATTGAAGATTAAATGGGATCAAACTCACATTTTCAGGAGAGAGAGAGGCAACAGGTAGAAGTGGTGCATCGGAGAAAGGGCAGTCTTACTCGTGCAGGCAATTGGTTGTTCCACACCGCATAGCTATTAACTAAAGTGGGAATCAAAAGTTTAGGAGCCATACTCTCAAGACTTCTCTTCTCGCTTCGCTAAGGAAGCTTTTCCTTCTTCAACTATTCCCCTGGTACGGATTGTTTGGTACTCTTTCCCAGATCGAACAAGCAAACTTTATTACCATCATTAAGTCTTTAACATACCTCAGCTAATGTAGAAACCATAGGAATTTGCAGGGAAAAGATGTAAAAGAGAGAGGGTTTGTGTGATGAAGCTAGAGAGAGTTCATAAACTTTGTGAGGAGATGGTGATGAGAGAATAAGAGTCCTTTCTCTACACGCTTCACCCCTTCATTATTGCCTTCGTTTTCCATTTTTTTTTATATCTTTAAACCAACTTGACCTCTACATGACTCGGGTTTTATGGGTTGACCCGGGTTGACCCATAAAACCCGGGACCTGGCTCTTTGTCCGGGTCAACCCCCGGGTCGGGTTTAACAACTCTGCTTTCTTGAGTTGTTTCCTTCAGCATCATATATCCAATGAATATATAATCCATAAATTTAGGTATTATCTTGACCTTTTTAGGATCAAATATAACCATTTTTATAAGACATCCTCATATTTTGAGGTATTTATAAGAAGGTCTTCTTCCTTTACACAATTTTGTATGGTGTCTTTTCCAACTTCTTATGAGGTACTTTGTTAAATATATATTTTACAGTTATAATTGCCTTCGCCCCATAAGTTTTGAGGTGTTTCTAAACATATAAACATGATATTCATCATATCTTTTAGAACTTGTTTCTACATTCATCAATGTCATTTTGTTAAAGTGAATAAGAAGCGTTAATTTGATGGATAATACTATTTTTAGAATAAAATTCATTGAAGGTGCCTCAAATTATACACCTTTATCATTTCTTATTACATTTGTCTTTTAATGATGTTAATTTCAACTTTGTACTTTGCTTATTAGAAAAGAAGTGTAATAATATATTGTGTAATCATCTATAAATATAATGGAATACTTTTGTCAATCTCTACTCTGCAACACATAGGTACCACTTAATGTATAAATTAATAATCTCCTTATACATTAAAATTATATATATACATCACTCAATTATAAGGTCTTTATAAAATATGATTTCAATGTTATTTGTTTTCTCTTTAAATTGATGTCTCATTAAACCTCATCTCAAACTTTTTCTTAGTGCATTAAGAAGCTTTAATTTAGTGTTCTCGTATTGCTAGAGAAAATTATGCAATGTAATTGTTGTTTTGAGTGCATCTTTGTGCGAGATAGGTTTTAGTACATAACTATCATCATCAACTTCATTTCTTTGTTGTTTTTTCATGTTGTTCTTATTAATTTCCTTGTCATTCAACAACTTTAAAGTTGCCTCATTTTATCCTAGGTGTTGATTCAAATTCTTTAAATTCATATTATTCATAGATATGATTTTACAATGTTAAAAATAATTTGCAATTTTACTTGCTTGAACATTTGTTATCTACGCAGAGATTTCAAGATTATATCTATAACATTTATCTTCTCTGGACTTAGGATTCATATCATAGTTTTAAAACCTAACCCGGCCTGGCGAGTCGACCCGGGACCCGGCTGACCTAGAGTTGGAACCAGGCTGGGTTTAAGAAAAAAATAAGAGAAGTCAAAAACCTGGTTGACATGGTCAAAAACCCGGTTGCAACCCATTGACTATTTATTTGTTTTTAATCAAAATAATGTCGTTTTGATTTATAAAAAAAATTAGGGTTGACCTAGATAATCGGGTGACCCAATCAAAACCTGGTGACCTGAGCAAAACCCGTGACCCGGGCAAAACCCGTGACCCGGGCCTTGGGCCGGCTTGATCACCTGGCTTGGTTGAAAAACTTTGATCCATATTTCATAACCCTTTAAGAGATTTTGATAAAATCAATGACACGCAACTTGAAATCTCATATGATCCCTACATCGCAAGGCTAAATCTTTGATGTTGTGTTGGGTGACAAAAAGAAATAATTTAATACTTTTCAAACCTTCAATAGTTTTTGGATGAGAAAGACAATTATCAACAAGCAAGAAAACATTTTACCATCTATTGTTCTATCAAGTTGTTGAACTTATTCTTGAAATAAAATTTGAATCATTCACGCTTATTTGTTGGCATGATATTCATAGTTCACACTACTCAAGTTCACATTTTTTAAACATAGTGGTTTAGAATACTTTCTAATAAACCATAAAATAATTTTCTTAAAACCATTCTTGTTACAACAAATAACAATTGTAAGTCTTTTCTTGTTCTGTTTTTACCTTCAAGTTTCTTTATTATCTAGTTATAGCCTATCAAAAATCATATTTGAACCATATTAAAAACATCTTTCATGGAAAATGGATGTGGTTTAATTATACAGATTGCAGGTTACTCTTCACGAGCTCCATATCAATTCATTTGCTTTCTTTAAAATAACAATACATCCTGATGTCATGTCTTAATTTGAAACGCTTAATTATCTACAAGGTACATCTTTTTCAGAAACTTCTTCTCCTTTTTTGTGATCAATTCTATAGTTATATTTACACATTCTTGGTATTGAACAAGCCACTTATAAAAAATCTTCTTTAGCTTTGAGAATTTTAAGGTTTGGTATCATTTGGCATCGCCATCTTTTTCAATATTGGCTAATAGATACTCTTATTTGATATTATTGCTTAACTCATTTGCAAGTTATGTAAATAAATAAAGAAGAGATTGAATTCAATGCAGCGATCTATTATTGATATTGTATCACATATTTATACAAGGCGATTGCTTTACAATAGGAAAGAAGAATTCTGCAGATCTTCTATTCTAAGTAGGAAACATAATTACAATAGGAAAGCTAATATCTACGTATCTCCTATTCTAAGTAGGAGACTCTGATCTCTGATCTCTCAACACTCCCCCTTAAGTTAAAGAGTGAATATCCTGCACTCCCAACTTGCGAACCATAGGCACAAAGATTTCTTTTCCAAGGAGCTTGGTCAAGATGTTTGCTAGCTGATGTGCAGAATCCACATGTCTTGTAGTTATAGATCCATCTTGAATTTTATCTCTAATGAAATGGCAATCCACCTCAATATGTCTAGTTCTCTCGTGAAAAAATGGATTAGCTGCAATGTGTAAAGCAACCTTATTATCACAATACAATAAAGCTGATTCTTGGTGTGAAATACCTAAATCCCTCAATAGATGGCGGAGCCATGTCAATTCACAACAAGCTCTTGTCATTGCACGGTATTCTGCTTCAGCTGAGGAGAGTGAGACTATTTTATGTCGCTTTGATCTCCAAGATATCAATGATGATCCAAGAAAAACACAATAACCTGTTGTGGATCTCCTAGTGAGTGGGCATCCTGCCCAATCTGAGTCACCATAAGCCCTCAACCTGAAGTCACTGTTTGAAGAGAAGATTAATCATTGGCCGGATGCCTTTTTTAGATAACGAACAACCCGAAGAGCTGCCTCTATATGAAGTTTATGGGGTTGTTGCATAAATCTACTTAGGACATGTACTGCATAAGTTATGTCTGGCCTTGAAACAGTTAAGTAAATTAATCTGCCAATCAATCTTCTATACCAGTTTGGTTCTTTGAGCAAGGTGCCTTTGTCTTATAATTTCAACCCTCGTTCCATAGGAGTATTAATTGGGGCAGCACCCAGCAAGCCTGCATCTGCAATGATTTCTAGTGCATACTTACACTAGGAAATAAAAATCCCTTTCTTGGAAGCGGAAACCTCAATTCCAAAAATATATTTCAAAATGCCAAGGTCTTTGAGATGAAAATCGTTATGCAGAAACTGTTTAGTTATAGCAATTCTAACCGAATCATTCCCAGTGATTAGAATATCGTCAACATATATCAAAAGAGCAGTAAAGGACTCACCTCGTTTACTGGTGAATAAGGAATAATCAGCACGAGATTGTACATATCCAGCTGAGCAAATTGCTTCTAAGAACTTTGCAAACCATTGGCGAGATGCTTGTTTCAGCATGTATAATGACTTATGAAGGCGACAAACAAGATGGTTCCTCCCTGTCGTCGAAGACCTGGTGGTGGTGACATGTATATTTCTTCAACTAAGTCACCATGGAGGAAAGCATTGTGGACGTCCAATTGGTGGAGAGACCAACCACAAGATGTGGCCAAGGCAAGTAAGCAGCGGACATAGATGATTTTAGCCGTGGGAGAGAAGGTATCGTGAAAGTTTACACCTTCCAATTGTGTGAACCCCTTAGCGACCAAACGTGCTTTGTAGCGCTCGATAGAACCATCAAAATTGTGTTTAATTTTATACACCCATCTACAAATAATTGGTGTCTTACTAGCCGGGAGTGGTGTGAGGGACCAAGTACCATTTTCCTGAAGAGCCTGCAATTCAGTATGCATGGCTTCCTGCCATGCAGGGTGAGCAACAACTTGGGAATAGGATTTGGGTTCTATGACAGTATGGAATTGAGCAACAAAAGATTGATTTGCAGGTGTATAGCAGTGATAAGAAACAAAATTAGCCAGTGGATAATGTGTACCTTTAGTCAAACCTGGTAGTAAGGAGGCCAATTGGTGGGAGTAAATATTGGAGCAGAAGTAATCGTGAAGCTTGGCTAGTAGGACAGTGTGTTGGCTGGAGCGATGAAGCAGAGTGGCATCAGAGGTGGGTTGGGGAGGCTGATCGGTTAGGGAAGGGTGGGGGTGTAGGGGAGGCTGATCAAGTGGTAGTGAAAAAGGAGCAGAGAAGGTGAGTTGGGATGGGTCTTGATGATCGGTTGGGTTGGTAAGTGGCATAGATAGGGTGAGAGGTTTAGGGCAGCGTGTGTAGATGTGGAGAGTGGACAGGGGTTATGGAGATGGTGGATCGGTGGCAAGTGTGGTTGTAGCTAAATCAGTGGGAACAAGGGACAAAGGTGTAGGTAAATGGGAAACTAGAGGTGGTATGGGAAGGGAAGTGGATGTAGGTAAGGTGGATGAACCGAAATCAAAGGAATTTATGTCATAGGATATAAGGGGAATAGGACTAGAAGGTGTGTGTGGAGGAGAGAAAGTGGGTTTGGGTTGGACAGAAGCATATGGAAAAATATTTTCATGAAATCACACATCGCGACTAGTGAAAATTTTTTTAGTTGACAAATGGAATAATTTATATGCTTTTTAACCGATGGGATATCCAATAAAAACTAAGGGTATGGAACGATTGTTAAATTTATGAGAAGGATGAACGTTGGTAGTATAGGCTAAACAACCAAAGCCATGAATATAGGAAAAATAGGGTGATTTGGAGTAGAGAAGTTCGAAAGGAGTTTTGAAAGAAAGGGTGGAAGAAGGGAGTCGATTGATAAGGTGTACTGCAGTAAGTGCACATTCTCCCTAAAATTGGATGGGAAGGTGAGCGTGAAATTTTAGAGCTCGGGCTACCTGTAAGATGTGACGATGTTTGCGTTCCACAACCCTATTTTGTTGGGGCGTGTAAACACAAGAATGTTGAAAGATGACAATGGTGTCTTGAAAAAAAGAACGGAGTGAGAGAAATTCACCACCATTGTCACTTCAAAAAATCTTAATGTGAGAGTCAAATTGAGTATGAACGTAGCTAAAAAAGCATTTTAAGAGTGATTGTGTTTCATTTTTGTGTCTCATTAAGAAAATCCATGTGAAACGTGTATAATCATCAACGACAATAAGGAAATAATAAGCACTAGAAATAGAAGGGTGTCGGTAACGACCCTAAATGTCACAATGAATTTTTTTGAAAGGTTTTGTGGAAGAAATAACACTAGGACTGAAAGGTAAGCAAATTTGTTTAGCCAACGGACAGATAGGGCACACATCATGGAATTGTGCAGAAAAATTTTAAAAATTCTTGGCAATTAAATTGAGGCGATGAGGTGATATATGACCGGGGCGATTATGCCAAAGATTGGTTGATGAGATGGTGGTATTGCAGGCTGGTAGGTTTTTTGGTGAGGTGGAGTTGATCATAGATGTCTTCATTGCTAATGCCACCAAGTAGTATAGTCCGTCACGTTGTTTACCCAAACCAATCGTCCTCCTCGTAGCCAGATCCTGCAAAATACACCAATAAGGAAAAAAACATTATTGAGCAATTCAGTCCTTTTATCAAACAACTTATTGACATCAAATTAACTTTGAATGTGGGTACACAGAGCACATTGTGGAGATAATAAACAGAATTCAGAGATAGTGATCCTTTAGTAACGATTTTGGCCTTTTGGCCGCTAGGCAGTAAAACAAAAGGTAAAGAACAATTTTTATCTGTACGCAAAAGTAATTTTGATGAAGAGGAAATATGATATGTCGCCCCGCTATCAATAATTCAACTGCGAGAAGCGATTTTAGGCAAACCTGGCTTTGTTACGGCATGTGCTTGGGAGCTAGGTCCTTCATTTTTATCATTAAGAAGTGATAAGAGGTGCTTCAATTGAGTCTCTGAGATGCCAACCACTGATTTGTCGTCTTCTTTAAAAAAATCCTCTGACACATGATTAGCTACAGATCTATTGTTGTTGCCAAAACGCTTTGAGCCTGAATTATGCCTTGCCTTGGGATGGCCAGCTGGATACCCATGCAGCTCATAACATGTTTGAACCCAGTGGCCTGGTTCTCCACAGTAGGAACAAAAAAGACGTCCCCTTTTAGAGCCAAAACAATGTTTGTCTTAGTCAGGTCTGCGTGCGAAAGTCTCTGGTTGCGATCAAAAGTCATACGTCCCATATGATTGATAAGAACGTTTAGATCTTCCTATGGTTGTTAATGGGGTGGTCTTACCACTGTTGCTGCGAACGGCCATAGCAGCGCTGTCAACAGAGTCATTTACAGTGTGCATTGAGCTTAAGAGACATTGCTTCTCTTCTTGAGAGCGGAGGAATAGGCTTGACGAACAGTTGGGAGTGGATTAATTAGGAGAATTTGTCCACGAATAGCACTATAAGAATCATTCAACCCCATCAAAAACTGCATTAATCTTTGCTGATCTTGTTGTGCTCCATGGACTGTGTCATTGTAGGAGGCCAATTCATCCCACAGGCCCTTCAATTTTGTATAATAGGCTGAGATAGAAAGTTGGTCTTGTCAAAGACAAGCAATATCTCGCTGAATCTCAAAGATGCGAGGTGCATTACTTTGAGAGAATTGATCATGAAGATCTTCCCAAACTTCTTGAGCTGTAGAGTAGTAGATCACACTGTCTGAGATCTCCAGAATGACAGTGTTGATGATCCATGAGTGAACCATATCGTTACATCTAGACCATACGGCATAACCTTCAGGATTAGTCTCCTCTAAAAGGATTCTGATTGAGCCATTGACAAAACACAATTTGTTCTTGGAATTTAAAGCTAGAGTCATAGCCCTTTTCCAAGTTGAATAATTGTCCCCATTCAAGGGTTTAGAAATCAAGACCAGGCCTGGATGATCTGAATGATGAGTGAAGTATGGATTT
>Ga0325404_1008985_pt1 | contig 10201 bp, 8 predicted proteins | sample PopdelMetagenome_18_FD_205664 | JGI IMG/M metagenome (GOLD analysis project Ga0325404, IMG submission 205664) | Populus deltoides microbial communities from Bellville, Georgia, United States - Xylem-Control-R1 | ecosystem: Host-associated > Plants > Phyllosphere > Stem > Wood/Secondary xylem...
TTTAACCCCGCCAGCATATCTTAAAGAATCAATGTTTATAAGAATTTATTGAAAAATTTTAAATTTATACGAAAAAAACACAACTTCCATTAAGAGATTTATAGTCTCGATCATCCATGTGAGAATATTGAAATAATATATATATATATATATATATATATATCTGTTAGATATCTTGTATTTGAAATGGTCATACAAATAGTCTAATTACCACCGCATTTTGGGTTCCATCTCTCCAAATCAAAATCAACCGAAAACAACCTTTGTTCCCATGAAAAGCACACCCAACCCAACCCAACCCCACACAATTATCTTACCTATTTTTGGTGCATGTTTGTAGCTGAGTTACACTAGTTTTTTTGTTTTATTTATTATTATTAAATTTTATTTTATTTTTTAATTTAGATTAATTAAATTTTTATTTTTATATCATTTTAATGATTCAATATTAAAAACAAATTTTAAAAATTATTTTCATGTATTTATAATAAAAAAACCTTTATATCTCTAATATAATTATAATAATAATAATAATTTTTTTTTATAATAATAATAAATCTCATATACTGTCCCCACACGTCTCATCTCTCCTTCCCTTCCAACACTGATCACCATTTCCCTTCTCTCCAAACAAAGGAACAAAGACAATTGACAAATCCAATTTTCATTTTCAATCAAGAAATCAACAACTACACAAGCAAACATCAAAACCTTAGCAGCGGCAGCGGCAGCGGCCATGAATCCTCAACAACAACAACAACAACAACAACAACAACAAAACCCAGTAGATCCTGACCAGCCGCTACTCCCGACAATTAAGATCCACCACCACCCTTCTCCCCCACAACACCCTCACCCACCCTCCGGCACTCCTACTCTCACCCCCACCACTCGCCGCAAGATTGGTGTCGCCGTCGACCTCTCTGACGAATCAGCCTACGCTGTCCGCTGGTCTGTCCACCACTACATCCGTCCTGGCGACTCTGTCATCCTCCTCCACGTCAGCCCTACCTCCGTCCTCCTCGGCGCTGACTGGGGCCCACTCCCACTCTCCACTCCCACGCAATCGCAACTCGATCTCTTGAACAATAATAGCAAATTTAATAGCGAAATTGATAGTAAAACTAAAAATGAGAATAGTGAGAAGCCACAGCCCCGGCAAGAGGATGATTTCGATGCTTTCACCGCTTCGAAAGCGGCGGATATTGCGAGGCCTTTGAAGGAAGCGCAGATTCCGTATAAGATTCATATTGTGAGAGATCATGATATGAAGGAAAGGTTGTGTTTGGAAATTGAGAGGTTAGGGTTGAGTGCGGTTATTATGGGGAGTAGAGGGTTTGGTGCGGCGATAAGAGGGAGCGATGAGAGATTGGGTAGTGTAAGTGATTATTGTGTTCATCATTGTTTTTGTCCTGTCGTTGTTGTTAGATATCCTGAGGATAAGGATTGTGGTCGGGACTGAGCCGGAGGCAGTTGTCAATGTGAAGGGAACTAAAGGTTAGGATTTGTAATGTGACCGTTCATTTTTGCTATTGGTGATTTTGATTGTGGTTTGAAGTTTTGATTTTTTTTCTTACTGTAATGATTTATGATCTTTGTTTATGATGGTTTTTTTTTTTTAATCTTATCTTATAAGTTTGCTAGTGTATGCTAATGATGGCAATGTACAGGAGGAGGATAGTTGTCTCGAAAGGAAAACGTAGAGATAGTTATGCACATGATTAGGATGCATTATCAAATCGTAATGCTGTGGATTGTATCATAATGTGGATGTAAAAGAAATGTGTACATCATGTCTTAGGTTCTAGAGCATTTTATAAGTGATCAAAGTTGCATATAAATAGGATGCACCGGGTTAATTTTGATTTTGGATGTTATTAATCTTCTGATGAATCTTGAAATTGTTGGATTCTGGAGAGTTGCTGAAACATTGCAATAAAGATGCATTAAATAGCTGAGTTTGTTTATGAATCCTGAGCGGAAAATCTGACTGGTGCTTGTAAAATAACAAGCTGTGGTGATGAAATTAGGGTTGATTTGAGTTGGAGTCAGCATCTAAAATGTGCAGGCTACTTTGCTATAATTAAATGTAAGTGGGTATTGGCCATTTCATTACTATAGAAAGACGACTCTGCTTATTTGGCTTCATTGTGTTCTTCTAATTGTAATCTATATTGATTAGTGGGCAAAGTTTTACCTCAACTAGCTGGTTTGATTGGTGATTGCGTTTTGATATTTTGTTAGATGGTGGAATTTGTCATTGCTGGTAACGATTATGCTTGCCAGGCCTGTTTTCTGCCTTGTGAGATATTGGCTAATATGGTTATGTTTATTCCATTATGTGATGACTGGTAATGCATAATCATGCTAGGTTTTGGAGTTTTTTTATTTTGTTTTGTTTTTTTATGAGATCGACGGCGCAGATAATGGTTTGTGTGAATAAAGACACATCATCCTGAATTTTTCATTATCAGCTGAGTGAATTGATCATAGTTAAAACAATATGTAGGAGCCTACGCAGCAAAAGAAATTTGGAAATTACAATCGGTTTCGATAACATTTCTTTAGTGGTTGATGCTGTGTATAAATAGTACAAAATGGATTACTTGTGAATATGTGAGATTCATCTTCTCATTGGTGGCATGATATTTTACATGGCTGGATTTGAGAGAGTTGCTGTGATATTGCAGTAAAGATGCATTAAATAATTGAAATGTTTGCTGAATTGTAAGCATAACTTTGGAGCCTTAGGTACTTGTAGAATTTTGTTAGAGATGTGGTTGATATGATCTAGAGAGATATATGTCATATGAAATGTAAAGTGCAAGCAGTGGTGAGTCTGTTGCAATTGTGTTGCTATTGGTTCTTATTACCGCGGAGCTTGATAGTGATTTGACCAAGTTATTGATGAAAATTAAGCACTAAAATCGATATATAATGCTTGATGAAACACTTTTGCATCTCATTAATGCAATATGATGGAAGGTTTTTCGGGCTTTGGATATACTGATCCTTAGGGTTTTTTTTTTCCCAATTCTTCTAGTCTTACTGCAGCAGATGCAGTAGCAATAACACAATTAATCAAGTATTAGACATTTTGGTTGGATCCATAATATTTGCGTTTAGCTTACGTTGTGTTTCTTGAAGGCTACACTGGAGTGTATTGTTGCAACTATGGTTTGACTTTCATTGGCCTTGCATAGCTTTGGCAGCGCATGAACAAGACAGTGTATAAATCGACTGTCTAGAAGATTGTTTTCTACTCCCTGTCACATTCTATTTATTGCTTCTCCCCTGGCTCAGTGAGGTTATAGGCTAGCTCCTCAATGGTGTTTGAAATAAGATTTTTTGCTATGTTTTGTAATACTTCTTCTACCCGTTCAGAATAGGTAATTTAACACTTATTTGTCAACACTATTGACAAATTTTTGTTTCATAGTGTCTCTTGTTTAACATAGCTGAAAGAAAACAGGTATACTGTATTTGGCCCATGATTTTTGCCTTTTACTCCGAATGATCATGTTAGCTGTGCTGTTTCTGTTCAAGAAGTGATCTCCTTAGACTGGATGCTGATGTCTGAATTGCTGTTCTTGCTATTGTCACTTGTGTTGTTTCACAGCTGTTTTAGTAAATAGTGGGAAATTTTTAAATGAGGTCTCTATTTGTTGCTTGTTGCCTGACAGATGCGTAGTTTGAACTACTATATCGTGACTGATCCATCTCCACAGCAGGTATGCAGCCGGATCTTGGTTTTTGTTTTTCAGTTTGCATTTATCTGTGCGCAATGTTGTCTTGTCATGCCCCTTCATTCCACTCCCCCCTTCATCACATGTATGCATTACACATGGCGCTGTAATCATAGCCACTGTTATTCCCTTTTTTTTTTTTGAGTGCGCATTTTCCATGATGTTTCTACATTTCAATTGTCATGTAGTTCCAATTTTGCTATTTGGCCGACTGTCTTTGTAGATATGATGGAGGAGGTGTCACAGTCAGCAGAGATTAGGTGAACATGCTGAGGAGTTACTAAGATGTTCTTGTTTGGGTCTCCTGTTTGTGCTAATAGACAGATTGTAGGATGATCTTTTCTCCCTTGCGACTCTTGTCAGAAGTTTCTCATATATGAAAACTTGGGAGGATTTGTTACACTTGCACGGTTGATCAATGGCGTTAGGTTTATGGATATTCTTGTAGGCTTTTGGAAATATGTTTTAATGGATTATAATGTCCATCGTTTTGGTGTTGAAGATTGCTTCGCTCTACCTTTTTGTTCCCAGTTATGAATGAGTTAATCATAACTGAACTTGTAAATTGAAATCAAGCAACCCAATAAAGCTAAAGTACAATTTGTGTGTAAAGAAGAATTGACGACAGGTTCCCAGTTTGTGGGCAAAAATATTCGGGTTTTTCTCGGCGCATGATTGACTTGAGAGCTCCGGGTTTTGTAATAGTTGACAACGTAGGACAGTTGCCGGCTGCGACAACTGGTTGGGTTACCTTTGCAGGTGTGTGTTTGTAATGATGAGAAAAGATGTTGCTGACATGTTGAAGTCTTGACTGGAAACATGTCAATGTTCGTACCAGAAACTAAGAGATTAATTGATGGCTTTCTTGTTTTACTCATGTTTTCTTAGATTGTGTTCTCATGCCATGCAAGGTCACCTTATGAATTTCTGACTAGATATCCTGAGCTCCCCATGGTGAAAGGAAAAGGGGATGGTCAAACTATTCATGCAGACAACAAAATCGTTCGTTGAGAAGCTCCTAACAATTTGATACTGAGCCTATGACATATCGTTGACTTTCATTGGGGGCCAAATTTTGAGGCTTTCTTTTCTCATGGGATTTGAGAGATTCTTCCTTCAACAAATATCTAATCTTAGAAGATGAGATATTAATTTAATTGCATTTATTAAATTTATACAATAAAATAATTTTTTTATTTAATCAAATAATAATAAAAATAGATATATATTAAATTGATTGAATAAAATAAAATAAAAATACCATGCAAGCCTATATATATTATAAATATTATCTGAAAAAAATAAAATTCATTTATACAAAAAATAAAAAAAACTTATAGATGAATTAGAAAAACTTCTTACAAAATTAAATGCTTAACAAAAAAAATAATTGTCAATTAAAAGAGGCTCGAAACAAAATAAAAGAGAGAATGAGTATTAATCTAAATATAAATAATTTATTTTTTGAAAAACAAAAGCATATAAAAAGAAGTATGAATTAAAAAAAAAATCAGGTGATACTGGGCCTCGCAAGTTAGGCTAGCCCACCTCGCAAGCTGGGCTAGTCTATGTCACCCATTTGTTAGTTCCCACGCACTAGCCTACCCGGGCAATTGGATCCTTTTTTTTTTTCTTTTTGCATTTGGGGCAAACCACACGTCGTTTGCCCAAAAGTTTTTTGAAAAAAAAATCAGCCGACGTGTCGCCCGGTTTTGCCTTGATTTCGGCCATTGTGGTGACTGGAAAGTCAGAGCTTAATGCTGTTTGACCCAAATACTAGTTTTTCAACCCAAAACACCTTAGAAACCATGATAAACCTACATATGGCCTAAAAAGCAAAAATTTATCCCAAAAACCAAAATCAACCAGAAATAAAAAATCAACTAGAACTCAAATATGTTTCTTCATGAATTTATAGGTAAAAATCACCTACTATGAACTTTCCTTATCAAATGGAATCATTTGAAACAAATATCAAATATTTTGGAAACCTAAATTGATGTCAACAACATTTTTATCTCTCTACCAAGAAAATACAGCGACCTCTCGCTCTCTCTTTCTCCTTTCTCAACTAGGGACCAAACAATAACAAAAATAAATTTTTATATCAAAATTGAATTGGAAAAATATTGACATGCCAAAATTGTATGATTTGCGTTATTTTTAAAGTGCGAGGACTAAAGTGTATCTTTCCTGAAACTTCTCACACGCTACCCTTGTTTGACATCCTTTTCATTCTGGTCTATTTTCTTCCAATTTGGTCTTAAGTTACGATCAAATCGTTCAAAATTAAACTTTGATGACCAAAATAAAATTTTAAAAATACACAATAAATCCATAATGTTTTGTGTGCATGTGAATAGTGCTGGATTTACAGCTAAAATAACACGTCTTTTACATTTTTACTCGGGGCTGTTTGAGAATGTGGCAGCGGTTACTTTTCAAAATGTTTTTCATTCAGAAATGTATCAAAATAATATTTTTTTTATTTTTAAAAAATTATTTTTGACATCAACACATCAAAATGATCTAAAAACACTAAAAAAATATTAATTTGAAGTAAAAAAATAAAATTTTTAATTTTTTTTAAAAACACTTTTTAAACACAAAAATAAACAGAACTTATCGTGTACAAAGCCGTGGTTTTTTAACCTTTCTTGTTTATCTAATATTTTCTTGTCAAGCTTGATGGTCCTTTCCAGCTATTCAAAGTGTAAAATTGGTCTTTAACTTCAAAGGCAGAATACAATATTGATATCATATCGTAGGACACAATATACTTGCTTCCTCGATTCAACTAGATGGGAAGGGCCATTCGCTTTAATTTTCCCTATTTATTAATACAATTTTTGTCTACGTGGAGGCAACCGTCTTTTCTTGTAAAATTATAATTTATATTTTTGAAATTGATTTTTGAAATGTTTTTATATTAAAAATATATTTTTATATATAAAATAAAAATATTATTTTAATATATTTTAAAGTAAAAAAACATAAATTATCTAAGAAAATATCTTCATTAAAATATACATAATTAGTCTTTTAATCTTATTTAAACTTAGTTTACGGTAGTGTTTGAGTCTAAGTTTTTTTAAAAGTATTTTTTATATAAAAATATATAAAAATAATTTTTTTTATATTAACATATTAAAATAACTTATAAATATTAAAAAATTAATCCGACCGACAACGAGAACAAACACTACCACTTAGATGACAAAGCAAAATCTAGATATTAATTTTCAACCAGGTAACACTCGACACGAAAAATAACTTCCACAGTAATGAAGATAAGAAATCAAACATCGTCGAATCAACACCACAGATGAAATCAAAGTTCAATGCCCTCTATTATTATCAATTAAGGGAAATTATCTCCAAAAACGTATAAAGCCAAGCAAGTGGACTTCTTCCTTTACTTATTTTATGCTAAATTCTAGTGGGGTTTTGTTTCATACCAACCACACACTCTATTCTCATTTGTAGCCCACGTTCATGGCGTGCTACCACAAAAACCAGCCGCTCTTGACTTCAAGAACATCTGGTCCACTCAAAACCACATATTAACTTTCTCGTTCTGGGCATCTTCCATTGCTCCTGTTCATTTCATCCTCAGCTACAATGTCATCATCCCATTTATCTTCAAAGAGAGAGCAGCTATGTCAGCATGGAGTATGGACTCTGCCAGTTGATACGTGACAGCTGCTGACCTTTTTTGCTAGGCATGCAACGATATGTGGTGGGAAGGAGAAGAAGCCCATAATAGTCTATACTACAGGTTCCTTCGGCGATGGACGGTCCTGAATTTTGCAACGTAAGGGCCAGACAACCTCCCCTACGTCCCATTCTGTTCCTCATCAATTTCTCCATGAACCTGAGCTGGTCCATGTACATCCGTTATGAACTAGATAACTGGGAATCCCATATTACGTTATCTTCAAAAAAAGAAGTAAATTTACATGGATCTAAACATTTTTTATGAGAAAAATAGGTTTTTATATCTATTTTTACATGTTTATTTATGTCAAATTTATCTTTAAGAAGTTGTGTTTTTAATCTATCATTTTGACAAATCTTTACCATAAAAAATAACGAAGAGTGTAGTAATGTTTTCTTGTAAATTCTGATCAGTAAATGGATCATCCAGTACAAGCTACTGATCATCTTTTCTTCATATAAGCCGAGATGTAACTAACATTTACAATAAAGCATTGAGTTCATAGCCTCAGTCAGCATCGGTCGAGACTCACGGCTTGAAATTTACAAGGATCAGGGACGAATTCTTTCTTATTTCTCTAGTGTAGAGAAATAAAAGTAGTTATAAGAATGGGGGAATGGCGAATCATCTACCATTTCCACTCCTAAATAATTGACAATAGCAAGCTAGCAAGTCGAGAATGTCAGGAGAAAAGCACACAGAAAATCACTTTTTCCATGGGTAAATCAAGAAAAACAATGAAGAACAAATAGCATAAGGTAATATTGCATTAACCATTGAACCAAATACCATCTCATGTACAAAACCATGAAGACAAACACAATTACCAGCTACTAAAACAAGCTTCAAAATAAAATGAAATACTAAATAGTCATGGTTCAAAAACTATATGGTTACTAATTAATCATATAAAAAAAGTTAGTAGGGGCAGAAATCAAAGGCTCTGATCTCTGCTCAATTTGCAGATCCCAAGAATAGCAGCAGACGCGTTTTCTCCATTCGCGACCAAGTCTTTCTGCAGTCTCTTCAGGGAGTCTATGATAGCCGATGATCTTGACATTGCTTGACCATCATGACCATCTTCTTCTACATGAACGCTTGTTCTTGCTTGCTTCCATGGCCTTGATGAACTCAAAGAATTCCCTTCCTCGGTGCTCATGCTTCCACCTCTTAAATTATGCGAAGAGGAACATCCAGTTTCATCCTGCATTTATCCAACATTAAATGTATTAACCAAACCCAAAGTTTGTAACCTAAAAAGGAAGAGGAAGAAGACCCATTATTTCCTAAGATCCACAAATTCAATTATTAAAATGTGCCCTCTAAAAAATAATATAAAAAAATGGCAAAGAAATGAAAGAACAAGAAAAAGAGACTGACATCAGAATCAAGATCAACATTACTGTCTCGCATCCGTTTCAAGAACCCATTTCCACCAGCACAGGAAATCTCCTCTTCACTGCTAGAAGAACTAGCCACAGGTGGCGCAATTGATGGCGAAGAAGATGCAGTAAGACCTGACCATGGCACCACCTGGTTGTCTCCATCTTCCTCCTCGTCTTCCTCCTCGTCATATTCATCACTATCATCATCAGTGTCGTCGTCGTCGAATTCTCGATCATTTTCAGACTCGTCATAATCATTTCCGGCTTCTCGGCTTTCTTGATCACTAGCCATGACGTTCAGATCTTGGAGTTGTTTTTTTTTATTTTTATGGACAGCAAAACAGGATTCACATACAGAAACGATAGGGGCAAGTTTAGACCCTGAGGATTTCCAAGGAGTTGGAGATTGACACACTTGACAAAGAAGGGTTCTACAATGCTTTGCAACAAGGAAGTTGGCAGAGTGTACTTTCTCATCACAATCCCAACATAAACTAGCTTGGTCTGATTCACAGAACATTCTTGCTGAACCCCCACATAGCTCACACCCTTTCATCCTCTCCTTTTGCTTCTCTGTCTATGTCCTTGTTGGGTTTGGTGGTTTTTTAGGGAAGGGGAAAGGAGTTTTGAGAGAGGAGAGAAAGGGCAGGCGTGCAAGATGTAGTAAATAACGGAAACTACCCTAATTTTTTGCATTTAATTATGGGATATTTTTTCCACGGGGGGTGTTTTGGGAGTTTCATTGGGAATTTAGGGTTGATGTGAGATCAAAAAAAAAAAAAAAAGATCTAGCTGGCTGCTGCTTTAGCAGCATCTATGGAAAGACTTTGCTTTTAATTAGGGCTGGAATTTGCTTTGCCAATGAGGCGTTTAATCTACTTTAATATATGCCATTTCTCGGAAGAAGCATGTCCACACAACTTCTGCTTCAATATTCAAGTGTGAACTAGACCGAAAGTATAATAAATTACGAGTTGTAATCAAAAGTCTCCCTTGATTCCTAGAAATTGACTATTCAGATCGAAACGCTTGGATTAATTTAGTTCTTCGGAATCATGCGCTCGAAGTCACCTGTGAGGGGTTTCTTGCCATGAAGAAAAACAAAGCTTCCAGAATTTCTTTTCTGTACCTGTTATTTTTTTTGTTTTTTAAATTTATATTTCATTTTTTTTTAAATTTGTTTATTTTTTTAGGAGGTTGATCTTACTCTGGTGATATGAATCACGAGTTTCAAAAATTAGATCGACCTAATTATTTTTTCTATGTTTTTATTTTAAATTTGATTTTCTTAATTTTATCATTCTACATTATATTATTGGTTCTTGAGTTTTGTGATTTTTTTTATTTTTTTT
>Ga0325404_1008986_pt1 | contig 10201 bp, 3 predicted proteins | sample PopdelMetagenome_18_FD_205664 | JGI IMG/M metagenome (GOLD analysis project Ga0325404, IMG submission 205664) | Populus deltoides microbial communities from Bellville, Georgia, United States - Xylem-Control-R1 | ecosystem: Host-associated > Plants > Phyllosphere > Stem > Wood/Secondary xylem...
AAAAAACGTGAGGCAAATTGAAGGTCGGTTTTCACTTTCCGCCACCCTTCCGAATTAGCTCCACGTTTTAGTGAGTTTATTGAAAGAGAGATTAAAAAAGCTCGAGTTTAAGTCGAAGAGGAAGAGAAAAAGCAAGGACACAGACCGAACTTATCTATTGGTTCAGCGATGACATAAAAGTAACGTATCTATCTTCTGCTGTCTAAGTGTTTCCGAAGGCATCTTGAGATGATTTCGCTGCATAATTTCCCCAACATATATTTCTTTTGATGATTTTCAGTGTGTATATGCAGAGAGAGATTAAATAACTCAATTTATTTTTATATGATTTGATCGAATCCTTAATATTCTTTTATACTCTTAATTGTGTGTCTATTATGTTCTTGTACAATATTAGATTCTTTAATATATCCCTCTTTTAAATTCTTCCATTCAAATTGATATATTTAAGTTTTTTTTTTTTGAAATTATCATTAGCTATACAATAATATAATTTTATTTTTTTAAAATCAAAACTTATTTTTTTGAAATTTTAAGGTTGAGTAGTTCTTAAACTTTTTATTTCTTAAAAAACTCAGTTATTTTACAAAATCTTTTTAATTTATCATGTTCTTATATTAACTCAAGAATATTTTTAAAAGAAATTAAAAATAGTTATATCAATTTTGATATAAAAAATTGACAAAAAATATATTAAAGGATCGGAACTATATAAAAATAGTAATGATTTCCATTTATTTATATATGCTGATGAAGATGATCGTCCACTAAAATAAAATTTGTTATTTATAATTGTATTATATAATTATATATATATATATATATATATATATATGAGTCATTAAATTAATGTAAATTCAATTAAGCTCCTCATCAGCAAACATATATTATTATTATTATTATTATATGGCATTTTAATCAATCAGTTATGTATTTAGTTGTATCTTAATTTGAGAAATTTTATATTGTTTGAGGTGTAATTAATCATTAGTGTTTATTTTATAGATTTCCGTACTTTGAATAAATATATATATAAATATAAAGATGAATAAAGCATTATGTTTGACCACATTTAAAATGAATGGAATGTTTTCACTTTTAACTTTTTTTTTTTTTTATCCACTCTCTGCTTGCATCCGACGTCTCTCTAATCAAATAATTATAAGTATTTTATTTTACAGTGATATAAAATTTATATGTTGACAACAGGACTAATTATTGTTTAGGAAAATGACGCGAGCTTTACGCAATGCAAGCTCCTATAAATTTATCAGTAGACCAGTGTACCGTTGAAGACGGAGGGAAGGGGGGCAAAAAAAAAAAAGAAAATAAATAAAAAACATTTACATACCACTCCATGCTTTGGATTATTGTTAGAAGTCAAGGTCTCTAAAGCGAAATTTTCCACAAAAACCTAAGCAGAGAACAAGGAGCGATACATACTATGCTCCCCCTTCCTACCCAAACTCTTCGGTCTCAATTTGACCATTGACAATGAACACTTCAAAACCAACAAGAACTCGGGTCGTAGTCATAATAACAAAAGAAATTATGTCGTAGCAGTCGGCACACGTTACCATGAATTTCACAAACAATTAATTACAGATAACTACGTGGGTTGATCGATGGTGTGGGAGAATTCGTTTTGGAGATGACTTGACAAGGAACTAACTCTACTATTTTTAGAAAATTGATTGCATACGCATGATATATAACAAGTTTATTTCTACCAATATTTGATGTTGACACAAGAAATTAAGAATAAAACAACTGGGAATTAATTTCCCTTTTTTTTTTAATTAATTTCATGTTTAAATTGTTGCTCCGACTATTCTCATGGAACAACTTAATTATTCGTCCAATCCTAGCTAATCTTTCTAGTTCATTCTCATCCAGTTGCATCTAAAAATCGAACACCCCTTTTCTTAGATTTGTATATTTTAACATTGTATAGCTTTTGTGGAGCATTATTCCACAATGTCGTGTCGTGTTACACCAAGTGGAAGATTTAAGTAGGATTATCTAAGAAAACGAGAGTTTCTTACGCGCAATACAAGTCATTCCAGCATAAGCATATTTCAAAGTTGGAAAAAAAAAATACAATTCATATGAATTAAGAATTAATTGGCATACTGTGACCTCGCCAAAGGGGAATCATTTATATATATATATATATAGGAAATTAACTATCGGCATGATGCAGCTTTGGCGGTGTTATTATATATCAGATTAATCATATTTCTTAATATATATTTTACATCCTGGGATGGTTGTCAGATGCTACAGTCGTAGCAGTTGTCCTTATAAATTGATGCAACTTTGTTAATTACATATATTAAATGACAATTATGCGAGTTGTGTTCTTGCCTGTCCAGTACGAGCTGGGTGGGAAGTTGAGTTTTTCAAGTACCCACTTCAAAATCATAAAAACTGTGAAAGGGTATGTTTTTATCAGGTAGAATGGATAAGAGACAGGATGAATATTTTTAAACTAATGGATAAATGTGTGTTTGTGTGCAGAGAGAGAGAGAGAGAGAGAGAGAGAGAGGAATCATTAAATATTATCTCAACATTTATAAGTTATTTATAGCTGACCGAAGGGATCGAATATAAGTTAAATCTATCCATATTAGAAGGACAAAAAAAATAAAAAATTCCAATCCTTCCTGTGGTTCTAATCTTTCTTGCTAAATTAAGAAACACACTCTATCCTTTACTGAATGATACACGGCAATATTTACACCTATCAATTTTAATTTAGGCGACTGGTCGCCGTATATAGATGGATATATATGCCGTACGCAATGCAAGTTTTGCTTGGTGAGCAACTAATATTAGTTATGGTTAGAAAATAATATAAATCATATCTTGAGATCTTATTTATTAAGTTTAAGTTATTGGATTGAGATAGTTCTTTGACGTGATATCAGAGCTTTGATGATCAAGCGGTCACGAGTTCGAATTTCATCATTCTTATTTATTTGATAAAATTAAGCATAAGATAATATAGGCTTGTGCAATTTTCAAACTCAAAAGACTTTCACTTCAAGGGATGTGGTAAAGAATAATATAAATCATATTTTAGAACCTTACCTAACGAGTTTAAATTTTTGGGTTGAGATGGTTCTTTGACAATTATAGTGTTTGGTATTATGGTGATTATTGTTTTTTAAAGTATTTTTTATTTAAAAATATATTAATTTTTTTATTTTTTAAAATTTAATTTTGATGTTAGCATATAAAAAAAATTTAAAAACACTAAAAAAATAAAATTAAAAGCACGATATCAAGACTTTAATATGTACGTCCAAGTTATAATTGAATTCATTTTCTAATATTGGGAAAATAAAACCCTCAATTAATATTATCCCAGTGCTGCAATGTTCTTAAACTTCAACCTATAACATGTAAGATTTATCAACTATAATTGCATAATAATTTAAAATTCATCAAATTAAACAACATGTGTGTAGCTTTTTTAAAAAAAAAAAATTCCTCATCGCCGTGTTAGAAACAAAAAATTCAAACAAGAAGCCAAGGGAGTGTGTTTGGCAGTATGGTTGCGGTTGCTTTTCAAATAGCTTTTCGTGCCAAAATACATGCTAATGATATTTTTTTATTTTTTAAAAAATATTTTTGACATCAGCACATCAAAATGATTTGAAAACATTAAAAACATATTAATTTGAAGTTAATAAAAAAATAAAAAAATTTTAAATTTTATTAAAAGCGCTTTTAAAACACAAAAACAAACATGAAAAGACACACGTGGCTGCCCCTGTTGTATTACAATATGGGAATCATGGGAGTCTCGTGGAATCGGTGTTCTCTTCCTAATTAAATCTCAGCCATGTCTCAAAGAACTCTTTGTCTGCCGTACCTGGATTAATAAATATGCTTCAAACCCTAAGAACTTGTGTATTGCTCAACACGGTACCGTAATTGAGGATTTTTTTTTTTTTGTTACTCTTCCGTTCAAGCTGGATTAATAAAAGAGCATGTTTTTAGTCACACAAAATTAAAAATAGGATGTCTTGTCTACCAAATAAGCAGCAGAGCCACAGGTACATGCCGCTTACTGTTTTTTTAATTGAACAACTACTGTAACAATTATTTTTTTTAATTGATTTTAAAAAAAAAATTAGAACTTAAAATCATCTAGATAAATTTTTTTTGAGTTATATAATATTTGATTCAGAAAAATATTGTTTAGAACTATATCTAAACCAATATGATTGAGGATGTTGAAATCTTGATATGAGAGGTACATTGCAAACATCTTAGTTGTACAAGTGAAAAATATTAAAATTTTAAGAATAAAAAATTCATTCTTACTAATAATAAAAATCTCGTTGTTTTAAAGTGTTTCAACGAAGTAATACTTTTCTTTGTTTTAATTTAAGAATATTATTTTTATTATTAGCATGGATGCTAAGACTTTAAATTAATATAAATTATAAATTTGAATATATGTCTCGTATGTATGCTAATATTATATTTATATTGAAAACATGTTTATCATTATGAGTTATTATTTTACATGTTTATAGATTTAAAATTATATGAGCTATAGATTTTTTTAAAAAAAATTTCTTATATTTAACATGTTTTATTATAAAAAAAATTAAATATCATTACTCACTAATCTAATATATATATATATATATATACATACAAATTTTTCAACCTCAAATACAATACGTGCACACAAATATCTCTAGTAATTTTATTGTTACAAGTTTTAGAAATTGGAGTTTGCAATTACGTTGATCGTTTCAATTTCAATATTAAAATGTTTAGACATAAGTAAACAAAAATTCTGACATGAAATGTTATAATATGAAGGTCAATGAATTACTTGCCTAGCTAAAATCTAAATCTATATATATATATATATATATATTAACATAAAAGTCTTGTGAATAGATTAACAACTCGGAATTTAATAATAAATAAAGAATAATTAGAGAATAACCTTAAACAAAACTTATAGTAACATGTACGGTACGTGGTTAGAAGACCGCGGACTGAAGAAAATTAAAAGCATGTCTCATGCGGCAAGGCTAATATAACACTGAAAACTGTCTCTCACGCCGGCAATGAGTCAAATCAATGACCCACATCTATGCCCCCAAAGCAGCCGCGTGGTGGGTGACGCGTATACCATTTCGCCCCACAACTCTTCGCTGACATGGCGGTCACCTAACCCCACATGCCTGCCTTATTTCTAGCCATGTCTACGAGTTGTAGGACCCGCTTTGTCTCCTATTACCCCTACATTTTGTCAAGGCACAAGTGTTTGTTTGGGTCCAAATTTCCCGTCCCGCACAGACCCGTCAGCTTCCTTCCAAGCTCTCTTTTGCACCTTTAGTCTCACTCTTACATGGCTCATGACGTGGCATACCATTTTCCCTCACGTAATGCCAGTGCTGACTGACTTGCTTCGCATACATAAAGCCCAACAAACCCACCCTCCCTCCACACTCCTCATCTCTCAATTTCTTAAATCTACTGCAGCACACCCCAACCCTCTCTTCAAAGACAAAATTTTTTCTTCGTCAAAAATCTTTCATTTTTTTCTATATGGCTGTTGATAATGCTCTTTCATCACCTTTGGGTCCTCCAGCGCGTGAGAAAGATGCTAAAGCTCTTCAATTCATTGAGGAAATAACTAGAAATACTGACTCGGTTCAAGAGGATGTTTTGGCTAAAATCCTGATCCAAAACGCTGACGTCGAGTACTTAAAACGGTTCAACCTTGATGGTGCAACTGACCGTGAGACTTTTAAGTCTAAATTACCCATGATCAGATACGAGGATCTTCAGCCTGAAATCCAACGAATTGCTAATGGTGATCGCTCTTCCATCTTATCAACTCACCCCATCTCAGAATTCCTTACTAGGTGAGTTTTATACAAGTATAATACTATAAAGTTTCCTTGATTAATTGGCCTGTTTGGGTTTTAAAAAAGTCTACTGTGATTATTGGCCTAAGTTTTTGTCTTCTTGAAATTTTATAGTTCTGGGACATCTGCTGGCGAAAGAAAGCTCATGCCAACAATTAAGCAAGAGCTGGATCGTCGCCAATTACTGTATAGTTTACTCATGCCAGTAATGAACCTGTAAGTTCCAAAAACAAAATCCCAATAAACGCGTTCAAGTTAATTATGCGGGCTTCATTTAATTCCAGCTCACATGCATGTGTGAGTCTTACTTATAAAATTGCACTTTTTATGCACCAGTTACGTGCCTGGCTTAGACGAAGGCAAAGGCTTATACTTCTTGTTCGTGAAATCTGAAACAAGAACCCCAGGAGGTCTCCTGGCTCGTCCGGTGCTTACGAGCTATTACAAGAGTGACCACTTCAAGACACGTCCATATGATCCTTACAATGTGTACACCAGCCCAAATGAGGCCATTCTTTGTGCAGATTCATTCCAGAGCATGTACACTCAGATGCTCTGTGGCCTTCTAGAGCGTGAACAAGTGCTCAGGGTCGGTGCAGTCTTTGCTTCCGGCCTTCTCCGTGCCATAAGGTTTCTCCAACTTCATTGGCGGGAACTTGCTGATGATATCAAGTCAGGAATGCTAAACAAGGAAATAACTGACCCTTCCGTCAAAGATTGCATGGTAAAGATTCTGAAGCCAAACCCAAAGCTTGCAGAGTTTGTCAGAATGGAGTGTAGTAAGGAAAACTGGGAAGGGATCATTACAAGAATTTGGCCTAACACCAAATATCTTGATGTGATTGTCACTGGAGCCATGGCCCAATATATCCCTACCCTCGACTACTATAGTGGTGGTTTACCTTTGGCGTGCACTATGTATGCCTCATCAGAATGTTACTTTGGGTTAAACCTGAATCCAATGTGCAAGCCATCAGAAGTTTGTTACACAATCATGCCAAATATGGCTTACTTCGAGTTTTTACCCCACGATCCTGCTGGGTTCACTCATGATTCAACTCCAAAACTTGTTGACCTTGCTGATGTTGAGTTGGGTAAGGAATACGAGCTTGTTATCACAACCTATGCCGGTTTATACAGGTACCAAGTTGGTGACATCCTTCGAGTTACCGGGTTCCACAACTCAGCCCCTCAATTTCATTTCGTAAGGAGGAAGAATGTATTGCTTAGTATTGACTCGGACAAAACAGACGAAGCTGAGTTACAAAAGGCAGTGGAGAACGCATCACAACATCTACGTGAATTCAACACAAGTGTTGTTGAATACACTAGCTATGCTGATACAAAGACAATTCCTGGACACTATGTGATTTACTGGGAATTATTGGTCAAAGACTCAGCCAACTCTCCTAGTGACGAAGTACTAAACCAATGTTGCCTTGCTATGGAAGAATGTTTGAACTCAGTGTATCGACAAGGCCGAGTTGCAGATTGCTCAATTGGACCGCTCGAGATACGTGTGGTAAAAAATGGTACATTTGAGGAGCTGATGGATTATGCAATTTCAAGAGGGGCATCCATCAATCAGTATAAGGTTCCAAGGTGCGTCAATTTTACTCCAATCATGGAGTTGCTTGATTCAAGGGTGGTATCCAAGCATTTCAGCCCAGCTTTGCCATACTGGACACCGGAAAGAAGAAGGTGATTTCTTTGGGCACCGACCAAAATCAAGTCTCCATTGGTGTGTAGAATAAAAGTATTAGAGTACTTATTAATGTTAGATTAATCCTTAATGTGTGTGTGTGTGTGTTTTTCATTTGAATGAGGAGTAGCTTTTGTGACAAAAAGGTTAAAGGGCATTTTGATTAGGATGTTTCAGGGTCAGGTTTTGTGTTTTGGTTCAGCTAACCTGTGTAAATGATCTGACCTTGACTGAGATGTTTGTCTAGTGCATGAAATGTTTCTTTCAGATGGGAGGGACCATGTAGTTTATTTATTTTTATTTTTTTTTTTGTCGTTTTTGACATGTTTATATCATTTTCGTGCGGGCGAAAACATGCCGATGATCGATTCAGCAAATGCCGACGGGAACGGATTGCATAGAAGACTATTAGAGTACAGAGATTAAAGCAAAAGAGCATAGACCATAATATATATGGTCCTCTTCTGGGTAATTTCTTCAATGTTCTGTGGGTCTACCAAGAAAGTGAAGTGAAAAGATAAAAAGGAAAGGTCTGAAATATTACAGCAAGAAGTTACCAAATCACCATTTCATCTGTAGAGATTCGGGCGTTGGATGAGTATTATTAATTAATCATAATAATATAATACTATTAGTTATCTAATCCGCGCTTATAAGTGGATTCTTTTAAAAAAAATAATAATAATAGGTATGCATACTTTTTCCATGTGTTTTCTTATATAAAAAATTTGAAAGTATAAATAAAAAAAATATGCAAGCATCTAATTAAATAAATTAATAATTATTTGTATAAATAAATAAATAAAATAGTTAACAATAACCAAAAGAAAATTGAGAAAAATAAGAGATGAATGTACATTTGATTAGGTTCACTTAACTTGTTTATTTAAATCAATAAAAGATAAATCTAAACACTAAAAAACTCATGACCTAATCATAGATAATCACAAATAAGACTAATTAAATAAACTCATGCCCTTAAAAAATATCATGCAAGGCCCAACACATCAACAATATTATTTAAAAATGAATGTTATTTTTTATTTTTAGAAATAATATCTTGAAAAATCAAACACAAACAAAACAATTCTCAAAAAACTTATATTAAAAAATAGCATGCAAAACTCGTGACTTAAGTCATGAAACTGTGATAAACCTATTGGAAAACAAAATTAAAGATAATAACAAAACCAATAGTTTTTTTTTTAAAAAAAAACTAATGCAGAATGATAATATTGCACAAAATCGAATCCCCGACAAAACAAATGTTGAAAGATGAAACCAGAAAAAAAAAATTAATTATACAAAAAGATATAAAAAAAATGAGGGTGAAAAAAAAGCATTAATTAGAGGTCAAATAAAATTTTTCAGTTTGAGGGTTGAATTGAATTAAAAAATAGATTTAACAAAAGAAAAAAAATCAAAAAAATAAGGGTTACATTGAAAAAAAAAAACTTTGATTGAAGGATGAAATTGAAAGTAAAAAAAAAAAACTTTAACAAAAGGGCAAATGAAAAAAATACAAATAAAAAAATAAGGATCGAAATGAAAAACAAAACATTTGAAAAATTATAATTGAAGGACTGAGTTGAAAAGAAAGAAAAAACTTCTATAAAAAGAATAAAAATAAAATAAGAGATTAAAAGAATGAAGACTGAAATTAAAAATAATAATAAATTGTAATTGAAGGACTAAATTAAAAAAAATTCTTTAAAATGAATAAAAATGAAATAAGAAATTTAAAGAATGAGAACTAAAACTATAAATGGAATAAGAATGGAATAAGAAATTAAAAGAATGAGGACTAAAATTGAAAAATAAAAAACAAAGAGGATAAATGTTTACTTTATCTGTCAGGAGAGAGAAAAGAAGGGGAAAAAAGAAACGATCGTTGGTGAAAATCCGACCACCATAAACCGACACGCTTCATCCCGTGTGGAAGAGGATCCAATTGCGCATCCAAGAAGATGACAGAAGGTTAAATTTGGTCATTGGATGGTGTAACATGTGCCGCCTAAATGGTACAGACGTCATCCACTTGCTGACGCATTATCAATACTCGCCAACAATTTTCTAATTGAAATAATCAAAAGTAAACTTGAAAAATACCAAAACACCCTTTCATGACCCTGTTAATTACACAAAAACTCATGAAAAATTATAAAAATACCCTCAAATGCAAAGACAGCTCTTAAAATTCACGAGGCAGACTTTAACCTAACCACTTGTTCTTTTCATTATTACTAGAAAATTAATAAATATTAACAAAAATACTAATAGATTTTTTTAATATATTACAGTGATATTTATCACTCGAATTTTTTATCATTAAATTCATTAATAAAAACCAACAAGAATATTCTTACAATATATATCAAAAGAATCGCAGTGGGAAAAAAAAATAAAAAAGAGCCAAACAGTTAGATGACGTGTAAATTTTATAAATAACATCACCGACAAAATTAACCTAACGGTAAAATTCATCCATGAATATGTCGATGGAAAACTTCTATCGATATATACTGATGACATTACAGAGGTTATTACAGTGAGATTCATGAAAGCAAATCGTACAGTGACGTGATATTTCTAC
>Ga0325404_1008987_pt1 | contig 10200 bp, 3 predicted proteins | sample PopdelMetagenome_18_FD_205664 | JGI IMG/M metagenome (GOLD analysis project Ga0325404, IMG submission 205664) | Populus deltoides microbial communities from Bellville, Georgia, United States - Xylem-Control-R1 | ecosystem: Host-associated > Plants > Phyllosphere > Stem > Wood/Secondary xylem...
TTTTTTTTTTTTCCAAATCTAGTATTTTGATAAGATTCTTTAGGTTGCAGCCATGAGTGGAGGTGATTTGGGTCTGTTTGATGTAGTATTTGGAGGTGTCTTTCCCCCTCCAACTGGTTTTGGCCAAGCTGTTAATTAGAGGAAACAGTGGTGGTTGGCTATCGACGTAAGGAGGATCTGCTAGTTATTGTCACAAATATAACAAGTGGCTAAAGACGTAGGGTCAAGTGAAGAAGAGAGACTTGATCTTGTGCGAGAGAGGTTTGAGTTTCAGCTTTGCTTGAAAATATGAAAGACCATTATTTTAGGATGATGTGGTGGTTGGTGTTTGGCCAACGAAGATGAGAGTGTTACTTTTAGTTGGTGTTTAAGGATGATAAGGTGCCTAGTGAGTGGCAGCATGATGAAAAATATGAGAGGGAGGGTTCTACTTTTAGTTGTTGAAGAAAAATGGAAGCTTGGGATAAAGAGGTTATCGATTTTGAAGAAGAAAAATAAGTACTTTTTTCCTTTATCAGTTTTAAGAGAGGCTTTTTATGTGTATTTATTTTGTTTTTTTTATTTTGTGTATGATGAGGGGGGCCTATGAATTGGTAAGGGGAATGAAATATAAGAGGTTGAAGGAGAGAGATAGTGTGTGGGGCGGCTGCTAGATTCGATGGAGTTGTGGTGCTACTATTGACGTTGATTATTTGAGAGGTTGTCGCGAGCAACAATAAGGATATCAAGTGGTTGTGTTTTGGGAAGATATTTTTATCTTAGGGTTTTTTTAGATTTTTTTTTAATGATGGTAATCTTATAAATATTTAATTATTTTTTGTTAATTTTTTTTAAGTAGATATAAAGTGTTACTCAAGTATTAGACCATATAAGGTTAAGTGTAATTTTTCAAACTATAGAGGCAAAGTGTAATTAACATCAAACCTCACGATGTTAAATGTAATTTTCCTACTTATAAAATTATATTTCAATACAAAATCAATTTAAATTCATTGGATTAAATTCTTTAAACGTACATTATTGGAGGAACGCTATTAATAATTATCAAATAGTATACTATGACAAACCTTTTTTATTATGAATTTCTTGACTAAGCTTTGATACCATTTTGTGGGTTGGATAGAATTTACAAAATAGTAGAAGAAAAAATTAGATGAAAACATAAAAATTAAACTTATAAAACATAGACTTATATTTATAAAAAATATTATAAGATAAACAGAGTGAGCATATAATAGATAATACTCAGTTGAATTCGTTTTGCCTTCACATTACAAGATACACATATTTATATTAAAAATTTAAAGTTGATTATATCAAGGATGTTGCTTCTAAAAGATGCTTTTATTGAGAGAATATTCTCAAAGTTGACTCATAATAGTTGGGCCATAATTTGGATCTTTATTAGCAAATTCTTTTTTATCATAACTTGATATTTGAAAAGGAGCTTTTTTTATGTTGAGTTTGAACTTAAAGATATCAAGTCGACTTGAATTTTTCTTTTAGAAGTGAAGAATGTAAATCATCCTTTTTGAGATGAAGTTTATAGAGATGAATGTTGTTTTCGTACTTAACATCACAACAACCACCACGCCCTCTTTACTAGGAAAGGGAAAGGTTTTTTTATGTTGTGAGGAAAAATGTTTTATCTTAAAAAACAATCACCACTTAGTATTAAAGGTGTCAAAAAAAACCAAGTTATTTATAATATTTGCATTAGTTGACCCCATCTAAGCCACTAAAGTTAGATAATATGAATATTACAGATAATAATGGATTAAAAAAATCTAATAAGCGGATATCATGGGTCGGGTTCAAGTCGGGATATTTAAAACTCACTCAATACTACCTAACTTGTATAACCCACTGAGTAACCTTAAAAAATCCTTGGTATAAATAGTATTCTTCTCTCTTTCTCTCTTTACCTTAACCGTATAATGTCTCTTTGTCTTTCCTTTCAATTGAGCATTCAATCGATGTTTCTAATTTATTTTTGCTAGTCATGTAATTTTGTTAATTCATATATGTTAATCAATCCCCTTTTACCAATTCACCATCAAAAGTGAAACATAGTGCTAGCAAATATTGTTTATCATATAGATTGGGACACAAACCTATTTACATAGTTAGACTTTGTTCGGGCTTTTGAAGGAAATCATTTGTTGCTATTGTTATTTTTGTTATAGAGGAAAAGATTAGATCTTGTACCCTATTTTAATATTTTCAGTGTTTGTATTTTTAGGCTTGTGTTTGTATTGGTGTTATAGTAAAATAAGGTACAAGATCTAATATTTTTCTCCGTAATAGAAACAACAATAGCAACAAATAATTTCCTTCGAAAGCCCCAACAAAGTAGAAACTATTTTAGTTGTGATTTTGATTTGTGTGGTTTTGGTTTAGTGATTTTGATATGAGAATCAATTTGTTTCTTCTATGAATCCTGTTAGAACTTAAGTATGAGGATATTAGTGCATCTTTGATATACTCCATTTGATATTGAAGATGATGACATAAACAAGTTTATTATTGTGTGGTTTTGAAGTTTTGATACGATAATCAATTTGTTTTTTGTTTTTTCATTTTTTTCGAGTTAAGATATATTTGGAAGTCAATATGATATTTATCATTTAGTAGAAACTTTTTTATTTATTTGCAGATTATGAGAACTTCTATCCCGATAGAGAAAAAGAAGCTCTAAAAGAGGATGGGCAGAAATTTAAGTCTAAAAGTAAAAAAAATTTGGATCGTTTTCTTTTTTTAAGATAAGAATTAAAACAATTTGTTTTTTTATTGATTCTCTTTTTTTCCTGGAATTTTAGAGAAATCTTTGGATGCAAACTATGATGAGTTAGACTTTAATAAGAAAACATTAATGGTTTAACTGCTTCGTTATCCCTTTTTTTATGATAGTGACCAATAACAAGTAATAGTATTAATAATATTCTTTTACACTATTTTATCTTGTTTTTTTGCTTTTAATCTTATTAACCTTTTTGGCTTGGCATGGTAAAAGCTTCTTGTTTTCATGTTATTAAAGCTTGTTAAGTTTCTTAATCAACCTAACTCTATTTGGTATAGTTTCAAATGTACCTTATAATTGTTTTCTAAACCAGTAGGATTCATCTAATCCAACCACTATATCCAATCAACCAAATGATTGGTAGCTGTATATTTCCTAGGAGTAGGTTTTGTTAGTGGTATCTAAATTCATACCAAACTTTCCTTTTTTCTTACCTTTCTTATCATAATAAAGATGTTTGTATATTTGTGAATTTTTTGTATTGGCTTAGAAAATGAGACAACATAAATCCAATTCATGAAAATTAATAATATAAGCTCAACTCATGGATATTTGTGATATCCATAGAAAATTTAGCTTAACTCGATATATCCACCACACTCGGGTCCAAAAAAAAATAAATAGATCCGGTTAAAAATTTATAAAATATCAGAGGTTGGGTTGGTTACAACCATGGACACAAACCCGACCTGGTTATATCTATGAACACCTCTACCCAGTATTATGGTTAGTAAAAAACCCTAACTAGTCTGTAGAATTCCAAGGTAAAGGTTGATTGTGCTAAAAAGAAAATATTATCACCCTAAAGCATCTCACCTGAGGTAAATTACGTTGTTACTCTTCTTTTTTATTCCTATAATTTGTTATGCCTATCTATTAATGGTGTATCTGCATGAGTGATATCAGGTCTACTCTTTTGAGTTAAACTCTATATAGATGGTTGGTTCAAGCCTAACAATTTTAAGGTCTGGTTCATTTGTATCACTACTAGTTATTATCATTTTGACAACATTTAGTGAATTGACAAGTCTATAGCCGATCACTCATGATCACAACTTATGACCATTATTCATCAAGTTGTGCCAATGAATAACCAATAGGTTTGTGTTGGACTTATTGAACTCAATTCAAATGTTAGAAAGGGTCCATCAATAATACCTTATTAAGGTTTATCTATCCTAGTACCCAAGATTTACTCATAATATTTGCTAAATGAATAACCCTAGTCTTCCCCAATAATGATGCCATAAATTCATCTACTTGGAATAAGATCTAGTGACATGAAGGTCTTTTGTGGACTAATTCTTTTTTTTTTTTTAATAAATGACTCTTTTAAAGTTTACTTGTCTTTAAGGTGTGTGGTTTAACAATCACTTTCTTATGATTCCAACTTTACTTGGTTGTCCCTCATCAATGTTTATACACACCAGAATATAACTTGTATATGTCTATTTATAGCTAATGGAAAAAATTTTGGATTCTTATTAACATGCATGTATGAGAAATTAAAAGAGTCAATACTCTCAATTATTTGTGAATATTGGACCTAGACATTTATAAGACTTATTTTTCATTTAAAATCAAAAGATTGGACTACTCCTTTTAATATCCAAGGTAATAGCCCATATTGAGTTTGTTTATCCTAAATACTAAGAGTGAATATCATGATATTTTGACATGATTTGTAAGAAAACAAGGATGAGTTTTTCAAAGGTTTGGAATATCGACCCAATAAGCCATGGTTTGAACCATTAATGGGTTTTTTAAATAAGTTATAAGACTCAATGCAAATGTATGCACGAATGAGCATTGATTTTCTATCATTTGGAGCCAAAAGATAATTTCAATACATATTGTCGAATGGACCAGTGTTCATAACAAAGAAAAACATGTTGTAATGCTAAGGATAATGATAAAATGGCCAAGGATATGAAATAGAACAAGATGCAAAATTAAGGTATTCGACCAAATACATTTAAACACAAATGTCAAACTTTAATGAATCCTAAAAAATCATAAAACACATCAAAACCAACAATAAAAAAAGATGCAATATTAAAAAATTTGGCTAACATCATTAAAACACAAATAGCAATCCAATTGAAATTGTTCAATCCCAATAATCTAATCACAAAACATATTAAAAACAACAATAAAACAAGATAATTATTTAAAAGATATTTAAGGTTAGAAATAAACCTTTTAAGGATGGTTGAGGTGGATTGAAAGTTGTTGAAACAATGGTGGCACATCTCTGACACATATTTGAAAGGCTTGTTATAGTTACGTGTTGTTGCACATATCATCAGTGTCTGATCGATGCATGGAAGGTCCCATTGGCTCCTCTTTCTTGTGGTGGCAATATGGTCACCACATGCTAATGAGGGAGATCCAATGCCTTAAAGGTCCACTGGTAAGAGTTCTATCACAATTGTCCTGGTTTTCTCTCTCTAGTTGCTCACATAAAGGTCATTGGGGCCCTTTAAATATTCTTCTTTCTCTAATATAAATTTAAATTCAACTCAATTATTTTTTTTTTCATATTTCTATTCTTATTTTATCATTTTTATTCAATTTTTTTTATAGTTAAATCAAGTTTCGAACAAAACAATCGAGTAATGTTTGGACTCGTTAAGTCAAACGAGTCATTTTAGGTCAATTTCAACATAATTTAATTTGAAACCTAGGTCATGTAAAGGGTCACCTAGTTGGGCGAGTCAAATTAATAAAAACAAAAGGAAGTATGCTAGCAAATTATTTTGTTTTAATGGAGGTTTTTTTTTAATTTTTTATAAATAAAATACGAATTTGTAAGTAAATAAGAAATTCTAAATGGCATGATGGACGTGAGATTATTACAAAAACTTAAAAGATCTGGGAAAACACTATACAAATATCGTGTTTTATTGTAGATTGTAATAGTGAGATTACATTTTTGTCCTTCACTAAAAAAACAATGAACTAACCTTAGAGGGTAAAAAAGTCTTTTCACGAGGTTCATTTGTCATTCTAGATTGTTTGAGGGTGTCTTAGTCTTTTTGCAATGTTTTGCATAATAAAATTACTTGTTTACCCTTAAAAGAAAAAAAAACTTTAGTCTAGAGACTTTTTCAAAATTTCCTTTTATCATGCATAATGTGACTATTCTATTACCCTTATAACCAAAAAATCTTAGGCTTGGCTTTAAGGGCATGTCATAACCCAAAATCTTACCTCATTTTAAAAAAAAAATCCAAAAAGAAAAACAACAAAAAATCCAAAATGTATATTTTTAATGTATTTGTGTTATTTTCGGCATTTTTTGCTTTTTTTAAAAGAATTTAAAATTTTATTTTCTATATGTTCAGCTATTAACGTGTCTATCTAAAAATTATCATGTAATTTTTCTCATCGAGTTGACGTTGTTTTTTTTAAAAAAAAAAACAACAAAAAAATGGTCTCCCAAGCTTCTTTGCCCTTCATTCTCCCTCACCCAAAACTAAACTAGACTAATGAAGCCACCAACCCTCGTCATGGTCTCCTATTTGAGAATCCATTAAAGAACTAGACCATTTGATACTCCAAAACATATAAAAAAGGATCATAACCCACATCTCTATGTTTTCCTATATTATCCATATTCTTCAAGCCATCACATATCGACCCTTCACTATTTGGCTTCCATACAACAACAACTAGGGGTGAGCAAAAAAATCAATAAACTAAGAAAACTGAAAAAAATTTAACTGAAAAAATCAAATCAAGAAAAAAACCGATTAAACCAATTAGAATTTTTAGAAAAACTTCCGGTTCGGTTTGGTTTTGGTTTTGTACTGTTAAAATCGGTAAACCTAAATCGAACCGAACCGGTTCATGTTAAAAGAACAGGTACTATAAATGAAAAGAAAATGCTTTATATTCTAACCTAAACTCATTTAGTAACCCTAGCAGCTGCCCCCCTTAAAGACACAGACACGCCTCCTTCCAGTCTTTATTCTTCAATTTGTATCTTCACTCTTTAGATCTAGCATCTCAAACTCTCATCAACACTCCCAAACCTCAGCACTCAGCAGTAGTCCCATCTAAGGCTCTCAGCACTCTTTTTCATTTCTTTACTATAAGATTTCTTTCTCTGTTTGTTTTTTGTCCATACCTTGAGAATGCTTCAGAAACAACAAGATTATCCTTTTCTTTTATGCTCCAGTTCAATAAATATTCATGGGGTGGGTGTGGCTACAACCTCACTGCCTTGTATGTGGGCATAGAAAAGGGAAAGCATTGCCTGTGCAAGTCATGGTCGGCGTTGTCATCCTTACCAAGGAGATAGCTGTCGAGCAACAACTATATAAAACTTTATCAGCCTCAACTACCAAGGTTGTTGGTATACCTACAACTTTTGTAGTGAATTATATTGAAAGCCTATTAAAATGGTTAATTTCTTGTAAATATCTTGGTTGTTTTTTTAGATACAAGGCAACAGTAGAGATGGTGTTATGATTAAGTATATATTTTAATGATATTGCATTGCTTATCTTTTGTTTCTGTTTTTTTGGGTTTTTTTCATAAAAAACCGAACCAAACCAAAATCGATTGGTTTGAACTGGTTTCGGTTCGGTTTCGATTTTTTTTTCAAAATTCCGGTTTCGTTGTTTTTGTAGATAAAAACCGAACCGAAAATAATCACCCCTAGCAACAACAACATCCCTTACTAGTGACAATCTCTCTTTTCCTCTAGCCATTGTGCTTCTTTCTTCCTTGAGAAAAAATTAACGACTCTTATTCCTTTCAAAACAATAGCCAACAATATAGCACAACACCAACTCCTCCTCGTGACAACAATAAACGAAGAAACATAGCTTTTATCACGGCAAAAAACCAGTAAAGGGAGAGAGCTAAAAAAGAGAAAAGGAAAAGAAGTCAAAGCTTAGGGTGTCTAATCTCCCTCCTGGGAAAACATGAAGGAGAATCGGTCCATAAATAAAGAGGAGATAAAGGAGCTTCGGATCCACCAACTCACTCTCCTCCAGTAACGATGGAGCATGAATCCACATGCTGACAGTGGCGGCGGCGCATGATATATGCGCTACCAATGTTCTTACAGTCCTTTAGGTTTTATTTCTATAGATCCCAGACACACCAAACACCTTGGAAGGTTGATCCATAACTCAAATTAATTTTTTACAAATTTCTAAAGTGTTGAGAAATTTGGAACAAAATTCTCATTGTTATGTATAGTTTTTAGGACTGTTTGAATATTATTTTAAATCAATGTGTGTTTTTAATTTGAAATAATTTGACAATTTGTATTGGATTATGAGTTTTGTTTTTTTGGGTTGTAATTGTTATTTGAACATAAATGTTGGTTCATGGATTATGCTTGGTTTTATATTGACTTGTTTGAATTAGTATGTGACTTGAATGAAGTTCATGAAACTAACAAGATTTGAGTTGATTTTTGGTATTATTGGATTATTAAGTTGGTGAATAAATAATTTATTTTGAGTTGATATCTTAATTAAAATAGTTTGATTAAAACATGTTATTGTGTTTTAATAAATTTTCAAAGTTTCTAAATATTATTTTGCAATTAATTTTGAGTTTTTTCACAGTATTTTTTACCCTTTTGTATTTAATATTTGAAATTCTGACCTATATGCAAGATGTTTTTCCAAAATTAAATAAACTTGTTTCTTTTTACAAAAAATAATAATATTTTTCTTTAAAAATAATAATAAATACATTTAAATGTCTTAATTGTATATGACCAAGTCTCTAAAATAAAAATCATATTTTGCATGAAAAATATATAAACAAATAAAAATACATGGCATGATTAGTATTTTTTAATACCAAAATTCAAGAAAGAGTATTTTGTTTATATTTTTGCATGCCTTTTTTAATTTAATAACAACTTTATTAAATTCATAAGAACTTGACCAATATTTCAAAAAATTAATTTGTTTATTTCAATATTAAGGATTATTAACTTATATGTAAGATGTATTCATAGTATTAAGAGAAATAATTGCAAAAAAATATGGTTGGACTCCATAATGGCTAGACCTGACCTATAAAGTCATGGTTCACTCTAATGGAATGGACCGACTTTTAACCATTAAACAAACTAACAGTTAGAAGAAATACAACAATGTCTTAGTAATCAGACAAATAAACAATATAACTTATTTTAGGTAAGGTGTACTAGTGGTGATATTGTTCTCCTTATACATAATCAGTCATCTTATCAAGACTCTAAAGATCACTTAAGGTTTCTAGTGACCAAAATATTAGGTAGTGACTCTAAATATTTTAAACTGATAAAAGATAAGGATTCCTTGTTATTTTCACCTACACTCAAGGATCCCGATCTGAGAGGACCATCATCACGATGTTGCACATATACGACAAGGCATATTCATCATTTAACATTTTTTTTAATTGCAATAATCATGTGGTTTCAGGAGCGATTTGATAATTTAATTAATATTAAAAAAACTGATGGTACGTTCATGGAACACACTAATGAGTGAGCCACACCTCTGTCTTCAGGTGATATGTGTGGTGGCTTATGACAAATAAAAATTAGCTTGATGTTTTCTGATTTGAAATTACAGGACCTACCTTTTTGGGTGATGTGAGTGGTGGAATTCCTAACGGCTGGTTTTCTTCTTTCTTTTTCCTTATTTTCTCTTTCTTCATTGGGTTTTATAATTGCCATTGCAACATTTTATAATAGTCCTTCAATTTGTTTTTCCTTAGGGTTTGATTATTATTCTTTTAATTACTATATTTTTTTATTTGAATTCATTTATAGAATTGTTTTTTTTTTTTTTTCTGATTTCATCCTTCGTCATCATTTTTTTTATCTTAGATTTGATTTTTATTTTTTTAACTGTTATTTATTTTATTTGAGATAATTTTTAATTTTTGTTTTTCACAATTTCATCCTCTTTCATCATATTTACATATCATGTTTTATCCCTATTATTTTGATTGTGATTTTTTAACCTTGCAAAGTTTTTTAAATTGATTTTTTTATTTCATCATTGAATATTAAATCGAGGTTCTTAATTGACTCCAGGTCTAGGATTTAACAGGTTGCAAATATGAGAGATTAACTTAGATTTAGAAGATTTACCGGGGTTGATTTGTTTTTTTCTTCTTCTTTTAAACTCATGCTTTTCATCATTTGGTATTTGATGTAATTGGATAATGGGCTTTGTAATTCTTTTTCTTTATATAAGAATTTTCACTAATTTTTTTAAAAATAACAGGGGTTATCTTGGATCATTTTATTTTTTGTTCTTTGCTGGATTTAACTTTTTCAGAAAGAAACTTTTTTTTGTGAATTAAGTTAAATTAAATTCTTAATATTTATTTTTAAAAACATATCATCTAGTATGTCATAGTCTCCATTTATT
>Ga0325404_1008991_pt1 | contig 10197 bp, 5 predicted proteins | sample PopdelMetagenome_18_FD_205664 | JGI IMG/M metagenome (GOLD analysis project Ga0325404, IMG submission 205664) | Populus deltoides microbial communities from Bellville, Georgia, United States - Xylem-Control-R1 | ecosystem: Host-associated > Plants > Phyllosphere > Stem > Wood/Secondary xylem...
AAAAAATAGACTTTGACAAACTAACCTAGACAAATTAACTAGCACATGTTTTTTGACCTTTCTAACATAAACAGACCAAATTTAAAACAACCATATCTTCTTACACAAAAGTCCAATGCAATCATGGTTGGACAATCTAGAAAGAACATGTTCTGAACTTGAAATCCACCTAGATTAGTCTTGTTTTCACATGCAATGGATGACTTCAAATTCAGGTTCAAATTCATTTGTTGTTTTGACCATAAACAGCATCAATTCCTTCACTTATTTGTATATCAACCCAAATTCAAGTAGCCCAGCATCAAAAGAACCATTAAGGGTTTTTCCCATCTCCAAGTTCCAATTGTAGGCAAATAAACATCCTTGAACCAATTTCAAATTGATTTCTAATTTTTAACTCCGATGCAGCTTCAATTATTCCAATTTGACTCGTCAAGGCCCTTTGTAGTTGTTTCGCTCTCGCTCTTGTCATTGGACCATCTGAATCCTCTTGCATATTAGTTTTAGCTTTACAAGATGGATTATAATTCCCATGATGCACATCAATAAAAGTGAGTTTTCCTTTTGTTTGTTTGTCGCAAAACAATCTTTCTTTATAGGGACAAAGATCGTACATTGACTTATCAAAGATTAACTGATTTTATGGTGTCATTCGCATATTTAGGGTTCTTAGATACAAGATTACCTATGGGTCAAGGTTCTATCAAATCTGGATTTTGGCTTTCCGGGTTGTTATATACTTCATTGAGGGTTGCATGACCACGTGATCAAGAGGTTCACATCAATTGATATTAGATATAGGCTCTAAAAATCAGGTTATATCCTTTATTTTCTTCTTGTTAGTTTCGACTTCCTTAAGTTTAGTTGTCTTTAATTCAGTTTTTGATTATTTCATGTATGAAGCTTAGTAGTTTGTGTCTAGGGTTCTTTAAAAAAAGGTTTTATTTTAGTTTTTTTATTTTCTTAGAATATATTAGTAGCATAAAGAGTAAAAAAAATAATAATCCAAAACTCACTTTTGTTGAATATGCCACAATACACAAATAAGAGAGAATTTAGACCAAACCAATTCTAAAAATTATCACATTTTATATACTGGTTCTAAGAGTCCTAATTGCACCCCATTTAAGATCTGATTGAGAGATGTTTTCTATAGTAACCAAGGTCTTGTCATAATAGGTTAGATTCGTATCATAAGAAAATCTCAGGATTAATAAATTCAGAAAATTCTCAAGTTTTATATAATTGGTTTTAAGGTTCTAATTGCATCCCATATAAAATTTGAGATTATTTGGAGTTATTTTTCTATAGGAACCAAATTTAGAATTAAATCTTGTCGTAACAGGTCTAATTTGTGTCAATAATTCAAACTTATTTTGTTGCTATTATTTTTCAATTATGATAGTATAATAACATCATAGTTGATATATTTAGTTGTCATTTACTTATTTTTTATATAACCTTTGCATATTTTTTCTTTCGCTTTTTAAAAAACATCTATTTTTCATACAAATTTGTTTGTTACTTGAGAAATTATAATCGTAGTTTTGTCTTCGCTTGTTTTTATATTTTTTCTTACTTCTTCATTCATATACATATATTTGGATACCAACAACTGTTATATTTGGTTTTTATTTCAATTTCATAAGAGTCGAAGAAAGGTGAGACGAGAGGAAAAAGACATAGTGAACATATTTGAGTGAAACACGAGAGGATTGTAAATACGTGAGGGAGTGGGCGAATGATATATATTTCTTTTCAACTAACCAATTTTTCAAATTCAAAGATGTCAAAGACAAATAATAATATGGCACTAATGAATCAGCGGATAGATCGAATGACCAATGAATTTGGAGATAGTTTGGATAGGTTAGAGAAGCAACGTGTTAAAGATTATAGTAGGGTTCAAATTAAGCTTGAGTTAAGAGAATTTAATGTTAGGAGGGCTATTAGACGAGTTAACATTAATGTGGATGAGTTCGTGACAGATAATATGGACATGAGTGATGTTGATTTTGAAGATGTGTCCGTATGACATGGGGAATGTTTTGGATAGCAGGAACTGTTAGTTTGTAGGATTTATTTTATTATTGCATTTATGTTAGTTGATTACTAGTTTAGGCCTATCAGCTTGTAATCCAAAAAGGATCTATTAAGGTTAGTTAGAGGAGACTATATTATGTTTTTTAGCTGTAAATTTCAGCAGCAAGTCGGACAATAAATGTGAGTTTTTTTTTTCCTGGCAAAACAATCTTTCTTTGCAGGGACAAAGATTGAACACTGGGTTATCAAAGATTAACTGGTTTCGTGATATCATTTGCATATTTAGGGTTCTTAGATATAATGTCATTTCTCGATCCAAGTCTTTTCTCAATACATTTTGGTTCTTAGATCCAAGGTTACCCTTGGATCAATGTTTTTATCAAACCTGAATTTTGACTTTTCGAGTTGTTATCTGCTTCATTGGGGGTTGCTTAACCACTTGATCAAGAGTTTCACATCAATAGATCGGATGATCACTAATATATATATAAGTACACACATGCACCTTGCCTTGTTTTAATTTTTTCTTTTTATTTTAATTTTTCTAGAGATATTAAGCCCGTCTAAGGGGTTGATCCAGGACAATGTTCGAGTTCTAGATCGGAGAAGGATTACCTAAGTTCACCTATTTTTTTAATAAAAAACATTAAAATGAAGTCGTTTTGAAAAAAAAACCTTTTTTTCACAAAAAAACACCAACATGTTTTTTGCCTGGGTTTCACTGAGTTCAAGCTCCAGGTCAACTTCTTCCCTAATTTTTCTTCAACCCAGACTTGTTCAAGCTCTAGATCGTCTAGATCCTAGGTTAGCTCGATAGGCCAGTATGAGCTTATAAATATGGATTTTTCTTTTTATTTTCTCCTCAATCTCATCCTTCAAAATTAAATATTTATTTATTGATGTTCAATTTTACGAGCAAATTTTTTTTTTCATTGAAGTAAATAAATAGTTTTCAAAGGAACTCAATCATTAAACATAGTGGAATACATTACGTGAATAATGTATTTGGTTAGTTAACTTAAGTTGAGTTATAATTAAATTTTATGATTTGTTTTATTTTATTTTTTTAGGGTTATCACAATTTTAAACAAACATCCTAACATTTAAACAATGCTCAATTTTTCGAGCGAGTATTTTTATTATCATATAATTACATAAAAATAATTAAACTAAATATTTTAACATAGTGCAATTCATGGCCTAGCTGGAGGAAGGTCAGGCCACCAAACTTAGATTGATTAAATACGTCACCTCATTAATATTTTTAAAAATAATTTTATCTTGAAATTTTCATTTAAAGTTAGATTATGATACAAATCATTTAATTTGTTTTTAAACTTGTTAGATCACCTATGTCAAAGAAAGACAATATTTTAATTTAATTTATATAAAAAGTTAAATAAGATATGTTCAATTATCAAAAAGTTATCCACATTGATAAAAAAAACATTTCTGCTAAAAATTTTGTTATTGCAATCTATAACTTAAAATCAAGAAATTTTATGATGTTTGAAAAATAATTAATGGCATCTTATTAGTTATTTTATAAACTTATTTAAAAAATTAATTACAAATAAAAAAGAAAAATATTAGTTAAAAATATTCTTATTATTTTTTCATGATAACAAATTTTATTTCTCTTTTTTTTATATTTATTTTTTAAAAAATAAATTTAAAAATAATTAATAAAAAATCTCTGATTATTCCATTCTTACCTTTAAATTTTCACCACTCACCAGCTACCCATGAGTAATATTTCCAATTTCCCCTTTCACCGGCTATCCATGCAGTAATATTTCCATTCTGCACGATGGTAATGGCAATAAAGCACCTCTCTTGTGGCCATGGCGCGTGGATACACATGCTGTCAACCATGGCTTCTTGTCAGCAAGTTTGCAAGGTGAGCTTTGTCCCACTTAGACATTGTTATTAACGCCTTAAAACTTTTTTTTTTTTTTAATAATTCGAGATATTCAAACTAGTTTAAATGAAATACAACTAATACCCAGACCATTAAAAATCCTGCAAGCTTAAGGTAACAGGGTGACAGACATGTACAATAAAACTTGAATTTTGATGCGCAAAAAAAAAACAAGTCCCTCGTCACTGGACCACAACCTCGAGTGCCTCTTTCTTATCTTGATGACGTGAGGCCATCTTTTATTCACATTACTACCACCTCTTTCTACTTTTTTTTCAATAAAAAGCGAAACTTCCGCTTCCACTCTTAACCCTCCAAATTCTGCAACAAAAATGTCAGAACCAGCTTCAAAGGCATTCCTTCTATTCTTCACTCTCATTTTTCTCTTCTTCACCTCCACTTTAACTCGTGATTTACCAGATGCCACTACAACAACAACGACAACAATCCTTGATGTCACATCTTCTCTTCAACAAGCCCATAACATCCTCTCCTTTGATCTACAAACACAACAAACACAAAAACCCTCCACTCACACAACAATCACCACATCCACCCCATCTTTCTCCAACTCTTCATTCTCTTTCTCCCTCGAACTCCACCCCCGCGAAACCATCTACAAAATCCACCACAAAGACTACAAATCCTTAGTCCTCTCTCGACTCCACCGTGACACAGTCCGATTCAACTCACTCACAGCCAGACTCCAACTCGCCCTCGAAGACATCTCCAAATCTGACCTCAAACCCTTAGAAACCGAGATCAAACCCGAGGACTTGTCCATTCCAGTCACTTCAGGTACAAGCCAAGGAAGCGGTGAGTACTTCACTCGAGTTGGTGTCGGTAACCCAGCAAGACAGTTTTACATGGTTTTGGACACAGGCAGTGACATTAACTGGCTACAATGTCAACCCTGTACAGACTGTTACCAGCAAACAGATCCAATCTTTGATCCAACGGCGTCCTCTACTTACGCTCCTGTCACTTGTCAATCTCAACAGTGTAGCTCTTTAGAAATGTCGAGCTGTAGAAGTGGGCAGTGCCTTTATCAGGTTAACTACGGCGACGGTTCGTATACTTTCGGTGATTTTGCTACTGAATCGGTGTCGTTTGGGAATTCTGGGAGTGTTAAAAACGTTGCTTTAGGCTGTGGTCATGATAATGAAGGGTTGTTTGTAGGCGCTGCTGGTTTAATAGGTCTTGGTGGTGGCCCACTTTCGTTAACAAACCAGCTTAAAGCGACGTCGTTTTCTTATTGTTTAGTGAATCGTGACTCGGCTGGATCGTCGACTTTGGACTTCAACTCGGCTCAACTCGGCGTTGATTCAGTCACTGCTCCTTTGATGAAGAACCGGAAGATTGATACTTTTTACTATGTGGGTCTCAGTGGAATGAGTGTCGGTGGGCAGATGGTGTCGATACCTGAGTCAGCATTTCGATTGGACGAGTCAGGGAATGGTGGGATAATCGTTGACTGTGGAACAGCAATAACTCGGTTGCAGACTCAGGCTTACAATCCTCTGCGTGATGCATTCGTGAGGATGACTCAGAATTTGAAACTCACTAGTGCGGTTGCATTGTTTGACACGTGTTATGATCTGTCTGGACAGGCAAGTGTAAGAGTCCCAACGGTGTCGTTTCACTTCGCAGATGGGAAGTCCTGGAATTTGCCGGCCGCCAATTATTTGATCCCTGTGGATTCTGCTGGGACTTACTGCTTTGCATTTGCTCCAACGACGTCGTCTCTGTCTATAATCGGGAATGTACAGCAGCAGGGGACACGTGTCACATTTGACCTGGCAAATAACCGCATGGGATTCTCACCCAATAAATGTCAGTAGTTAATGGTAACAGGTGTTTCTTTTATAGGTAGAGTGAAATGAAATTCGCCTTTTCTTCTATGGTAAATAAGGTGAATTAGTTTTCTAAATAGGACAAGTGTGGATTTATTTATATACATTTATTAGGAAGATGAAATGGAGTAGTAGTGACTAGTGAGGAGTGGGTGGAAGTAGAGCCCATCTAAATAACTCCAATCAAGATGTGGATGGTTGAGTCATTGATTAGCCATAAATTGCTGTACTAGCACTTGCCTCTGTGTTCCGTTCAGTCCTCTGGACTCTGGAGTTGAGTGGCATGTACAGCGAATCTGTTAAATTGCGTGTATGTTTTACGTTTATTTTTTCTTTTTAGCATAAGAAAGGTTCAAAAAATCAAATTTACCTAGTAATATGTTCGTTCCCATGTTAAGTTAACCTTTATTTTTTCTTAAAAAACGAGAAAGGCAAAAAAAAAGGAGCAAAAGTTGTTGAACAGTTGTAATAAAGAAGGAAACAAAGTCACGATCAAAAACAGAAGGAAACAAAGAAAATGACAGCCATTTTAATTTTCAGTACGTTATAAATAAAAGGCTTTCATGCATGTGTGACACGTGGCATGAAAAAAAATAGTGACGGTGATTTGGATTCTATTAGCGCCTTATATAATTAAGCATGTTGATTGCCATAATTAAGGATGTGAATTTCATTTTGATATGTGTTATATTTTTTTAATTGAAATAAAATGTTTTAGTTTTAGAATGTTTTGGTGTGTAGATTGTATTATATATATATATATATATATATATATATATATATATATATATAATTTAAATTTAAGATAAATTAATTATAAATTATGCAATACAAATATAATGCTAAACAAATATAATTTTAAAATTTAAAATATTTTTAAATAGTCAAGATCAAATAGATCTTTAACTTAAAGTAATTTAACTTAAATAAAATATCAAAATATTATGAAAGTAAAATGTTTTAACACAAATATTTTAAATATAAAATTAGGTCAATGTTATTAAGGCTAATGAAATCAAAAGCATCCCTTATTTTGCTCAAATTCCTACAAAGTATAAATGTGAAAAAAAATAACATGAACATAAACCATATATATTAGTGATAAATCTAATTTTTAAAAAATTAATATCATTGTTAATGAAAATAGTAATAATAATTTTCAATATTATTATTAATATCATTGTTATTGAAAATAGTAATGAAAAAGAGCTTTTTATACTTAGGTGATTTAATTAATTAAATTGAACAAGGTTCAATTTGATTCAATGACTTTTCAAGAGTAGAACGGAACTTGTGGAATGGAACCGGAACGTTCCGGCTGAAATTTAGCCGAAAAATCTGGAACGGACCAAGATTTAAAATGAGATGAAAATTATTTCATTTTTTAAATTGATATGGAATGTTTCGGCCATTTCAGACAAAACAAAACAGAATTAACAACCTTGATTGTAATAACAAAAATCAAGAACACTACTGACATGGAAATACAGACTACAGTTCTAACCACTCTTTTCTAAACTGAACACCTATACATAAACTTCCAGCAGTAAAATCAAAATCTCAATTAATAGCCCTATATGTTGCAAGGTAAAGTTTCAAGTTCTATTGTCTATGCGTTACATGGTTGCATTGCACAAGTAACTTTGTCGTAAAATTGGTTGCATTGCAGACAGTAACTTTAAGGTAAAGTTGTCAATTTTGTTTTAATGATATTTTTTTTCTTATTAGAATAATAAATTTTAATTTCAAAATTGTTGACATTTTATTTTAGAAATTTATATAATTTCAATTTAAATCTAAAAATTAATTAACTTCAAATTATATAATACAAACACAATATCATGTATCTAAATATAATTTTAAAATTTATAACCTTCAAAAGTCAAGACCATATAAAATTTTAATTTAAAATAATTCAACACAAATAAAATATCTAAATATTGAAAAAGTAACTTGTTCCAGGTGTGTACCCAGACCGTCACATTTTTTGCCTTCCTCGAGACTGTTCACTCGGGAGTGGTTCCCTAGGTCGTTTGAGACCTTTTTGATTCGCATGAGTTTACTGTTTGCTTCTCTAATGGGAACATGTCCATAAAATTAGTACTCGGGGGTTGGGTATGTTTTGCTCTGTTCTCACATGGTTCTTCCTCCTTGGAATGAGAATTTGACACATCTATGATAGGAGGACGGGACGACACCGTGATTGTGTATCCACATGCGTCCTTAAAGTGGGATACAAAAAAAGCATAAATCAAATATCATCTCCATTATTAACATAGAAATAAATGATTTTGTGATGATATATATGAAAAGTCATCAACTAAACATTCTAATAAATGATCATTTCCATTAAGCTCGAATTAAATGATAAAATAAAATAGAGAGAAAGAAAAACTATAAAAAAGTCAACCTCTTATCAAATTTTACCATAATTAATCAACAAAACTATAATAGGTGTTTAATTGATTAAACTGGAAGTATAAATGTGTAATTGACAAAAGAACTAACATTTAGGGTTACAAATTAAAATTTACCTATAGAATAGAAGCTAATAAATAAACCTTTTTTTTCTATCTCTCTTAAATTGCAACTACTATTGGTACCGCACTTTCTAGTATCTTCAAAAACCTTAAAATCATTATAAAAAAATGAACACACATTACCTAATAAAATTAATGGTAGAAATCAAAACCCAAAATGAACACACATTACCTACAAAATACAAACTCGATAAGGACCCAATTCCTGAAAATAATCAAGAAAATCACTTCAACAAGTCATGAAAGCTGGAATCTCTCGCCAACAATTCACCAATCTCAAGAGAAAACCACTAATAAAATGCAAACTTTAGAAACTTCTTTCAGTAACCAAAACACATTATACAAGTAATGGTTGAAGAAGAAGAAGGTGAGGAAAATAAAGATGGTGATTATGGAAATGAAGAAGATCGTAAAATGATCAATCATGTCATATGCATATAGCTGTGAATTGTGATTGTCATTAGTATCCGAAATGGAATGAACAAACCTGAAACATCTAGGTCAAAATTTAGACAAGAAATTATTCAAGATCTTAAGCGAGATAAAATTTGTTGTTTCATTTTGTTTTGTTTTTTGAAATGGTATGAGGTATACTGGTCGAAATGGAGCAAAATTAATAGCCTTGCTTTGTGGTCTATGGCTTTAGTATTTAACACGACATATAGCATGGATAAAAACTAGGGTTCTCAAATGCTAAAGTTATAACCCTAAAACTGTAAAAGAATTAGAAAAAAAAAACTTATATATTTAATAAAAGCTTGAATGATAGTTTGAAAGTTCTCAAAATAAACAAAACATTCCTATTTATATTAGTTGAATAATACTATGAAAGTTCTCAAAGTAAAGAAAACATTTTTATTTATATTAGTTTTAGACCTAAAATTCTTTGTAGGAAATGATTTCCTATTAAAATCTTCCTAACTAATCAAATTCATCTAGCATTAGAATTTCTAAATAGTAAAATACTAATTAAACTAAAAGTTCTAATTTAAATAGGAAAAAGAATACAAATACAATAAGTTAAATAAAGACAGTCTCAAATAATAGATTATATGAGCTTTATTTAAAGGTTTTTTCGATCTTCAGTCATCATGAAATCTCAACCCAATAGAAAACAGGGCCTTCATAATTTTTGTCATAATTTTATCTCGATCTAATGATCAGATTAAAACTTATACTTGATTTACAAAACTACATCTTGAACTCTTTTTAAGCTTCTCAAAATTTAAAAATCTTAATCATTAATGAAATAACACAATAAATATTATTATGCCAAGAATATTAAAGAAAGTGACTAATTTAAGTCCCCTCTACTTCTAACAAACTTGCCCTCGTATTATTTGTCAAGAATTGAACTCTTCAACTCTAAAGGTATAAATATTTCAAATATAGTATTCTAGCTAATATATGCATGCAGTAGCATGTCTTTGACATGTGAAATTTAAAATTTAATTTATAATATGTGCATGCCAAAGAAAAATTTATATTTAATGTTATACTTTTCATTCCTATAATGTCCACTCTATAATGTCCACTCGTAGTTCCTTCACACATTTTTTTTATTTAAAACCTAACCACCTCGTTATTTATAACTTTCAATAGAAACTTTAAGATAATCATTCATTACATATCTGAAGAATTGTAAGAAATTATCATGTCTTCCATGTTTTTGTTTGCAAGATTTTTATAATCACTATAAGATACTAATTTGAGAGTGACACGACCAAAAGATTGATGTCTTCTCCCAAGTGCAGGAGTGTCGAAGTAATAAATAACCCGGCAAGACCGGGGTCGAACCACAGAGAGGTTAATTGTATAAATTATAGTTAACAGCAACACA
>Ga0325404_1008995_pt1 | contig 10195 bp, 6 predicted proteins | sample PopdelMetagenome_18_FD_205664 | JGI IMG/M metagenome (GOLD analysis project Ga0325404, IMG submission 205664) | Populus deltoides microbial communities from Bellville, Georgia, United States - Xylem-Control-R1 | ecosystem: Host-associated > Plants > Phyllosphere > Stem > Wood/Secondary xylem...
AAGTCAAATTGCATGCTAAAACCCCTTTTTTTAAAATAAAATATGATTTTTTGATTTTATCTTTGAGAAACTCAGCCATATGCAAGAAAGCAAGACACATTTTTTTTTTTTGCAAAGTTTTAACAAAAACCAGGTGTTTTAATACCGGATTTGTATCTGTACGATATAAAAATACAAACCAATACCAAGCAAAATTCAGTAGGAAAATCATAGATTTTTTTGGGACCAAATGAAGGTGGAAACCCCAGGTTGGACATTTCTGCACACCCGGAAATATTTTTTGAAGAAAATGTCCTTTTTTTTCAGGCTGGGCCCAACTCGGCTCATGTGGCTAGGCTGGACCCAGCAGGCTGAGCCATGTAAATGGCCCAAACCAGTGACCCGACTGGCTTTTAACCGCAAACATGCATGAACAATTCATGCACGCCTGCTACAGCCACAATGTAATTAAATTTCACATGCACAGTGTTTGTGCAATTATAAATGGAAGGAGAAGGAGTAAAAAGCTTACCTGGTTCCCAGTTGTTGCTAGGAGAAGTCCTTCCTGAGCTTGTCGCTGGGATTCTAGGAAGAAGCTATGATGCCACTCCCTGCGTCTAGCTTCCCTTCCATTATGTCTTCTCCTTATGTTCGTCTCTTATCTCCTCTCTTTGCATCTGGTTCTATCCTTCTCTCTATTTCTTTTCTTTAGTTCTTCTCCCCTGTTTCGCTATGTCGCCCCTGTATTTCCTCTATTACTCATTTTCTCTTCCTTACACTCTCCCTCTCTCTGTTTTCTACTCTCTTACGCTCTCCCTCTCTCTTTTTTCTCCCTCCTTTATGTTTGTCTCTCCTCTGGCTTTTTATAGCCCGAGAATGCATGTGTTTCCTTGGTTATTGCAGGAAGATTGAAACGGCTGATGTGCATTATGGTGGCGAGGGATATCAGTCGTGGGACATGTTCCCCTGATTGAAGCAGCTCCACTACTAATGTCTCCACTGCCTTTTACTGTCGAGACCATTGCTAATGAAGAAGGTAATAAATAGTTGTCAAGGAAACGACACTGTTTTAACATTCAAAATGAACATTTCTGATTTGGTCATTGGATGTTTTTGCAATTTTGTAATCAAGCCCCCCTGATAAATTGTAATTAGATTTCTTGATTTTAGCGCCATTTGCAAGACAATCCTTGGTTCTGGATTCATGCGATTTGACCCTTAATTAATCAATAAACTTCCAATTCCTTCAATTTAGCCCTACTTTGATCAATTTCAGCCCTTCTATTATTCGTCTTTTCCGGTTTGGTTCTTGGTTTCGGATTGCATCAATCAAGTTCCTAATTGGCTATCAAACTTCAATAACTATGCAATTAAGCTCCTGATTTGACTAAATCAACTCTTAAAAATTGTAATTTGACCCTAGAACTTTAATTTCTTCCAATAAAAACCCAAATTGACTTAAAAATCAAATTTTCTTGCAGTCAAACCCTCTATAAATTCAATTAAACCTTAGATAAAATTTAATTGAGTCCATAAACATCTGGTTTTGAATATATTTTTTCAAAATTGAATTTTCTTTGTCAACAAGGCTCTTATTAGTCAATGATATACTGTTAAATTTCAACCTTTTGTATTTTTGAACCTCCTCAATCAATTTTTGGTTATTTTTCGGCACTGCAACATCATTTTTTCATTGAAAAATAAAGGTATAAGAATAAAAGTATAAAAATAAAAGTGTTGTTGATTTCCACGTATATGTAATTTTGACATTTGTTTTTAATCTAAAGTCATCCTAGAATCATCCTAAAAAAATATAAAAACCAACTATAAAGCTCAAAACACCTAATCCACCAAGCAACCTAAAAACCAACCCTTTCTCTCCTACCTTATATCTTCTCCTTATATATTCAAGGACCTAAATGTTACACAAATAAAGTTAAGGGATTACTTTATACACATCTCAAACTATAAGGGCTGAAGGAAATTTTTTTCCAAAACCACTTGAAATTTTTGTCAAAATGACTTCATATGTCTAATATTTGTTTTATGTCAAAACAACATTATTTTATGTTAAAAAGACTCAAAATAACTTTATTTTTAAGACATTACTAATTAATCCGTATGCAATGTTTGAGTTTAAATAAATGAAGAAACAAAATTACTATATTTTATATTAAACAATGATAAGGAAAAATATAATCAACTTCTACATTTTATAAATTGTCTAGTTTAAAATGCAATTAGAAAATTACTATTTTTTTAAAAAATACATTTTTTTTATGGTGCAAATGAATTATGGTCACAGAATATTATTAGAATTGTAAAAATTAAATTGAAAAAAAATATTAGTAAATGTTCTAGATTCCGTAACTCAACCATTAGAAATTTTTTAATCCATGAAACATGTAACTTTGTATCAGTTTTTCGAAATCTTCAATATAGATGATATTTGATGAATATATTATATTTTAAAAATAGTAACAACTAAAATTATTATAATTAAGAGTTGGTTTTTTATGCCTGAGTACATAAATTTTTAATTTCGTTTGTGTTGGCCATCCTAGAATACAGTTCTAAAATAGGTCGATATCTTAATTGCAGGAATTTGTTTATATATATATATATATATATATATTGTTTGATTTATATAATGAGATTCTTACTTAAAATTATCCCCTTTTTTCAAAAACAAATCATATGATAAATAACTTTGATAAAACCTCAAAATTGAAAAATATATATTTTATAAAAAACATAAAAAAATATTTTGCAATAAATAAATTTAAAACATAAAAAAAAAAAGTGTGCTCAGCATGCTAAACCCAAAAATATTAATAAAACTAAAAATTATATTTTCTAATAAATAAATTTAAAACATAAAAGAAAAAAAAAGGTGTGCTCAACAAGCAACTTTTAGTAACAAGGATGGCTAGTTTTGGCCTTCAAAACTTTTTTTTTCATTATTTTTTTAACCTACCTTAAAAATATTAATAAAACTAAAAAATTATATTTTTTCAACTTTAAAACCCATTTTAATCAACCAAAATAATTAGAAAACTAGAATCATTTTCTGTAAAGAATTTATATTTTCTAGCTTCAATCTCTTTTTTCATTAGAGAGACCAAGATCATGAGGACACTAAACTAAAGAAAAGAGGTAAAAAATATTTAGAGAAACCAAGGTCTTCAATTTTTTTTTTATTTTTTTTATGTGGGTTTATCTTAATCATATGTCTATGGTCGCGAGGTTAGTAGTTAACGTGGTTTGACCAAGAATTTTTTTTTTTTTTAGTTTCATCATTTAATGTTCAATTATTTTATAGTTGAGTTAATTTAGTTTGCTTTCGTTCGTAATTTCTATTACTTTTTATTTTCACCAATAATTGTTTGATTATATAAAAAACATATTCTAAGAAATATAATTATTAAACACAACTTAGTACATGACCCATGTTGCGAAATTAAAATATCCTAATGTTTTTTTCAATTTCATTCTTCAACATTTAATTTTTTCAAAAATGGTTTTTGTGTTTTGTTTTTCTCACTTTCCTTACTATAGAGTTATCCAAATAATGTGCCCAAGGTTATGGGGTTAAAGTGTCTACGCAGGTTGACCCAAGTATTTATTTTACTTTTTTTAATTTCATTCAACATTGAATTATAACTATTTTTTACCTTTTATTGGCACATATGGTTGTTTCATTAATTGAAAATAATATATGAAGAACCATGATTGTTAAACCCAACTAATTACATGACTTATGGAACGTCTAAAAAATTGAATTAATTTTGCCTTTTCAATTGTTTTGTGCATGAAGAAAAGGGATTTTTATTTTTTTACCATCCTATTTCAAAATCATTTCCATTTTTGTTTGTGATGCAACCTCACCATTGCATAAAGATTTTTATTCCTTTTGCTTTCCTTTTTAATTTATCAATTCTAATAAATGGAAAATTTACAACACTTTGGTATACTTAAATTGTATCAATCTCACATCATTAACTAACTTATACATAGGTATATCTAATACAAAAACTAAGTTACAAAAACTAAGTTAATAAACATATGGTATCATAATTGACCTGTCAAAAAGAATATACCTGTAAAAATTCACAAGAGATAACATACATAATAAGCATATTTGTATTCATTTATTTCAATAGCTTTTTCTTATTTGTATAAACAAGCATAAAAATATAAAACTTTACATATACATAATCATTGTCACAATATCACTAACGATTATAGGGACAACCCTAAACATTGGCATTCCTTTCCTTTTTTCTTTTATTTTCTTTTTCTTATCCTTAGATGCACCTTCTTCTTTCCTATAAATATGATGTAACCCCAAAGTCTTTATCTTTTCTACCATAATATCCTTCGGTGGAACCTTTAAATCTTATCCCACCGTGTTAGTTTTACTATTACTTGTATCAACATTAACTCCTTTAGATTACAATATAATATATCTTTAATATTCTTCATTCTAAGAATCTTACTTAAAATTAGAAATTTATTAAAAAAACAATTATAACATTTTTTTACTATTTGAAACATACACTATCACATTCATTTATTTCCTCTAATAATTGTACTTCATATTTAGAGGGGCCAGCATCATCTATTCAATTTATTACCCAATCTTTATGTTTTAACTTACTTATAAATTTGGATTTATTAATTTTAATTGATGTCATGGTTTATACATAGTTTATATTTTTGGATTCATTAATTCTATGCATACACTTAACTAATGCTTGAGTCAACTTTTAGATTCACTAAACTCATTGTTCATTTATCTTATATCTTAGTCACATTTCTTGGTTCATTTGATTCATTTCTGTACTCAAAACTTATATTTTACACCATTCATATTCATCAATTTATTTCGGTACTCATAATACATGTTTTATGTCAACTATACATATGTTAATCTTGTTCATTCCTTAAGATTCACATCAATTATGTTCATTTACTTATTTTTATCTTCACACTTCATGCTTTTATTTCAATTATACATTCATAATTCCATTTCACTAGCTTTAAGTGCTCATTTAATGTAAAGTTGCTCATTTAATCAATATCAATATTCATATAATTAATCCCAATTTTATATCCATAATTTGTATTTTAAATCAATAATATTAAATTGTCCATTTCAATACTTGAGACCTTACTTTGTAGTAATCAACATTAATTAATTTAACCTCATATTTATATCTTATACTATTCATCAACCCTACACTCATCGGTTCATTTTGATAATTTATAGTTTGTATCCTATGTCATTCATATTTACCACTCAATTTAAAATACTTATAACTCAAACTGCAAAACACAATAACCATGTCATTACTATCCATTTAAAATTTTACACATATATTGCACCATCGTGGTCAATTTAATTTTCACACATTAAGCTCGTCGTTATGATTGATTTGAGTTTCACTTATTAATTTTGTTGTTGCGGTCGATTCAAATCTCATGTATTAATTATATTGTTGTGTCCAATTCTAATTTTATGTATTTATTTTCCCATTGCAATTAATTTGAATCTTACACATTAATGCTCTTGTCATGAAAACAAATTTTTTATATATATTTTCCAGCTTGGAGGTGATATTTACATAATATATTTTATACCCCGTAGGTAATATTCATATAATATATTCTTTGCTCATAGGCAATATTCACAAAATAATATATTTCCTACCTTTTAAGTAATATTCATTTAATATATTTTTTGCTCCATAGGCAATGTCCGTAGATAATATTCACATAACAATATATTTCCTGACCAATAGGAAATATATTATTATGTTTAATATTCATATAATATATTCCTTACCCTATACAATATTCACATAATAATATATTTTGTTGTTATAAACAATTGTACACTATACAAATAAATTTTCTTTGCATTCATTACAAGAACAATTAATTTATTTAAAGAGGTAAGGGAACGACATTTACCTCGAGCTCCTGATACAAAAGCTCTTAAAAAATTAGGGCCTACCTCGAACGCTTCTCCTACAACTCTCTAATTAATAATAGTTATTGTTCATACCACTAATTAAAAAAATTAATCTTAAAAATTTCCATACATTCTAAAATTCTAAATTAACACTAACACATCACAACCATCAATTATATAACAATTCTTAGGTTAATATTCTTGCCATTTAATTAAATTCTCATTTAGAACTTTTATTCTATGAATTTTAAACCTTACCATTGAAATCAAACTTGACATGAAATTTCTCCACCTTGCATATTTAATTAAATCCAATCTCATTTATTCACCAACAATACATAAAACATTTAAAATGATACGATTTACCTAATTTATCACAACATCCACAATTTATGCTTCAATATTTTTCCTTCTATACAAACAACACAAGATACATTTGGGATTTCATAATCCTATATTTTCAAAATATATCCATAGACATCCAATCATGCTATAATCTAAATTTCATCCACACTTACATTAATTTAATTTCAACATCATCATTTAATACAAAACAATTTTATATAATCATATCAAATTTTCAAATTCTCCATTTTGACAATATTTAATTTTGGCCACACATATCAAAATCCAACCATTTAAAATCTTCCAATCAATTCCACACACCTTTAACATTGTTTGAAAATATTAATCTCACATGTTTTCTCTAATTTCTTTACTTCTCTTCTTACTTAATTAAACAGAAGACCCGTTACTAAAATAATCTAGATTACATAAATTCTAATTGAGCTTAAACACAATTTGATCCTATTATATGGTATACAAGTCTCAATCATAACTTTTCCACATTATTTACTATTCATTTAATTATTTTTCCATCACCATTCCCATAAATTCTAATATAATAATGTTATCTAGACATTAAACTTACACAATCTCCACTACATTTAACATTCAATTTCTTATATTTCTCTAAGATACAACCCATTTATATTTTTTATGCCAAAATTTCATTTTCGTTATAATTTCCAGAACTTCCCCATTTATAAAGGGATATATTTGCACTAACTAGATCTTCATCTTTTTAAATTCAACAATGAAAGTCCAAATTTGAATCTTTAGTAACTTATACTTTGGCCTACCAATTAATTTAATTCACATGCCAATTCTTTCCAAAGGACCTAATAATTTATTTTTTTTCCCCATTATACATCTAATTTTACATAATCCATTTATTACACTTTTCAACCCACAAAACTTGAAATAACATAAATCAATTAAGTCTTTAAACTCATTACAAAGATCTTCAAATAACAAACAAATAATTTAGTCAATTTAACCAACATTTACAATTTATTATAACCACCTATTCTCAAGCACATTTATATTCAACAACAAGCACAACAAATACAAACTCAACTAGTATCTTCTTACACCACTTTCAACTTACACATATGGCCGACCACTTGCTAGCCAAATTTTCATGTTTTTTCTTTCATTTAATTCCATATCTTCTATCGCATTCCATACTACACAAATTAAACCATTATCTTATTTGGTTCTTTATGTATTTACACATTATTTGGATTCCTACTCTTTTAAAATATTAACACAACTTGCTAAATAATTATAAAATCAAGAATTGTTATTTCCATCACTATTCTAAAACTTGCATATTACTAAATATATTAATTTTCGGAAGGACACTTAAATTTTTAAATCTTCAACTTTCCACTTAACCACACATACTAAACGAAATTAACATATTTAAACAAAAAAAAAATCCTTATTACACAATATACCCATACTTGCACATTTACAAAACAATAATTCCTCAAAACTTTAACCCAATTTAAACATTTCCTAAAAGTTCTTCCTATAGCCGACCTTGGTATATAATCCACACATTGATTCGTTTTAAATTTCTCTCTTGTTTTATTATGCTTCTTTCACTTGTCATGCCAATTTTAACAATTATCTCATCAAACAAAAAATTTAGCCATTCATTGTAAAACCCCATAATTACCCTAAATTCATTTACTTAGCTTAGTAATCATGCCATTTCATCATGCTCTAACAAAGAATTATTCCAAACTAACATTTTCACAAACCCTAACAAATCTAAATTTAGGGTTTTTCATTCCCTTTTAAAAAACTACTCAATTAATTGCATTAAAGGTATACAAATCATTGTACCCAACTATAGATGAACTCAATTTAATAAGTTAGAAGCAACTCCTTCCACAATTTTCATTCTTTCCTTCAAAAATCATCACATTTTCCTTTTTGGTTTCCAAGCTTTCAAACTATTCTTTCTCTCTAATTTCTCCTTGAAATCCTCACCTTGTTTATCCCTCAACTAACTCTCCCCACATAATAATAAAAAAAAAAAAAAAAAGAGAAGAAAAGTGAAGAAAGACATAAAACTTTCCCTCCCTTTATTACTGGAAACACCAATGTCAGTTACAAGCAAAAATAGGGAGAGGCTGTTTATTTTGAATTACAAAAATGCCACTCATTGATTGCTTTTGTGTTGTTTATATCAAATGTTCATCCCTCGTAATTTTTCATGTACCAGAAATTTTTATTAATTCATCTAGGATTCCTACTAAAAGTTTTCATCACTATTAAACACGGTTTAAAATTTTTTATTTTTTATTATTATTATCATTATTGATTTAAAGTTTCACCATTAAATGTGGTTTACCTTGACTGTTAATATTTTTCGTGCACCAATTTATTTAGGATTTTCACATCAATTTACCAAGACTTTTCATTTGTAATCACAATAATTCCCTCGTAATCTTCACTAATGTTTATTAAAATTTATGCAATTATATACAAGACTTATATCAGTGGTCAACGTTGGTCAACGTTATTCGCGTATAAAATCATACATTAGTTTATTCAAAGTTCCATTCTATTATAATCATCTAACTATTTTCAACACAATTTATAATAATCTTCCTTTACATAATTAACCCAATTGAGGAATTTACATGATTTGTCCCTTGGTTAACATTTCACGTATAAATTTATTACTTTATCTTATCTGAATTTTAAATTATTTTATTAGGAATGTTCATCCCAAATCAAAATAATCTTCCCTCTTAACTTACTGTTTTTAAATTGAAGATTATCCTATTAACACTTATTTACTGATTTTTATATCAGGTGTTGTGAAATTAAATATTATAATTTTAGTTATTTTTTAATCAAATATTAATTTAATTAATTAGAAACATATATAAACATATTGATCTCATGATTGAGAATTTTTTATATTAAAAAATATAAAATAAAACCTATATATTTATTTTTTTAATAAAAAATAATTGGATCACAGTGGAACTTGACAAGTTACCATTCTAAAGGGGTTTGGCATTGCTTCTGCATGATTCATTATTGGGAATAAAGAACGTCTCCACATGCAAATATACTAAAGAACATATGCTTTTTAGGATGCTGACATTGGATTCGGAATGATTGGAATTTTATACATAGTTGCTGCAAGCTTGAAACCATTTCGTTTTTTTTTTTTTCTGTTTATTATTATATTATTATTACTGCCCTAGGATGTTACTACCTGCAACATCTAATATTTCATTTTTTTCTCTTGTCATTAAATTGACTAGTTATCATATTCGTTTTCATGGTTATAAATTGGTCTTTTTAGGTGGGTTTTAAATCATAAAAATTCGGGTTTATAATTGGCTCAATCAAACTCGGGTAACCTGCTGAGTCAATCCAAAACATAGGTGACCCAACATAACTCGGGTGAGACCCAATTTTTTTATATATTTTTAATAAATTTAAAAAATATAAAATTAATTTACAGATATTTAGCCTTATATACTTTTTTTTATAGCTTACATTCATATGTATTGTTTCTTAACTTTTTTATATGAAATAACTATATATAATCTACATCCATGAAATAACTTTTCAATGTGAAATAACTACACTATACTTCACATTTATTTTTTTATAGACTACATTTACATGAATTATTTCTTAAATTTTTGATGTGGGATAACTATATATAGTTATATTATTATGGATTGTTTCTTAATTTTTCATGTAAGATAACTATACTACACTTCATATTTCTTTTTTAAGCCTACATCCACATGAATCGTTTTTAAATTTTCCAATGTAGGATAACATCCATATGCATTGTGTCTTAATTTTTTGACATGGGATAACTATATATGACTATATCCACATGGATTGTTTCTT
>Ga0325404_1008998_pt1 | contig 10193 bp, 4 predicted proteins | sample PopdelMetagenome_18_FD_205664 | JGI IMG/M metagenome (GOLD analysis project Ga0325404, IMG submission 205664) | Populus deltoides microbial communities from Bellville, Georgia, United States - Xylem-Control-R1 | ecosystem: Host-associated > Plants > Phyllosphere > Stem > Wood/Secondary xylem...
AAGGGATCCAATCAGTTCCAGTTAGATCAAATCATACTCAAAAGTTAGATCCCACCAACATCATAAGCAATTATCAGATTTAACGGATTTATCAACAAAAATTTCTATCGATATTTAAACTAGTAGTTGTTTATTAGTATGTATATTACTAATAGTATCACAAACATAAACATTTTATCGGAAAAACTTTCATCAATAATTTATAGATTGTCGATGAGTCTGTAGATAATAAATATACTGATGGATTTACAGATGGACAAAGTGTGCCATAAAAAATTTACTCGTTTTATTCTGTCAGTAACTCTATCGGTAAATTTAACATATTACTAACAGGAAAATCATATATAATGTCATCGGTGTTTTTATTTGTCTGTCAATATATCCATTAGTAAATTTAACATATCACTGAAAAAATATCATTTGTAATTCTGTAAGTGAGTTAATAGTAGTAGTGGCATTTGTAGTAATTTTTCAACTCTCTGTAATATACTGAAAATATAGTTTCATCAGTAACCTTATCAGTAATAGTTACAATTTCTGTAATTATTTTCCAACTCTCTAGAATATAATGATAGATTTGTGTCGTTGGTAACCCCGTCAATAATTTCAAAAAAATAATAAAAATATATTTAATAAAAATAGAAAAATAATTAAAATAATATAAAAATTAAATATTTATTATAAATTTAAACATTTGTATGTTCAAATATAATAAATTTAAAATAAAGATGGTGCTAGAGGAGGAGGCTTGTGGTCACCAGGACCATGGGGCCAATTAGGGGGTGCACATGAACCATTTATTTGTGATCTCATCTCCTTTACTTATTGATGGAGTTCTTTATGATTAGTAATAAGTCATTCATATTTATCATTAAGATGGGTCGTCCGAGCCTGTACTCGTTAGTCAAACATTGCCATGAACTCCGGATTTTGAGTGCTTGGAATCGATTGCGAGCATCCAACGGTTGAAGCACTACAGGTCATCCACAAGTTCTCGGTCGTAGTATTAGAGAGTCAATACGCATGACTTCTATCGAGTCCACCAGATGATCTTACCTCCAATCACAAATCCGGATCAAGATCCAGATAGGTCAAAGGATTGTCCATGTGTCTCTCCTTTAACCGACTGTTATATGTGTATTAAAAAGAAAAAATAAATTCATTAAATTCAAGGAAATACTAAAGAAAACAATGATTGAAAACCAACATGTCACAAAGAGTTGAGCTTGGCTATCCACAAACTGTTGCATCTTTTTTTGACGGTCATCACTTTGCACATGCGTTTTAAGAAAAAGCTTCATCGGGCTTAACTCACGTCTAAGAACTGTCACCTAAAAGAGAAAAAATATTGTCAGCTAAATATATTTATAAAAAAAACAACTAATAAAAAATGGATCTAATAAAAAAACCTTTTCATCTGTTTTGCATGCAAAAGGAACGGAACAGAGTCGTCAGTGTGCGTCGTAACGAAACCGTGAACACGCTGGTTTTGATTTTCTACACCAAACTACGACCGTTGTGTGAAAAGTGTGGATGTCACTTGCTAAATCAATTTTGCCCATATAGCCTCTTAGATGTGCGGCAATTTGAAATCCTTCTAAACTGCCATATCATTCCAACTTGAAAACTTTTTTTTTTGGCTTTCTTTTACGTCTCGTATCAAAAATCACACAAGCTATATGGTACAAATTAATTATTTGTTAGTAAATGCAAAATAAAATTTTAATATTTGGAATAAAAAAATTTATCCTGAATTCAATCTTACCTAATTGCAACATGATTCTCTCAAACCCTCCTCACAATATTATTATCAACTATCTCCCATTCAAATTTTCCTTTGAAGTAAAAATTTATAAAAGAAAAATTTCAATAATTTCAATAAACGGTCCAAATTAACATAAAAGAATATTTAAGTTAATACAAACCTTGAAAACCATGCATCGCCCTGCGATTTCCATTCAGGATTTTTGAAAACCTGGCTCTATTGAAACAATTGAATTTTCATTAATGATTTAAAGGCCAATGTTATTGTTCTCTACAACCTCAATGTTTGTAAACCTGAAATTGCATTTGTTAAATGAAATTATTTTTTAAAAAAAATGATTAAACATGTCGTTATGAAAGCTAAATAAACTTATATTGAAAGATCTTCCTTCCACTAGACCTTGTACTTGTAGGTAAATGGATCCCGATGTGAAGGGACCCCACCTCGATGTTATGGCATCGCACTCGATAAGCCTGCATCTTAAGTCGATGCATGTGCCTCAAGTGTTTGTTCTTGATCGATACCTAATGACTCATAGCCATCAACATCACTGCTAGAAGAACTAGGAGTGATCATGTTCTTGTGATGTGCAATAGACTTTTCTCTAAGCATCTACACAAATTAACGGATAAAAAAAATTAGATGATTCATATTTAAAAAAAAACAATTCGGTAGCATATTCCCTATACTAGAGACTACTCAAGATTTTTAAAACTAGAAATACACAACATATATGCAATAAACCAATTGATTTTATTCAATTTCTTTTAACAATGTGCCATAATTTAATTTCGTAGAAAATTTTTATTTTCTATGTGATAATATTTTTAATCATAAATTTACAAAAAAAATATTCTAAATTTACAAAAATTAAAAATAATAATTAAAATTAATCCTACATATTTAATTGAAATTGAAGAAAAAAATTAAAAAAATCCAACAAAATAATGCAAATTATTACAATAAGAACTAAAATTCAACAAAAGTATTTCTAAGTGATAATATTTTTAATCCTAAATTTAAAAAAAATTATTCTAAATGGAATAAATAAATAATAATAATTAAAATTAATCCTACACATTTAATTGAAATTGAACAACAAATTTGAAAAACAAATAACTAAAATTGAAAAAAATAATGCAAAACTTATTTCAATAACAACTAAAATTCAACACATTTATTAATTTATAAAATTATTAAGAACACAAAATTGAACAAAAATAATGACAAAAAAATAATGCAAAAAAACACGAAAAAGAAAGAAAAATGAATGAAAAATACTTATTTTAATTGTGTGCTTAATTTCAACTGATAATTAAAAAAATAAAGAGAAGAGATTGTTAATAAACCCAAAAAAAAAAGAAAAAATAATAAAGAAAGACAACATACCTGAGAATGAGAAGAGAAGAGAATGCTTGATTTAGACTAAGAAAGTCAGAGAGAAGAGAAGAGACAGAGAGAGAAATGGTGTTGTGAGAGAAGAAAAGAGAAGAAGATGTAGCCTTGTCTGTTCTGAATCTAGTCTTTTAATTTAGTTTTTACCGATAGAATTATAAACTACTTTTCATTCCATCAATAAAGCCAAATGAAAATTTGTGACTGTCACAAAAAAATTTAAAAAGCCCCTCCAAGTAGTGTTGATGACTTTTTATTTTATTGGTGATGTCATTGGGAAAAAAGTCAACAGTCAAAAGAATATTAACTATCAACGCATTTATAAGTGAACAGTTCTCATGGTCTCTAGAATATACCGACAAACATAGTCCGTCGGTATACCAGTATGTAATGAACACCATAAATAGTGTCAAGGAGAAGGGGAATGATTCTCATAGTCTCTAGCATATTTTTAAAACCCGGTCCGGCCCAACGGGTCGACCCGGGAACCAGCCGACTCAGGGCAGAACCGGGCTGGGTTGAAGAAAAAATGGGGGAAGAAAAAACCCGGTGTGACTCGGCTGACCCAACAAGTTGACCCAACGGCCCAGTTGACCCGACAAGACCCGGTTGCAAACCCGTTGACTTTTGTTTTTTTTTTACTAAAACGACGTCGTTTTGATTTTTTTATAAAAAAAATTTGACCCAGCCGACCCGGTGACTCAGTTAAAACCTGGTGACCCGGTCAAAACCCGGAACTCGGGCCTTGGACCGGGCTGAGTCTTAAAACTATGGTCTCTAGAATATATTGATAGAAACATTCTCTCGGTATACTCGTATGTAATAAACACCATAAACAATGTTAGGGAGAAGGGAAACAATTTTTATGGTCTGTAAAATATGCCAATGGACACATTTCATCGGTATACTTGTATGTAATGAATACTATGAACAATTTTAGGGTGAAAGGGAATAGTTCCCATAGTCTTTGAAATATACGGAAATATACATTTTGTTGGTATTTCTATCAATATAAAATAGTGTCGATGCCAAATTGTTTTTATATTCCCTATTTATTCATCTTGTAAATACTTAAATTCACTACTGCACACACATCACAATAATAAAATAAATATTTTTTGTCATTTAATAATAAATTAACATCATTGTCATTACATTGAAGCGAATTTCATTCATAAATATTACATTATAGTTTATGGCATTACACATTAATGTTGTGCAAATTAATCAGAATAATCTTCTTCTTTGTCAATTGACTTGTCCCCATCTCTATCGCAATCTTCTACGTTGATTTCATTCATATCATCTTCATTAACTTGTATATGTTTACTGGAGCTTAAAACATCATTCAACTCTCCAGCATCAACATCAACAAAAATATTTTTAGTGATGCGAAAAGTTAAATTTTCATCTGAGTCATTAGACGAAGCAACTCAATATGGATCAACTAACTCACCAAGTTGAAAGAAAGTCATCCTCATAGTTAATTCATCGTTGTCATCCTGAAAAACCCTGACAAGACCCCTGAGTTTAGTTTTCTCTATAAATAACCAATCAACTCTTAAACGATCCTTTCTAAAGGAGAGAGTGTGTGTGTAATAAATTTATTGGTATTACTTAGTGAAAACAAAGATATTGTCGACATTGTGGAGTCTTGCCTTTAAATTAATTTCAACCAATCATGATGGGGATTTACTCTGATTCTTCTATCAATGGTGTCATACCATTTGAATAAAAATACTATATTCTATTCACTATGATATTGCAATTCAAGGACCTCTTCCAACTTCTCATAGTAGTCAACTTCAAACTCATTAAAAGTCGATCTCTTAACATAAACCTCATTGTTATATATCTTACTACCCTGCCATATTCTTCAGTATGAAACACATGTCCATTGACAAAATACTTGTTGTAGCAATTTACCTTCTTTCAGGACCTAGACTTAGTAAAAACAAAGTAACACTAACATTCCCTCTCAATTGATAAACCTTGTACATGAAGTACAACTATGAATAATTAGCGAGAAATGTGTAATGAAATTAAGTATATCGAGAGATAAGAATAATTAAACAGTACTTACATGTGTTTTGAACCTCGTGGAAAATTGTTCATCTTGTAATTGAAAGATTTGGTATTCAGTTAGCTGTGAGTTTTGGAAAAATAAATATTGACGATGTTACCTATGAGGAATTCAACAATATATCAGTTTATGATATTATAAGAGATAAAAATTTTAAAAATAACATGTTAACTAGTATAGTTATTGAATAAAATGTCTCAGTTCATCGCAGTTAAATATCACATAATTATGTTCTTATCTAAATTTTATTTCTTACAACTATCTTTCCCTCACAATATTTTTTGGTACGGGTCAGTCCAGGATGGAAGAATATTGCAGGTTCCCATATGAAGGAACTTCCCCACCATCATTATGCCTTAAAATGCGGTTGATTCTTGTTCTCAATTAAGGCTCGAAATACTACTAGATAAATGTTAAGATATCTTCAACAATATAGGTCTCACATATCGAAGCCTCAACAAGTGCCTTGTTTTTTCACATTTCTCTTAAGGTTGAATAAGTACCTGAATGGAATTAAATGAATGTTTTAAAATATGCAAAGAAAGATAATAAAAATTTAATTACAATGCATGTGTAATTCTTAACCTCTTAAATGAATAGATCCATCTATATTAGACTGTGCCTCCAACTTTTGCCTCAAACGATAAATATATGGGTAGATGTTCTATCGAGTTGAAATGTAATTGAGGGAATATCATCTCAGGTTTGCATATTATCTGAACGATATTCAATTCAAGTCTCTCTATGTGTTGTGTCTACAACTTATTGGAGCATATATCTCTAAAGAAGAAACTAATCTTTGTGAGTGCATTTCATATCCCTTTTCGCAGTAAATCTCAATGAGCTAACGGAATAAATAGTTGTATAAACACGTGGCAGTCATGGCTCTTCATTCCAAACAATCTACAATCCTTCAAATTCACTAACTTTAATGTGTTCGAGGCATGTCCATTAGGAAAATATAGACTTTTAAGTTATTGGTAGACAAGTAACTGTGCATTCTTGTCTAAGGTGAAGCTGACTTTGGGCTTTGTGGCCCTTAACCCAACATAAACCAACTTCATATTTGTATGGTGACAAGATAAAGTTATATCCATTATAGCCTTAATGTTATCCTTTGTCTTCCCCTTCACGTCCATAACTGTGTTGAAAAAGTTCTCAAACACATTCTTTTCTATGTGCATGACATCAAGGTTATGGCAGAGGAGATTGGTCTTCCAATAATGAAGCTCTTAGAAAATACTTTGTTTTACTCAATTACAAGTCAAACTAAAATCAGGAAACTTATGCTTACCAGATAGAAAACCAAACATAATGACATCATACTCCGACATCATGTTATACAATTCTTCACCCGAAAAAATCAGTAGCACAATATCCCTTTAAACTCTGCCAACAAAGAAGTCATTTTTGTTCTTTTTAAACCATTGATCAGTTGGCGAAAACAATTGATAATAGTAAAAAAAAAGATGTTTTACCATTGTTTGTTAGCGTGAATGCCTTGTTACTTTTCATATAATATGGACATGCTAGTTTTTCAATCATGCTCCAACTAAAAACCATTCCATAAGCTAGTAAATCACTGATAGTCCACAACAAAGCTGCCTACATCGGAAAATTTTGTTTCCTCGATACATCATAAATTAAAGCCCTAGATGACCACAACTGCTTCAACTCATCAATCAACAATTGAAGATAAATATCTATATTTCGACCTGGACTATTAGAACCAAGTATGATCATAGATAAAAATATAGACTTCAACCTCATACACATCCCTGATGGCAAGTTGTAAACCGTGAGTATCATCGGCCAACAAGAATAAAGAGCAATGAATGACCTGAATGGATTGAATCCGTTTATACATAATCCAAAATGCACGTTCATTGTCTCCATTGAAAATTAAGGATGTAAATTTTTAAAGTGTTTCTAGGCTTCACCATTGGAAGGGTGCATCATCACTCCATCCACCACATCATATGATTGGTGCCTTGTCATGTGCTTAACAGTTTTTTGTGACATGAATAATCTATGCAGTCTTGGTGTGATTGAGAAGTATCTAAGTGTTCTATGTACAATAAGAGTCCTTCCTCTACCATTCATGGGTTTATAATGAGAATGTTCATATGTTTTACACTCGGTCAACTCTGCATTTTCAAGGTAGTACAACATGCAAAAGTTTGGACACATGTCAATTTTCTAGTATCCTAGGTCAGGAGGTTTCATCATGAACTTAGCAGTATAAAAGTCCTCTTTCAACTTATTCCCTTCAAGTAAAAAGCTTCTCGTTTATTCAACAATTCTATCATAAGTGCCTCACTCAACCTATGATTTAACTTTATGGTGAACACCTGTGCAACAACTGATAATTTACTGTGATTTGTGCAACCATCTTATAATGGTTCATTATAATCTTTTAAAAGATTAAAAAACATGATCGCATTTGCATTAGGTTCTTATTTATGATTGGACATGACCGGAATGACCCTAATTTATTATCATTGCATCTATAACCATATTCCTATAAGGATTATTATTGTCATCAACAACTCCTTGGCACGTTACTAGAACTAGAAGTTGACCCAACTATCATTTCTACCATGGTATCGTGAGGAACATATGGTTTTTCGTATGCATATCAACACAAGTATTTCTCTATGAACCCTTTTTGTAAAATATGCATCGTTACAATATCTGAATCGAGAAATTTTTTTTTTATTTTTATATATCTTGCATGGACATGTAATACCCCTTCCACTAATATTTTTTAGATTAGATAGTATGTAATTAATAAAACCTTAAACCCCATTACAATAACCCATCATTTGTAACCCTTAGAGTAAATATCTATACATCCATGAACAATCTTTCATTGCTTATATCAAATCTATATAAAATAATGATGTCAACATGTATTAATTAACTACATTAACTAAACAATTTGTAAAAATATTGATTTAGCTTAAACTTATTCAATCTATTTTAATAATACTCTTAATTCATTATCAATTATCTACATAAATTCAAATTTCTACACATTTACCAAAAAATTCAACTCAATAATAAATTGATAAAATATAAAATGGACCCATTAAATGAGCCATTTTTATTTCATCACAAAATACCTAAGTCAAAAATTCGACATAAGTTTCACCAATTTACAAATAAATATAATTTTACAAAATCTAAAACAAACCCTAACATGTACAAATCATAAATTCATACAACAAATTTGTATGAGAAAAAACTATAAAACAACACCCAAACAAAATACATATACTACAAAAAATATGCAAAAAAACAATCAACATTTTAAATTTGAGTTCAAATTAAAAAAAAAGGAAAATTTGCTTACGTAAAGTGGAGAATCCTTAATAAATTTTAATCAAAATACGAATGCTGACAAACTGAGTGTTATGGTGGCTGAATTTATTGTGGGAGGTTGAATTATGTAGAAATTAGGGGGGTGTCTGTTTGTTGTAAAAAAAACGGATAAGAAAGAAAGAGAAATGGAGGAGGGGGAGAGGAGGGTCAATCGTCAGGTCATAAATTAAATATCATCAATGACATTATCAATGGAATTATTATGTCAGTAACTCCATCAATCATTCTGTAGGAAAACATTTCACGCCATCGTATGATGTACCTTTTTGAATCCCACTGTAATACTCTTCATAATTCCCTCGGTATATAACGATGAAAATTTTTCCGTTGGCATATTTACGGATGTACTTTAATGTCAGGTTAATTTCTTTGGTAATGTCGTATGTAAAAGTTACATATCATCGTGTTGTTTGGCTTTTTTTAATTTTTTATTTTCCCACTGCAATTCTCTCGATATATACCAAGAGAATTTTTCTGTTGGTGTTTACTGATCGATACAGGAATGGAAAATTTTATTGGTAAAGGTCTTTGCAATATACCAACAAAAAAATTCTGTTATTATTTCCGTTTATATTTGCTAATTTTTTGGTAGTGAGCTACCACCTCTAGTGAATGCATAGTGAGCTATAAGAAAGGTTTTTTTTATTATATGCTCTTCATTTGTTATATTTTGGATTTGAATCCAAAAAGAAAAGGTTACAAGAAAGAATTTCTAGTTAATGCATCATTCTAGTTGCCAAAGGCATGTTAAAACATGATCATCAAGGAATAAATTGGTTTTGATATACAAAAACTAATCTAAAAACATGTCGGACATTTTCTTTGATGAATAACATATGTATTAATTTCATTAGAATATCTTGACCATTAAACAAGGAAAAAAGGCAATCTATTGGTTGAATAGGATGTTGGAATTTCATCCGTCGAGAGATAACTTCATCACAACTCTTATCTCACGTTGAAGCGTAAAAGAACAACTCTTATTTCTTATAATATTTGTATTAATCTCAAATAGCTTGGAAAGTCTCCAAATTAATTTAGGCTTTATATTTGTACCAATTCAGCAAATAAGCTCCAAAAAAAATTTAAATTCGGTCCAATTGAGCTGTCTTTTATACTATATATAGTTCCTTCTAATCTGATAAACTCGATATTGTTTATTATAATTTAATGTTATCAAGTTGAATTGACGAGATGTGATGAATATATGATAATTTTTCAGAAATAAAATTCATGAGTAATTATTGGTCGAGCTTATACAACCACAATAGCTAAATTGGAGATAATTTCCAAGTAACATAAACTAACAATTTAAGCCGCAGAATTAGACCAGAAGTGCCTTCCTATTGACATCATCCCATACGCCACAGGAATGATAAATTGTTTCTCAAGGAAAGAAACCGCGGGGGGGTTGAGAATGTGAACAAGATGCTGTTTTGCTATAGCTTACGCCGTGTAAAAGGGTTAGAATTTCCCTAATTATCAACCTGGTCTTTCATTTTCCTATTCCTAGCTACTTGTCACTTTAAGGTCTAAATAGTTACAGAAAGGCAAATATTTGCAGAG
>Ga0325404_1009001_pt1 | contig 10192 bp, 9 predicted proteins | sample PopdelMetagenome_18_FD_205664 | JGI IMG/M metagenome (GOLD analysis project Ga0325404, IMG submission 205664) | Populus deltoides microbial communities from Bellville, Georgia, United States - Xylem-Control-R1 | ecosystem: Host-associated > Plants > Phyllosphere > Stem > Wood/Secondary xylem...
TTGTCAGTCCCTCTCTCACTCCCTCGAGCTTCATTTTCTTGGTCTCTGCGCACAATCCAATCTCTCACATGATTCTCTCTTTCTTTCACGTCTTTTCATTTTTTATTCTCCGTCATCAACATCTTTCATTCACTGATCTCTCCCTTTCTTTGTTCAAGAGAATCACCTGTTGCTTACTTTAAGACATGTAGATCATATAATACTATTACTACTATTGAGTAACGGAATAGTACAGGTAGGCCAAACTACTTTTTTTCTCCTCTCTTTCTAGTTTCTATAGTCTACAGGGTTTTCTTGGTTGTCTTCTCTTGCTTTCTCCTGTCCTTTTCACTCCTTCCCATTACATCATTGTAGGGCGTTTTGGTTTTTTGCTCACTTGGTGTTCTATTGCTGTTTTGGGGTAACTTAACTTGGTTAGCTACATTGCATTGTTTTGTTGGAAAGAAGGGGTTTTTTCACATGGGTTTGCCAGATAGATGGTATTTGAGATTTGGGTGTGTTTGGTTTTGAAAGAGAGCGATTTTTGGTTTCTTGGAGAGATGAATGAAACAGCAGGGACATGTTTAGCGATAACAGAGAAAAAGGCTCATAGGCCTGGTGGCTGTGTTGGTATTTTCTTTCAGTTATTTGATTGGAATAGGAGGTTTGCTAAGAAAAAGCTCTTCTCCAGGAAATTGCTTCCAGCAGGTCAGTTCATTTATCTCAAAACCAAAAATACCCATTTGACCAAGAATCCTTAAAATTTGATTGCTCTGGTTGTTTAATGCCTGTGTTGTTGCTGCTGCTCAGCTCGTGCAAAACAGCCATCAAAGAAGTTTGGAGGGGATGAGAAGAGGCCCAAAACAAAGCTCCACCTGGTACGCATTTTGGTTTCCAAAGTTGGATCTTGATTTTCATAGATGTTTTTGAGGGACATTTACTTTTATCTAACTAAAGAAAGATTTAACTTTGTGACTGAGCTTAAGTTGTTTATTCTGTAGTTTATTGAGGGTTCTTGTCTGTGCTTTAAATGTAGATTGCTGATGAGAATAAAGGGGGTTTTCCAAATGTAAAGAAAAATGAAAATTGTAATGGTGATATGGTAGTGCAAAAGCATGAAATGAGAGCTCCTGGTTTGGTTGCTAGGCTGATGGGCCTTGATTCTTTGCCAGCTGCTCATCGAGATAAGCACAAGAAAGTTTCAAATTCTGTTGATTGTGATGTTACAGAAGAGAAATTTGTTAACAAATGCCACAGTGGATCTGATAGGGATGGTTTGAATATGGTGAAAGGGAGCGAAAAGTTTGAATCTAGGCCTCAAAAGCTTCAAAAGACAGGACAGTTTGAGAGACGAGCAGTGACTAGGTTTGGAGCCGAGGCCTTGCAAATGAAGGGTGTTTTGTCAAGGTCTAGAAAGCATCATCATCCAAAGCTTGCACCACCAGTTAAGAGTCCGAGGATTTCCTCTTCCAAGAACGCATCTAGGACGTCTAGGTTGATTGATGCTGCCACTAGAATTTTGGAACCTGGGTTGCAAGCTACCAATAGGGCAAAAAGTGCTCTTACTTATTCAAGTTCTGTGAATTATTGTCCCAGGGATGAAGTGTTGGCAGAGGAGATTGGAATTATGTTACCAAACATTGTGAAACAACAAGATATTGAAGATTGTAACGAGGGTGCAGGTAAATCTTTTATAGGGCAAACTTCTTACAAAAATTGTGGTAATTTGTTTGACGAACCCAATTCGAAGGAGCAGCAGTTTGTTTGTCCATCCACTGGTTCAAATTATTTGTCCTCCCATGAATCAGAAATGACCAAGCCTAGGTTACCCACATCCACTCCTGATCAAGAAAGAAATGTAATTTATCAGAGACACTGGGACCAACAATCACTCGCTGTGAAAAAACAGGATAACACTCGTGTACCAAGTCAAACCATCACAGTTATCAAACCACTGTCTCAAGAAGGTCAATCACAACGGCAATCGAGAAGCCAGCAGTGCAGACCTCAACAGCAAGAGTCATCTTTTATTACATTTAAGCAGAGGATCCAGACTCAAAATGAGATATTTGTAAGCAGAAATAGAACTCCACCAAGGGCCAAAATAAATAATCTGCGAAGCAAGGGAGCTTCATCATCTGCAAATGCTATTAGTGGGGCTACAGATTTTGTTGCTTTGAACAGAAGAATAATCAGTCGTGGCCGGCCAAGGGCATCTACCTTAGCTGATAATTCTATAATTGACAAAGACAGAAAAGTTTGCAGCAGACGAGATGATTCCATGTCACAGCTTAGGAGCCCAGTGCGCAAGAGGAGGACAGTCAGTGTCAATGCTCAAGTTGAAAGTACTGGATTTGCTAATCCAATGTCTACAAGACAAAGGAACACCAAGTCTGATAGTGTGAGTAGAAAAGAGGTTGCATCCAGCTCTCGCTCCATGGACTGTGCATGTATAAAAAATGGATCACTTAATGGAGAATGTAATAAAAATAATTGCTGTAGGGAGGATGATGTCGTATCTTTTACATTTAATTCTCCATTGAGGCACAAAAATTTTGTTTCCTTGGGGCTGAAAGAGAGGAGTCACCAAATTGATAAGAACGCTTCTTACCAAAGAAGGAGGCTGGTGTTGGATGAGAATGATGGCAAAACATCTTTGCAGAATAAATTGCCATTGAAAGGAGATGCGCTTAGCACTATTTTAGAGCAAAAACTGAAGGAATTAGCCTCTCAGGAAGAGGATGAATTGATAAGTGGAGGCAGTCACCTGAAGAAATCCACTGCAATGATTCTTCAGGAGCTAATATTTGCTTTAACTGCAGATCAGCCTATGTCTCCACATGCTCATGTTTTTAATGCAGACAAAACTTGCGAGGTTGGTTTTCAATCTTTTAGCATCGTGATGTCTTTTTTATTAAGCTGTTTATGGTCCAGACATTGTGTTCTTATTTACTTTTGGTTTTTGACTTAACTAAGCATCAATGCTTAAAACCAGAACTATGGCAATGTCATTCCCCCTCTGATACTGGTGCCTACATTAGCTCTACATATTTGATATTACACTATTTTGAACTGTTTTAGCCTGTACGCCTGCGTGGAGAAAACTGATTCTGGGGCTTCCTTCTGTTGGCTGAAATTCTTATACAATTGGCAAAATCAAGACAAACAAAACTGAGAAATTAGTGAAATTGTTTAATGATTGCCTTTTCATTCGAGGTGTTCTCAATGAATAACATCCCATTGCTTGCTGTCTTTGTTTTATAGTTAGAGTTAGGAAGCTTGCCAAATTTGACTTTGCCGAATAGTAGAGTTGCTGTTTGAAATTTGTATACCATACAGCGCATCTTCTTGATAGTAGTTGTCAATGGTTAGATGTAGGGCTTTTGAAATTGAAACTCTTTTGGTTTTGTCCTCGTTTTTCATTTTTCTATTTTCTATTAAACAAAATAAGTCCCTGTATCTATTCGGTTCAATGAAAATGTTGGCCTTTCCTTTCTCCCTCCCTCTCAATTGATTTCAATGAAAATATTGGTTTATAATAGAGATTAGGTTCAAAAAGTGCAGTCCAACTCTCTAGAATCTACATTTTCATAGCCAATGTCATGGTAACTGAAGTCCAGCAACTTTTTGATTGTTGAATATCAAGTATCAAATTCCAATTAGTAAAAAATATTTAGGTTTTCCTATTAGTGTAGGTTTCATTATTTAGAGGGATTTCTTGTTTAGTATGGATTCCTTGTGCAACAAGCAGTAGGGTTTCTATAACCTCTACAAATAGTGGTTAGTAATATAAGAAGTTTTTGGCCCTAAGATTATTAGAAGACACTTGTATGAAGAATTGAAGATTTTGTTGCATGGCATTTAAAGCATCTATTTGAGTGGTTTTATTGAAGGGTTTTCTTAGGAGGATTAATTGAAGGGTTTAATTTATCGAGAAGTTTATTTTCTTGGAAGGGTTTCTTAGAAGTTGTACTGTTATTTTAATAATGGTGGAAGTTTTTTGATGTAGGAAAATTAGCCGAACCATGTTAAATTTGTTTATGTGCTTGTTTATCTATTCATTTTCTGGGTTTTGCACAACAATGATTAAACATGGGAAACAGGCAGCGGACTGGTGTGGAGAATGTAAGATAAAGAGGGCATTTTTAACTAAGATAGAGTGGGTAGAGCTGGTGATTGAGAGTTGGGTATAAATTAAAATGTACAGAATATGAATTGAATTGTAGGTGCTCATTCCTAACATGTTACTATTGGATGTGGTGAAGATGGTACATCGTAGGACAAAGCTAATAGAAATGGAGTGAAAGCATTTGTGGGAATTTAATAAGCTTATAGGAGCACCCAATTGATGTCAGAAGGCAAAACATGCTTTGATTGAAAGTTTGCAAGGCAAAGGGATGTCTCAAATGGTGTTTTCTATGGTTCACTGAAGTGATCGCCTCAGCAAGCAAATCTTCAAATTAACATAATGCATTATTTGATGGTCGCAGTTCAAAATAATATGACTACACTGAGACATTTGAATTTTAGTTATTGGCTGCAATGATAAGCTGCCTTTTTAAGTATTTTGAGGCAACGGGGAAGGTTCGCATTGTCAAAGAAGGTAGAGATCTTGTTGGAGTTGAAATGCATAGACAGAACAGAATACTAGGATTCATGGAACTAATCCTAGGATTTCAAGGTCATATTGAGGCTAAGAACCCTAAACCTGTATGCTATAATTATAAATGGAATTCATGTGGTGGAACTGGTGAAATTGTTGAAGTAGTTGCAATGTATGCCAATGTTACCAAATTCTATATTGAACTTCATATCTGGCTTAAGGTTGGCATTATCATGAAATTAACATTTGGCTTTATATGAAGCTAGATTTTCCTTGATGGTGTTTTATGTTCTAGGTTTGTGATTTTTAAAATTAATTTCTGGTTCATCCCTTACATTTATGCAATGTTTTGTGTTTAATGGACCTTGGCAATTTCTGGACCTTACAAATCTAGCTTGTTTTATTACTCTGCTCAGAAGGAAGGAAAAATCAGGAGGAATTCAGTTGGAATATCACTTGATGGCGATCATCTTAGTCCTGGATCTGTGCTTGAAGCGTCTTTCTCTAATGACAGTTGCTTTTCAAGCAGTCTGGATGATAGTTCAGGTAAGAAAGTTGAATTTTATGATAATGCAGAATGAGGAAGCTCATGAGCATTCTTTTATGGAACAACTTGGAACCTTGAGTATGAATTTTCTGAAATAGATAAAAAAAGTTATGTTTTCATTCACCACTATTTAATCTAATCTTATATCAAATATTTTGAACTCTTTACATGTAAAACTTTGGCCTGTGATTCTTAGGATGCAGGATGCTGCTAGACTCCATGGATTATTACTCCTATGATCAACCACAACCAGTAGTCACTCATGCTGATCTTCTGGATTGTGCAACCTCTTTGATACCAGGGAGAACAGGTAGCAGGATAGCTACTGATCTTCTCAACCATGTTTCTAGGATATTACAGAGCATCAATCTTGCTGGTGGAGGGTTAACTGGAAATCAGCTCAGACATGCAAAGGAGGTTATCTTGAATACTGAACTCTTGTTTGGTAATGCAACTCTATGTAATTCAGATAGAATGAAGAGATTTCTCATCGGTTCCCTTCTGCTTGATGGACATGAAGCTCTTGCTGGTGCCATGTGGAAAAATCTTAATTGCCTTCTTGGTTTTGAAGACAGCAAAGATGGTATTCAACTCAGACGGTTTCTTCTTGATTGTGAGATTGAATGCTTAGATTCAAAATACAGCCGGTACTGTTACTCTGGATTCAAAGCATGGAAAAGAGTACCTTCATGCATGAATGTAGAGATGTTGATTCAAGAGATAGCTGAGGAGGTAAGAAGGTGGTCAGACTTTGCTGGGATGATACCTGATGAGATAATAGATTGGGAGATGAGTCATTCCTTGGGAAAATGGACAGATTTTGAAATTGAAGGATTTGAAACTGGTGCAGAAATTGACTGGGACATCCTTCAGACTTTGGTTGAGGAAATTGCTGTTGACCTTTGGGAGTGGTGCAGGGTGGATTCCTTTTGAGGTGTGGCTAACGTACTGGAATTTGTAGGTGTACTTTGTTCTATTATGATGCCACTACTTAACCTGTGTGTACCATGAGTGGCATTTTTTTTTGTCCAAAACGACGGGTGGTGTTAATTTAATAGGGCTCTTAGATGTTGTAGATGAGCAAGTATTTTTCAAATGGAAAAGCAGCTTCAAATGGTCTTCTGCGTAATTTTTCTTAGTAGTTGCTATAAGATTTGATCACTTTGTGAAAACCATGAAAAAAAAGCACTGTTGTTTATAATTAGGTTTCACACAAAACAACCACTTCTCCTGCGTTCTTCTCAAGATCAATTAAAGAACGTTATTTTCCCTATACAAGGCATACCGAGACCAAGTTGCTTCATGTTAAAGTCACAGGCATGCCATTTACACCTTCACAAATGCATCTGTTAGAAATTCTCTCTTTTGGATTCAAACCTGAAATGGTATTGGTAGCAGACCTGCTTGTTTTTCATGCAATTGTGTGCTTCCATATTCATCAATTGCTAGGTATAAGCAGCAATCATTAGAAAACATACAGGACATCGAGGCAAAGTTTGGAAACTGAACTCAAGGTTCCATTTTATGCAGTGAACTCTCTCTTATGATGCTTGTTGGCCGTTCCATTAAAGAGTGTCTTCTTCCCCATGGCTTTACAGCCAAAAAGGGAAGGAAGAAAGAAAACAAATGAAGAAACCCAGTTGTTGTGCAAATAATAACAAGCAATTTTATCGTAGAAAGACAAAGTATCTCCAGTATTACTTATTATAATCATATGTAAAACATGATTATATCCAGAGCTTTACAATCACAGATCCCTAATCAACAACCAATCAAAGAATACAACTTACAGAAATAGCAGCAGTGATAAAAACTTCATCAAATCAAATCCAACTAGGAAAAGAAAAGAACGAAACCCAATTTAGAGATCAACAAGTCTCACAAGAATTAAGAAACTGCAATAAGATTGATCAAACTCAAAACTGTCTATACCCCAAAACAGTCTTGCCAGTACCAATACCTCTACCTCCTCTGTTTCCTCTGTTTTCACCATTAATAGCATTTGCTGCAGCCAAAGACAATCCTTTCAGCTCTTCAACACTTGCATAACTCTTCCTTGCCATCAACAACCCACCATTCCTTTTCTCTCCTGCATTAGCAGACTTACTCCCTCTCGAGTTCGATAAAAGCCCATTATTCATTTTCAGCACATTCTTTGAAGGAGGTGTCAATTCCTGCCGTGGCTTCCTGTTTTCTTTCCTTAAAGTAGCAGAGAAATCAGGCACAGATTGAGCCAAAACAGAGAGCCCTTTTCTTGAATTGCCCAAGTTTTCTTGAAACTTCACTTGTTTCTTTGGTGGGGTTCGTTTAAAATCATTCTCTTCACATTGTTGTTGCCTCAAATTTTCTAGAAACTTCACTTGTTTCTTCGGTGGGGTCTGTCTAATATCGTTCTCTTCGTATTCTTGTTGCCTTAACATCTTCATTCTTAGCTTTGTCTCTCTTAAATCGGCATATGCTCCGTATCTTGGCCCTCTTTCCATGATATAACTCTCTGTAGTCAGCCTTAAAGGCACCGGATGATCAGAATCTGCAGAATTTTGAGAGAGAATTAGAGAGATAGGATCAAGGGCTTGAAAGAGAGATTGCATACTAGGGTTTTGTTGATAGGTTTGATTCAGAGAACCGTTAGTATCTGCCATTGTTGATGGGTTTGGTTCTCTGTTTTTTTCTGTTCTTTAATTCTTGTAGGTAGTTTCAAGGTTCTGAGTTGCTTAAAGAATTTGATTTTGCAACGGTCAAAAAAACAGAGAGACAAAGGGAAACCCTTTTAGGTTTTTGTTATAATAGTTTCCCACTACAACGTTATTGTTGAGGTGGGTCCCTTCTGAAAAGGGATTAAAGCTGTTGAATCACATTGGATTCTGGACGTACCGTTTGATTCTAGACGGTGGTTTTGACTTGTGTTTTGTGGTGGATCAAGAGCCATCCATTTGTGGGATCGAAAACAGGATCATGGGAAAGGTTCATTGAGTTGAGGATGATGATATCATTTGATTTTGGGTACAGAATTTTTATTTTATTTTTTTTATCTATTTGCAAGAAAAAAGCAAAAGGGTTTTCTTTTTTCCATTATTTTTCCGATTTTTTTTTTAATAAAAAAAGATGTCATCACCAATGAAAAGAGGCTATTTCAAGACTTTACACATGGCGGGCAGCCTGCTGCATTGGATCCTGCCGACATATTGGATTCCAAATCCACCGGTAATTTAAACAGATGATCCGCTGCAAACCATGATTACAAGAATTAATTCAGGTTAACTTAGTTTGAAGCTCGAGTTGATTAAATAAGTTAACTTTACTCTATTTAAAAATAAAAAAACTTTTAAACTGATGTTTCAAACCCTTAAGAAAAAACATTAAAGATATTATATTGAAAAAATAATAAATTTTTATTGATCTGCCATCGTGTTAATTATTAAGGGCTTTTTCAAAATACTTTTTATTTTTAAATATATTAAAATGATATATTTTTTATTTTTTAAAAATTATTTTTAAAATCAGTATTTTAAAATAATATATAAATATATAAATAAATTAATATTTTTTAAAATTAAAAAATATATGGTTTCAATCACATTTCTAAACGGAGCTTAAATCGACGCGCTAGACCGTTTTTATAACTAGACTACGAAACTTTTTTTTCTTTTTTTCCTGTAATATTTAATATTTACAAGTAATGTAATATTTGTGTATTCTATCATTTTTGATCTTTTAAACGGAGTTTTTTTTATCATTTTTTAATTAATTTTTTTTATTTGATCTTTTAATATTTGGTTGATTAAGAATTGAGTTTTATAATTTTTTTCTATAAAGTTATCATAATCTCATAACTCGGATTGTGATTTTTACGGGTTAATTAGATTAACTCGAGTTTATCTTGTATTTAATTGAATGTTTTTTTTTATATAATTTCATCCTTCAATATTGGATTGATTGAGAATTGAATTTAATAATTTTTTTTCTTCTTATAGCTATTATCAATGTCTCATTACCTGGTTAATGGATTAGGCAGGTTAAATCGAGCTAATCTAATATGTTGTCATTTTAATTTTTTTTAAATATCTTTATTTTCTTAAGTCAAACTATATTTTTATCGGTCGTCCGAGTTATTTTTAGACATACTAAGTCAACTAGATCACATTAGGTTAATCCCCATATATTTCAATTATTTTCCAACTAAAAAACACATCAACAACACATGTATGTTTTTTCTTACATCCAAGAAAATTTTGATCCGACCCGTGTCATGTTTGACAGGTCAAGCCGAGTTGACCTGACTCATATTTTTAGTTGAATTTTGTTTTTTATTTCATCCTTTAACATCAAATTGATTGAGAACTGAGTTTAATATTTTTTTATTTGATTTCTATAAAGTTATAAGGGTCTCATAATCTAAATATAAGATTTGACAGGTTAACCCGAATTATTCTAAGTTGATCTAATATATTATTATTTTAATATTTAAAAAAAATATCTTAATTTTTTTTTAAAAAAATCAAACTATATTTTTATTAATAGTTGAACCTATCAGTTAAACATGCCACATTAATTAAATTCTCATATAATTGTTTTTCTACTTAAAAAAAAACATATTAACAGCATCTTACAATTTTTTTTTTTTTTTGGGTACTTTCAAAGAGATTTCCATCCGACCCACAGCCAGGCAATGATCTAAGTACATGCGACACCACTTCGTCGTTTTCCATATGCTTGCAGTGACGTAATCCTTCACTGCATTATCCAAATATTTTCTTCAATGGCAATTTGACCTCGATGAAGGATTCTTATCCAATCAGCTTGAAAAAGACCCAATCTTTAGGCTGACGGAGAACGAGACAAAGGCAGATTTTTTTTTGTCCTCAGCCGTATCAGCCCGGCCGTCCATGGCCTGTCTATGATTCAATCATATTAATCTTGCATAGAAATTGTTAAAACTGTATATGTTTCATTCACGTGAGAATTTGCTGAAGAGTTCAATTCAATCATAAAAATAAACCATCTAATTAATGAGCTCTTTAAATTATAAAGTATGAACTGCCAACAGGCAAGAACCAAGGGGA
>Ga0325404_1009004_pt1 | contig 10189 bp, 10 predicted proteins | sample PopdelMetagenome_18_FD_205664 | JGI IMG/M metagenome (GOLD analysis project Ga0325404, IMG submission 205664) | Populus deltoides microbial communities from Bellville, Georgia, United States - Xylem-Control-R1 | ecosystem: Host-associated > Plants > Phyllosphere > Stem > Wood/Secondary xylem...
TGGGTAAACTGGACTTGGCTTTTTGAAAAGTGTTAAATTTTGCTTTGTGGAGAATGGATATGGCCTTCAGACGGGATCTGGTCCACTTCGCTTAACGTGGCATCTCTTTAATGAGTTACTCTTTTCAATTTTCAAAGTCTAGACAGTGACTTGTTTTTGTTAAAGTATGTAGTAGGTTGCAGACGCATACAAAAACAACATATAGAAAACAATAAACACAAACCGATTTTTTGGAAACGACAAAAACAACATATGTAGTAAATAATTTTCAAACTTTTGATTCAAACTTTTATAGAAAAAAATAAACACAAAGAATCATAATAATTATGATTCAAACTTTTGTTACTCAATAATTTTCTAATTAAATTTAAATATTAAAGCTCTTCTAAATTATTATATACCAGGAAAAACACCCTAAACAAAGCTTAAAAATTAATAAAATATTTCTAAAGTAAATAAAAAAAAATCTAATTTAACTCGGAAAATATAATTAATATTTCAAAAATAGTAATTTCTAGTACTAGTTTTGAGGCCTTACCGATCTTAGATGACTTCATAAATCAGACTCTACAGGGGACATGGCTTCTAGAATCAAAATTTATATCCATTATCATAAGGTATTGTGTTGGAAGAAAATCTTTTACATTAGTCTTTCTGTGCTGAAAATAACTCGTTTTTGAACTTAAATTGTTCTTGTCTTGTTTTTGTGAATACTTAATCAAAGCTCTCAAACTCCTTTTCTTTCTTCTCTTAAGGTATATAACAATATTAGACATCACCTTTAGTTCTTTATCAACATATGTTGTATCAATATAACTCTACCTTTGTGAGATTAGTAAACTTGTAATTAAAAGTATGAACATAACCTAAATCAATAATTTAATTTTGTTGGGCATCTTCTATGTTCTATTTACACTTAATTTCTAACTTATCAATAAGGACACCATTGATGACATTATTGCTCTAGTTGCTATCATATATATATTATGTTAGTTTTTTTTTTGTTATTGTTTGTTTTTGAGTTTTTTAGAACTTGATTTTGGTTCTTGAGAAATAATTAGAGTTGTCAGTGTTACACAAAAAAAATATGGAAGGATTTGATCTTTCATGTGTTTAGTCTGACAAATCTAAGCTATGTGGTTTTTACTTTGTTGATTAAGCTTTCTAACTTTCTTTTTTTTTGTGTTTCATGTGCTATGTTGTTGATTCCTCTTTTTGCTTCATGATCTTGGGAGGTTTTTGAATACTATAAGGATCTCTTGCTTTCTTAATTTACTGTATTTTGTTGCACTCTATTTTTTCTGCATCTATATTGAGTTTGAGCATAGGCAGTGTTGTTACTTATTTTGGGACCTCACATAAATATACAAAAAAAAAATACAAAATACAAAAAATTAAAAAACAATACATCAGTAGGAAGAACATGAAGAATTTCTAGAAAATTGTCACATACTAGTTGGGGAGAATCAAAATATCTAAAGTTGAAAAATTGACAATTCAATTTTGACTTATGAAGGCCCTATTAACAAGAAAAATTCAAAATTGGATGTTTAATAACTCAATTAAAATTTTTCAGGGTTTAATTGTATTTTTTATGAGCTTAATTGCAAGGAAAATTGGTTTTTGAGTTCAATTTGGGCTTTAATGTGAAGAAATTGAAGCCTAAGGGTTAAATTACAATTTTGAAAAGCTAATTTAGTTAGCTAAAAACATGACATGGCATTATTAATATGATGTGGTGGATGGAGTGATAATGCACCCTTCCGATGATGAAGCTTGAAAATATTTTAATAGGGTGTATCTATCACAGCCCAGCCCAACATACTTTATATTGTCCACTTTGAGCCTTACCGCCCTCACGGTTTTATTCTTGGTGACGCGAGCCCACTTTTGAGTCTGACACCCCAAAATGTGTACAACATGTTAGCAACCAACACTACTAATAAGGCCCTGGCTCTGGACGCTCGCTTCCGATGTGGGATATCACAATCCCCCCACCTTAGGACAAGTTGTCCTCGGCTCTGATACCAAATGTAATAGCCCGGCCCAACATGTTGTATATTGTCCGCTTTGTGCCTTACCGCCCTCACGGTTTTGTTCCTAGTGACGTGAGTCCACTTATGAGCTTGACGCCCCCAAAACGTACAACATATTAGCAACCAACACTACTAATAAGGCCCTTGCTCTGAACTCTCGCTTCCGATGTGAGATATCACAATGCCCCCACCTTAAGACGAGCCGTCCTTCGCTCTAATACCAAATGTAACAGCCCTGCCCAACATGCTGCATATTGTCTTCTTTGGGTCTTACCACCCTCACGGTTTTGTTCCTGGTGACGCGAGCCCACTTCTGAGCCTAACGCACCAAAACATGTACAACATGTTAGCAACCAGCACTACTAATAAGGCCCTGGCTCTGGACGCTCGCTTCCGATGTGGGATATCACAGTATCCTTAGTTTTCAATGGAATCAAGGAACATGCATCTTGTTATGTACAAACGGATTCAATCCATTCAGATCATTTACTGCTCCTTATTCTTGTTGGCCGGTGATACTCACAGTTTACAAATTATCATCGGGCATGTGTAAGAGGCTGGAGTTTATGTTTTTATTAACAGTCACACACAATGCTAATAGTTCGAGTTAGAATATAGATGTTTGTGTTTGGTGGTGGTTTAAAAGGATTTTAGACCTCCGTACATCTCAGAAGCCATGTGAGTAGAATATATTTAGCATGTGATGTCTGATCATTTCGTGCAATGATCACACTCTGGTGCAGAGAACCAGAACTAGCAAGTTCACGGTTTCGTTACCATGCACATCGATGGCTTCATTCCATTTGTTTTGCATATGGAGTGGATGGTAAAAATTTTTTTTAATTGCATCCATTTTTTTATTTATTGTTTTTTATAAATATATTTAATTAACAATAATTTTCTCTTAGAGGCTACGGTTCTTTAACACAAACCAAGCCCGGTGGAGCGATTGATGACCGCCAAAAAGGGATGCAACAACTTGTGGATAACCGAGCTCAACACTTTGTAGTATATTGTGTTCAACCATTTTTTTCTTAACTTATTATGTTTTTGAATTTGATGACTTTTCTTTTCAAGGATACATATAACACCAAGTTAGAGGAGAGATATGGTGACAATCCTTCGACCCATCCGGATCTCGATCCAAATTTGTGGTTGGATGTAGGATCTTTTAGTGGACCTGAAAGAAATTGGATGTAAGGTCTCTCTAACACTATAACCGAGTTCTTGCAAATAGACCACAATGTTTCAACCATTAGGTGCTTACAATCGGTTCCAAGCACTCAAACTCTGGAGTTCAAAGTAATTTTAGACCAGCGAGTTAAAGATCAGATGGTCTATCTTGCTGTTGATTATGAACAACTCAAGGTGCGTTCCTAAATATTTTGAATTGTTTTTTTGCTTAAAGTGAGTTTTTTTTTTTATGTTTTTAGATCATTTAATGTGCTAATGTCAAAAATAATTTTTAAAAAATAAAAAAACTTCATTGTGATGCATTCTTAAGCTAAAAGCACTTTGAACTGTCACCGCAACCACAATCCGAAACAGGTCCTCAGTGCTGAGATGGTCGAACTTCACCAATTGGTATTGGAGTTAGATCACAGATGGGTGGTACTTGTGCTCCCTCTTATTTGCCCCACGATCCAGGCGAAGACTCGCCCCGACCTCCTCCTCCAGCACCTCTATTCTAGATTAATTGTATTTGAACTTATAAATGTTTAAATTTGTAATAAATATTTGAATTTTATATTAATTTATTTTTTTTTAATTATTTTCTATCTCTTTTTAATAGATTTTAAAAATATATATATATATATATATATATATATATATATATATATATATATATATATATTGAAATTATTACTGACAGGGTTACTGATGAACATATTTTATTAGTATATTTCAGAAAGTTAAAAAAAAATTATTGCAAATGTTATTGCCACTGTTTACTCACCGACGGAATAACATATTCTGTTTGACGGTTACATGTCAAATTTACTAATGGATATACAGACAGTTGAAAAAAATCACCAATGGAATGACATATAGTTTTTCTGCCGGTGATATGTTATATTCAATGATGGAAGTACCGATGAAATGAAGCAGGTAAACTTTTTTTTTTTGCACGCTTTGTACATTAGTAAATGCATTTGTAAAATTATTACCGACATACCACAAATCATCAATGAGAGTTTTTTCAACATATGATTTTTATCCATGATCATGTCAGCAAGAAAACTTACCGATGAACTGTAAGTATAAATGCTTATAGAAAATTATGTCGGTAAATCTAAAAATTATTGTAGTGTCTCAAATTTTAACCCAAAACCTCAAAAACCATAATAATTCAATAAACCCATAACAATTTACCTATAACACTTCAATTAATCCATCAATGTAACACTAAAACATAAACTTCAAAACCTTAAACCTTAAACCTTAACAAAACCAAAATCAAAGCTATATACCTAATTATACATATTAAAGCATAACTCTTACCTTAAACACTTATTTCTCCAAATCTCTTTGTATTTCCCTCTTTTCTCTTCTTCTTCTTCAACCACTTCTAGTTCTCTCTCTCTCTCAATTTCAAATTCTCTCTTTTTTTCGTTTTTCTCTTGCTTGTATATATATTTATCAATTTCAGAAAAAAAAAAAAAAAACACATTAAGACACGTTACTTGTAGGACTAGATATGAGTTGTGCACTACACTGGTTGATAACGTTGATTTTTCAAAAAGAGAAAAGCAGATAGCCATGCCATTCTTTTTCATGAAAAAATTACCACTATAAACATGTTAGAGCGAGCTTATGTTAGTTTATACCATTTCATGATCACAGAAGTCATGATATGGAAAGAAGTTAAGCAAAGACAAATATTATGAATATAATTTTATCTACTTCTTTTATATTCAAGAGTATGTGAAAATCAAAACAAGGTTTCTTAAAAATGAATGTAGGTTGTTTTTCAGAAGGAATATTTGTTTCACTACGATTCAACATGTAAACAAGTACCAACATGGATGGTGTTATACTATAAATTTTTATGGGAAATTGATAAAGATGAATATGATAACTATTTGATCATTGGATTAATTGAAAGAAACTTAGAAGATAAGGGTTACTGCCACATATAAAAGATGAAATATGCACATAGGATTAACTTTACAAGTAAGTATAACAAGCCATGTATTATAGATGTGAGATCGTGGAAAGAACTCTAAAAGATGAAAGATTATCGACAATTAACAGACAATTAGTGGAGAACCCTGAAAGGTAGGAGATAATCGACAATTAATGTCATTATACAAGGAAGATTGTAGGGAAGATCATCATCAACATTTCAACAAAAAACTCAAATCACTGCATTGCAATTTTATCAAGTTCTCAAGACCTTTCAAACTTGAAGCCAGTAGGCAATAGCTTGTAGGTGATAATTCCATAGGCGATAATCAAGTGGCTTGCAATTTTCTCTGTAATTAGTAGGCTTGCAGTTTTAATTCTATAAACTAAAAATACCAAAAAGATGTCCATTATCCAAGAGTTCTAATTTCTAGATGTAATCAAAGTATGAATCACTCTATAAATATAAGTATTCTTTTCCTATCCTAAATTATTGAGTTTACTTTGCATTCAAGTTGTTGTAATTATTTGGTTACTTCTTCAATTGAACTACTGTCTATATGGAAATGGATTTAATCATATTCATACTCGTGTAATTCTGTAATACAAATTTAAAATTATGTGAGTAGATTTAGGATTAAATTTAGAGTTCAAAACAATTAACTTAAAACTCCAATCTTAAGTTGTAAAGTCTTCTTAATTAATTGAGGCAGATACGAAAGAACCTATATCAAACATGTCACACGTGTGTGGTGTCACAACGATCGTCCACTCTCATAAGTATCTATCTGGCAAATATAGGAAGAGACAAGGAATTCTTGTCTTTTATTAGTGAAAAGCGGGAATGGGAGCCGTCACCTAGTATTTTGATCACTAAGAACCCTAACTGGTCTCAGAAATCGGGTACGGGGATTGGTTGCGTAAAGGAAAGGTATTAGCACCTCAAATACGCCCTATCTAAGGTAATCTACATTGTTTTATTGTCTGATACATGCTAAGGTTTCATTGTATTTCTAATTGTTAGTTCGTATACAGTTTAAGAAAAGTTGTCCTCGTTAAGGAGGTCCTTATATTATCGAGTAAAAACCTAACCGATCTAATGTCTAGAAAAGAACTACCTTTTTAATATCGAGAATACATTTTACGTATAAATTCATCCCGGATACTAAAATGAAACAAAATATTTTTTGGGTTTTTTTTTAAAATGTTAGCCTAATTCTCATTGGCTTTAATAAACTGATTATTAAAACCAAAATGCATACTAAAACATTTGTTTGAATTTTTTTCGTATGAAATTATGATATGATTTTTTTTAGACTTCGTCGTATGCATGAAAACAAAAAAAAAATTTTGTTTAACATTTGCAATATTTTAACGAAAATCAGGTATTTTAATACCGGATTTCTATCTTTACTGTATAAAAATACAAACCAATATTAAGCAAAATTCAATAAAAAAATACACAGAAAAATCACAAATTTTCAAAATGATTTTTTTTAATTTGGACTGGGCCGAACCGGGCCCAGTCATTTTGAGCTGGGCCAAAAGAATAGTGGAGCAGTTATCCACTGTTCACATGCAACGTGAACAGTGGAAAGTGAATTAATTCACTCTCCACTGTTCTGCAAAGTGAACAGTGGAGATGGGGAGCAGAAGAAGAAGGAAGAAGAGAGGGGCATAGGAAAACACACTGGGCAGCTCCTCCTGGCGGTGCTGCTGGTGGCAGTGGCGGTCGTTCCAGACAGCGGTTCCTTCTCTTTTCTCTTTTGTTTATCTGCGTTTCTTCTGTTTCTGTTCTCCTGTTGCTCTTGCTTCTGCTGCTTCTTCTCTCTTGCTTCAGCTTCTATTTTTCACCTCCTCAGTTTGGTCTTCGCTTCCCTTTCTTTCTTTCTCTGTTTCTGCGTTCTCTCGTCCTCAAAACAAACCCCCTTTCTCTCTGTTTTTCTTCTTCACTCCTCTCTCGTTCTCTCTCGTTCTTCTTTCAATCTATCTTGTTCGTCCTCATCGTCTCTCCAACCCGCTTGGTTCCTTTTCTCTATTCTGTATCCCTCTCAAAACTTTTGCCAACTTCCCCCCTTCCTTCTTCCCGCCTCTGTTCTCCCATTTTTCCTTCTAGTTCTTTTCTTTTTCCTTTTTTAGTTTTTTCACTCCTCTCTCTCTCTCTATTCATTATCCTCCTTTTTCTTTCTTTCTTTCCCCCCCCTTTTCCTCCCTGTTCTTCCCAACCGTGAAAAATGCCCTTCGGTTCCCTCTGTTTTTCATTCTTTTTCTCTCTTCTTTCCCTCTATCCCTCCCCCGTTTTCTTCTCTACCTCTCAGTATTTATAGGCAGAGGAGAAAGGCTTACCCTGTCCCGTCCAATCATGGGACAGGGTAGGGTGGCTGGGGCGGCCTCTATGCAGCCGCCCCAGAGCCGCTCGCAGGGCATGACTTCCTTGTCCAATTATCACTCCCTTGTCCAATTATCATAATGATTGCAGGTGAGGGGCGTGGGTTGTGTCAGTCTTCTTGCAAGTGGGAGAGTGAGAGTGGCGTTGTAATTTTTCAAATCAGTCTTTTAATTTGCGTATTTTTTCTATTTTGATTCTTGGTTTCAAATTTCTTCAATCAAGTTTCTAATTGGCCATCAAACTTTAATATTTATGTAATTAAGCCCTTGATTTGACCAAATCAACCCTCAAATATTATAACTTGACCCCAAAACTTTAATTTCTTCCAATTAAAACCCAAATTGACTTAAAAATCATGTTTTCTTGAAAACAAACCCTCTATAAACTCAATTAAACCTTCAATAAAATTTAATTGAGTCCATAAACATTTGATTTTGAACTTTTCTTCCTCAAATTGAATTTTCTTTGTCAATGGGGCTCTCATCAGTAAAAAATATACTGTCAAATTTCAATGTTTATATTTTTGAACCTCCTCAATCAATTTCCGGCCATTTTCCAAGTGCTCTGAAATTCTTTTCTCACTACTATTATTTTTTTTGTTTTCTTCGAAATACATTTTTATGGACTTTTTTTGTATTTTTTTATTTTTGTACGGGGCCCAAAAATGAGTTACAACAAAACAGATGGCTTGTCCATTGCATGCTCTTGAACACATAAAAACCCAATTCGAATGCATTTCAAGGCTTCATGAGGATGATACAACTCCTTGAGTGACAAATCAACTCATCTCTAATGTTTTGTCTTTGTATGACAGTGCATCAGGAGGAGGGACAACAGATGTCCTATATATCTCATCTTGATCATTTACACAACTAGTGTTCTGGGTCTTCTGGGTGTTTTCATGGCCATGGGGTAGTTTGCCAGATACGGTTTTGTGCATGCAAGAAGACGCAATGAAAAGACATTCCATGTTAGCTGTTGTTCTCATGTTGAGTAGTTCTGGAGTGGCTATTCCTTCTCCAAAACAACCTCATACAATATTTGAGGAAGAAGAAGATGACAAGGAAAGGAACAACCCGACTCAATTCCACCTGTTGCCCTGCATGCTGACAACACCAAGATCCAAAGTTCAAAGTTCAAACTTCTGTTTCAATCTTTACATTCTATTCTAGTATCTTTCAGTGAACTTTCATGCACACCGAAAAGAAAATTTCTTTCTTAGCAATTCCAAGCAAGAACGATCAAGTTACTTGGTTTCTTCAGCAGTAAATTAAGGATGTTCCAAAACCAACTAAAACTCATGTCCCTAGGAGAGAGGGGAAGGCAAAGAGAAAACATGACTATTTAGGGAGGTTGAAACTGTTCTTCAAATTCAGACAGCTCGATCTTTCATTACTTTCTTTTGTTTTTCAGTATCTTGGTATGCTTTGTATTTCAGCACATTATGACAATTACGTATTATATAGTTTATAGCCTGTTAGAATTCATGAGAATCTGCCTCAGAAGTATGAAACAAGTTTAGTTGGACTTAGTCTTTGATTATTGTTTTATATCAGATTTTGCTCCTTTATGTTCTGTTTTCAGTTAGTAGAAGTAGTGCCAATAATATCTGATTGTTGTTGAGAATTTTTAGCTTTTTCAGTTTGGTTGTAAGCCTTTAAATAGGCATTCTTATTTATGAAATTATATGCTCTCTGCTACAGCTCTTCTATGTTAAAATCATCTAGCCTTCAACAGCAAGTTTAATTGTTTCAATCTCTGCAGCTTTAACATAGCCTGCATTGAAATTTGGAACAGAACATTTGCATGTATGAACTTCCTGAAAAGATTACTGTTATAATAAAATTAGTGATGCTTGTAACGAATTAAAAAGATTAAGAATATAAAGAGAACATTAGCAATTATTCATATCGTACAACTTCAGCCACTAGCAATTTCAGTAATTATCACCTCATTTACAGAACACTGTCCATCTTCTACGTCTAATGCTATATCAGGAAATTTATCAGATTTTCTAAAGAGGAATGCAGGTTGTTTTGGAGAAGGAATCTCTGTTTCGTTACTCAACATAAAAACAACTGCCAACATAGATGGTCTGTCCGTGGCATCTTCTTGCACGCACAGTAGACCGATTTGTATGCATTTCAAGGCTTCACGCGGATCATACAACTCCGTCAGTGATGGATCAACTATCTCCAATGCTTTGTCTTCTCTCCATAATTCCCACACCTGTGTTGTTCATATAAATCATTAGCATACAAGAAATGAGAGCAGACAACATCTAAAATTGTGAACATTGAAACTCAGCCAAGAGCACAAAAGGCTATCTTATAACTCACATATCCAATCAAGGTCAAAGGAGGATTCTGTTGATAAAATCTATTGTTCTTCTTGCCACTAACAATCTCTAGCAACATGACCCCAAAACTGAAAACATCTGATTTTGCGGAAAAGTTTCCAAACACAACATATTCTGGTGACATATAGCCACTGCATCAGAAAATCAATAGTAGTTTTAGTATTCCTGGTAATCAATGATAGTACTTTGTCACTCGGTCTTTGTTTTAGGCAAAGGTACTTACTATGTTCCTACAACTCTCCTTGTCCTATCTTCAGTTTGGTTGCCTTCAAATATTTT
>Ga0325404_1009007_pt1 | contig 10188 bp, 7 predicted proteins | sample PopdelMetagenome_18_FD_205664 | JGI IMG/M metagenome (GOLD analysis project Ga0325404, IMG submission 205664) | Populus deltoides microbial communities from Bellville, Georgia, United States - Xylem-Control-R1 | ecosystem: Host-associated > Plants > Phyllosphere > Stem > Wood/Secondary xylem...
AAATAAATAAAATTTTTATTATAAATAAAATATATTTATATAAATAAAATCAATATAAAATATAACCAAAATATGCGAGTCAAAGCATGTAAAATAACATAAATAACCAGTCATTTCTTTTGAAAGCACCCGTGGACCAGGGGAGAAAGAGGATAATGGCCCATAAAAATGTTTGTGGCTCTGGCAATTTCCTGTTATCGTATCAGCCCCTTTACCACAACCAAACATCAAGGACCATAAATTAATCATATCTCAAGTCCTAGGGGAAGAGCAACGTTGTTAGATTCATCAAGCAAAAAACAATGACCAAATTATATCTTTTGTGTGGCCATAACTTGATCAGTGCTCCCGCATTAACAATCCGTCCTGGGTTTCGTCCCAGAATATGTAACATGTGCCAAGAGAAAAAAGTGAGAACAGTTGCAGTCTTTGCTGCAAAATCTGGTGGATTTTCACTCAACTCGGTAAGATAAATGTTCCTATGATGATCTTTTTGAGCTCTTTATGATCCAATGAGGCAAATTCATGATTATTAGTATTATTATTAGATAAAAATACACTGGATAACCAATTTGACTGGCACTCAAGTTTCATTGCAAATTGCAATGGTGTATATTTGTTGTTTAGCTGCTGCGACAGCGTGCATTAATGGGACTAGAGTGGCAGTTTTTTATGATTTTATAAAGGGTGATAACTATACACACTTTCCCTAATAAAAGAGTGACGACTCTACGCTTCTTGGACCATGCAAATGTGGAGAAATTCATACACTGCTCGTCTTTAATATCCTTCATCACGTGTCTTGCAGATTCTGAACGGATGTAAAACTTGTGGAGGCAAAGGTGCAATGGAGTGTGCAGGCTGCAAGGTATTGTCCCTTCAACGTGTCTTGTCAGTGTTTTCATACATGGAGTTGATTTTGTAAAAACCCCAGGGCAGAGCATATTCCGAATTGCCCTGTTTGTGCTGCAAATATTTAACTCTTTCTTAACGAAAATAGTAGTAATAATAATAATTCCACTGATTTGTTGCCCTGATTGTGACTTTGTCTACACCTCCTAGCTACCCTTTTCCTGTCAGAGAATATTTCATTATGAATTCTAGAGGGATATTAGTTCTGAATTGTAACTCATTGAAATGTATGTGCCTTTTTTAGTCTCATTTGAAATACTGCAGAACTAACGATTCTTTTTTCCTCCAGGGAACGGGTAAAAATAAAAAGAATGGAAATATCTTCGAGCGTTGGAAGTAAGTTTTCACCTATTTTGGAAGAACTTAATTAGTTGCTTATCAATTTATATGAAGGATATTGCATTCAAAATTTTCTCTTTTATTTGTTTCTGAGGAAATTTAATATGGTTTCAGATGTTTTGATTGCCAAGGATTTGGCTTGAAGAGCTGTCCTAGTTGTGGGAAAGGAGGGCTGACACCAGAACAAAGAGGGGAGAGATAATACTCACAGAAAGTCGAGTGTTCTCAAGTTACTGTCGTTTAAGGAAAGGAAAATCATCTTTCATTGATTTAGCTTGTACCAGCCTGCACCATCATGTGCGCAAATGCTTTTCTTATTCAAGATTCAGCAATCCTAATGTTGTTCAGAAAATATATATATCAACAGACCTACTCTTGAGATGGGTTTTTTTTTTTTTTTATGGCAATTAGAAAATTCCATAATGTTCTATATTGCAGATTCTATGACCATGATAGTTTATCTCTACTGGGGCTGGAAATTGGGGGTGGAATTGGAGAAGGCAAAGATGTGCTTAGTGCTCACAGGAGGGAACTGCATCATTCGAAACAAACTGTCTGTAGAATTTGGTTTATAATTTTCTGGCTTACTGAATTCTGTTGCACTGTCTCCTGAGTAGTACAACTATCCCTATCACTATTGCACAACAAAAGCTATTCCAGAAACCAGTACTAGTGCTTGTTGGATGTCATTTTGATGAAGCTATAAAATGTCTTAACGATGATCAAAGTGAGATGCAGCTTCTTGCACAGATCTGAAGAGTAAGCCATCGGCCACCATGGAAAGCTTAACACAAAGATCCTGGAAAGCGAGAAGTATGGCTACCATCTTGAGTTGCAGATTAGTTGTGCTTCACCAGCCTCAACTTTCAAATCAAACGCCTTACTACTTTTATTTTTATTTTGTTTCAACTGCGCCTTGAACTATTTTATCAAAACTATTTGGCAGCTTATGATGAAAAATTTAGACACATTAAATTAAGAAAGTGATAATGCATACCAGTCAAGCAGTACACATACATCTGAAACAAATTTCTGACTACTTTCTGGTTAGCGCCATTTTCTTTCATTTACAGCCAGTTTTTCCTGTATGAAATCAAATTCTTCTTGGTCTAACTGAAATCAGACACATCTGGTTTACACAAGTGTCCCATGTTTAAGCTGGAGGAAGCAGAACGAACCTCTCTTCTGGTGAATCTCTGTTTTAGTGTCTGCGGAAAATCTTGAAGCCAAGGTTGTGGCTACGAGATGATAGACATTGTCTGCGTTGTCATCGATTACATCCCACCACTCTACTCCTCGTAATCTCCATCTGCTTGATCATCACTATAGTAATATTCTCGCTCAGGAATTTGAATGTACCCAATGCTATTTCGCAAAGCTAACTCCTTTGTCATCTTTCTCTTTTTATACCTTCTCCAAACAGATTGTATTAGACAAGCAGCCCATGTTCTCCATTGGTGAGAATAGTACCTAAAAGCATGCTGCAACTTCTTGCTTTGCAGTCGCTTGAATTGATGTGCAAAAAATTTAAGGTCTTTAGCTTCAAGTGCAAAAGCTTCAACTTCAGAAAGGGCTTTCACAGTTCGTGTTGAAGAAGGCAGGTTTGCACTTGATATTGGCATTAAGGCCCAAGTGAGTAATTCCTCACCACAGAAGTCACCAGGTCTAAGGGTGATGGAATTGAAGAATCCAGACCTTCCTCCATTAGTGGTTGAGCTCTCTAATTGTCCTCTAATGACAAACAGCATCTCATTTACTGGATCACCCTCTCGAACTATGTAAGTTCCCTCGGTACTCAATGATGACACCAGGCGTTCACATATGGCATCGAGTAGCTGGTCGTCCATTTGTGAGAAGAATGGGACGCGACGAACAAGGGCCAGAGATAAGTGCCGCTGAATTTCTCGTCGGAGGTCCAAAGGCAATGAATGCAGTATCGATTCTTCATGAACTCCTCTAGTAGCAAGCCATTTGTGCTGAACAAATCGGCGAACACGTTCTTGCAAATCTGGAGGTAACTGGCGATGCCTCATCCATTCTTCTGTATCCCTCCGCTTAATCCTCCACTCTTCAACTCTCACCGTCATAGATTGCAAGTTGGTCTGCATGTTGCCAATTAACTGTGCCGAGAGAACTAAACCAATAATGCATATGAGAATACAGAACACATTCTCACCCAGAAATGTGCTCGTTTCCAAGGTCTGACCATATGAGCTCAGATTTCTTAAGCCCCACCAGAGACAGTACAAGAACTTCTCAATGAAACGTGAGGAAGCAACATCATTGATAAAAGCATCAGCAAATATTCCATACTTAAACGTGAGAGTGTCGTTACGTGCATCACAATTAGCAGGAACATCGGTAACATTCCTCCAATATTGGCGTTCAGGATTTCCCAAACTATTACAGTCTAGATAGCTATGGATGCAGCCTACAATTCCTGCCTTATTCTCTTTCGTACATTCTGATTTCCAGCAATAGAATTGCCTCCCCATTGACAATGTATACCAAGAAGCACCTAATGCATGGCTGGCCAGCATGTAAAGAATTAGATTGTATCCAGCTCCAGCCCAGGCAGCCTTGGCAACAAAACCTGTAGATCTTACGATCCTTTGATGCAAGGGAAAGATAAGAAACATTCTGGGAATGTATTGAATAAGAACCATAAGCGAGAGCGTGGTGTTGGCATGGTCAGTGCTGTTGTTTCTTGTGGCCGGAATTACTAACCAGATGACAATCTGAGGAAGCGGAAGCGCAGCAGCCAGATCGATGAGGAAATCAGACTTGAGATAACGCATTGCAATCTCCTTAGCATCAATAACAAGTTCGCCCCGTCCAAAAACTCTAGAACTAGGAGCAACAAAAGCTGTACGAAACTTCATAAGAATATGAAGGGAGAAAAACATGTCTGCTATGGACCTAAAATACGTGATCAACACAGAAAGTTGTCTGTCGATGGATAGGCAAACATAAATATAGTCTGAATGGTTAGTAATTCGGTCTCGGTTCTGAGGACCGACATAAGGGAGGTAAAAGTAGAGAGGGTCGATGAAGAGTGCAATGATGGAAGTGAGAAGGAAGACATGGTTCCAATACATTACAATCTCGCTGTCCGGATCCAGTATCTGGTACCGCCATAGGATTTGGAGAGGGTTAGGATCTGTTGTGCTGGTGGCATGTTGGTGGTGGCGCCTGAAGCGGCGGAACTTTGTTGTTGGGGTGTGAATAAGTCTATTCATGATCTAATTCCACGGCAGTGTAGCAGGACTATTCTGATCCCAAGATGCGTGGAGGATTGGCTCCTTTTCTGTTTCTTGATCATTGATGTTTATTCATTCATCAAAATATATACATATAGACACAGTGGGGGAATTCAAAGCAAAATATTGATTTTTGAATACAATTTAAACAGGATCGTTGCATAGGAGATGGTGGCTGGTTTTTCCTCTTCTTTTAGCCGGTGGTGGTGGTGTTTGGACAAAGTAGATTTTGGTGGGAAAGGAAAGAAAGAGCGTGCAACCAGGAGTCAAGACTAGAAACGCGGGAAAAAAAAGTTAAATTTGGAGAAGAGAGACGTTATTTATTGATTTCCTACCTAGCTGAGACCCCCAGGGAGAACGTACAGCAACAACATGATCAGGGCAAGAGTTGTGCCTCCGTGTGTTTCTACAAAGTTTTGTTTCTCTTTCAGCTTGTTTGAATCAATTCTAAACTAAAAAAGAAAATTGAATAGTTGAAGATCTCGTGTTTCTTATTTAGACCTAAATTATTAACCCATTATACATCTGAGAAGAAAACATTCAACATCAAATTCATTCAAAAATAGGGAAATACATAAAAGTATATATTTTGCTAATACAATTGACTACTCTTTGTCATATGCTTTATAAACTCTACCACGCTCATATATCTCCTCTAGAAAATCTTAACATTGTGCTAGGTAGATCCTAAAATCCTTAGGTCCATATTCTCGCTCTTGATCGGCAATGTACTGGCAGATGAGGCCTTGCGAAGGCTACGCCCCTGAAGATTTTGTCCATTTTAGCAGATTAAGATAGCAGCAGCTGCCAAACTTGTATCATTGATATCCATCCAGTGCTCTAGTTACCTTTGTTATTGGCGTTAAACTTCTTCATTATCCTTTTTTTAGCGTGGTTGCATCATTACTAGCATGTTTTTGTAGTGTTGCGAGACGAGCTCGTTCTTTTATAGCAAAAAAAAAAAGAGCTTTCTCTAACTCCTTATTAGCATTTTAGGCTTCATCGAGTTTATCCTTTAGGCTCTTCGTTTACCCTTTGTAATTCTTCTTCAGCCCAAGCTCTAACTATTCTTTCCAATCCCATGTCAACCTCTAGCTTTTAGTACTTGAGCCATAGTCGCTCAATGGTAACCTTTCTATCATGTGCAGTACTGTTTGGTTGTTTGCTATCTTTGTATGCTTCAGTGTATAGCCATAACATGAAATGCTAAACAGGAAATCTTGTCTTCAAGATGGGTTTATTTAATTAGTAGGAAGAATATGGATTTTGATTTTCTCCCCTTTCAAGACATTGAAATCGATGAATGGTTAATTAATTGATGTGCAGGTCACGGTGACATGATTTTGCTACTGTATTTTCATATGCTGTTTTACGTAAAGACAATATCTTCCTGCTCTAATATCTACTTATTTAAGTTATTTTCATTTTGCTATTGTACTCCACACAATTACCCAATCCTCTAAAGCTTCAATTCCCAGGTCCAAGTGTTAGTAAATGACATATATAGAGCCTTAATAGAGAAGTTAGTTAGATTATTTATAGAGTCCAAGGTAAGGTTTCCACCCATGAGGAAATGGATGCGGAAAAATGGAAGCTTTTCCTTCAGAATTTTTGGAAGAGATGTCGATTAACAGATAGCTTTAATTATATCAATGGTTTTTTCTTAATCAATTATATCAAAATTAATAACCTCTCAGCTGCCAGTAGCGCCCTCCAAGGATAGGATATGGTTCCACGTCATGCAAACCATATTGACTAGGAAAAAGCCTAATTAACAGATAGCTTTAATTATGGAGAAAATCTCTCTCCCTCTCTCCCCCTCAAATTTCCAAGAAACCAAGTTCCTTTTTTCCCCTATTCTGGGACAGGGCTTGTGGAGAGAATTCTTCAGCATTTCCTTCTTTTCCTTAGGTATTTATTTTATATTTTCTTCTTACGCATGATGATTTCTTTGCCCACGTTGCATTTGAGATGCGCATGCACATTTAACAATGGTGATTTTGTTTTTTTTTGTTTTTTTGAGTTTATGTTCTGCAAAACTTAATTGTGCTAGTTGATTGCTTCTTCAGCCAAATTAATTTATTTATTCAGTTTGATTGGCAATACCATGCGTGGATATAGAACACAATCCTGTAGAGATTTCTCAAATAAAAAAAATATATAATGCAGGTCATGTTTCATAATTAAGATCTTGATGCAAGAATTCAAAAGATCGACAGGATTTCAACTACACTGTATTTCACAATCTTTTCCCGGCCTCGCACCCCTTAACATTCACCATTATTATTATGTCTTCAGAAATCTTGTTTAGCAATTTTATTTTGTAGTATGCTTCGAGGAAGTGCTGTCATCAGATTCAGGCTTCTTTAATTTATATCAGGTGCAACACTAAAATTCAAGCGGCCATTATTATTATGCAAATCAAAAGTAATAAGAAGAGTGAACCGTGCAGTATTTGAAGAATCATGCTACATTTGCTTTAATAATTTGGATTCGGACTCCATCTGTGCACTCTAGTTGAAGGTTCAGATCAGTTTTTTTTTTTTTTAACTTGCTTCTCTGCAATTTGGTGGCTCTGTTAACCAGCTTGAAGGTCTGCTCTTGTTTAGTTTACTTGTGCGTGGAGAACTTTTTTTAACAGGGTGCCCTTTTTAAGTGCTTGAAAATGAGAGTTTGTTTTCTGAAGGAGTTGTGTTACCAGTTGAGGTTGCATTGTTACCATGGATTCCAGTCATGAAGGGATTCAGATGCTACTGACTGCAGAGCAGGAGGCCCAACAAATGGTTGCTGCTGCTAGAAACTGTAAGGGGATAATAACATAACCACCATCAAAATAGTTTGAAAAATCTCCTCGTTGTTTGTTTTTTTCTTTATTCCTTTACTCTTTTATTGCACCACCAAAAATCTCACTTTGCTGTTCAGTGAAGACAACAAGGTTGAGGCAAGCTAAAGAAGAAGCTGAGAAAGAGGCAGCTCTTTATCGCTCCAATATGGAATCTGAGCACCGAAAGAAAGTAGATGAGGTATGCATATATACACGTTTCCTGAGCTATATTTATTTCCATAAAGAATACGAATTACAATTTTGTTTGGATTTGTAAACCATGTAGACAAGTGGGAACTCTGGCTTCACAGCGGAAAGACTTGGAGAGGAGACTGAAGAGAAGATTCAAAACCTGAAGAAGTCAGCCTCTGAGGTCCAGTCAGATGTTGTTGACATGCTCATCAAGTATGTTAAGGCCGCAAAGTGTTGATGCTTGAAGGATGGAAGGTTAGTGTGGAGCTTGGACCATGACCTCCTGCTTTAAACGAGAATCACCATGCAAAAAAATTTTGTTATCCGGTCTCAGGTTCAGAGCAGTAGCCTGCAACGAAGAAGGGAAAGGAATGCCTTTATGATTTTTATTTTTTATTTTTTGAAACATTAACTTAATATTTGAGCATTATTCCTGTGTGTAAAGCTCAATCTTCCCCTTTTGAACAAATAAAATCTAATATTTTTTGCTGTTAGGTTTTTGACCCTACTCATTGTATAATGCCAAATAGACATCGGCAGAAGTGGTCGGCAGAAACGAATGCAGGAAAATTGCAACTTAATATTCTTTACCTATGAAAATAAATAAATAAATAAATCTCAAACCAAGAAAGGACAAACATTTTCCCATCCCCCTCCTAGTATAAATCTTTCCCAAAAACTGTTAGCAAATACCACATGAAAAGACGATCAGTGTTTTCCATAGAATCAATTGTGCATATCAACTGAACAAATTGAGCATTTGTAAACCAAATTATTTACAGTAAAGACTAAAAGCAACATGTTCCAGGCAAATCTGACAGCCGCATTGAGACAGCAGTTTATAGTGTCTTGCCTCTCAGATTATATTTCCGAGTAGAGAATCCCCAGAGCATCTGATTATTGCATCAGCTAAGCATCGAGGGATCACTTCAACAGCAGCGAGGGAAAGTCAACTACCCATATGAATAGTGTGGCAAAATCAAGAATTATAAATGTGAGCACTTGGCCCTCTTCCCGCTGTTAAGTTTTAGTGCTCCATGCAGGTGGAAAGCTTCACCTTGACCCCCATTCAAGGACCTTCTCTCCAGGCAGCAAACAGTAAGCTGTCTGAGTAACCTCTCAAGATGAGATCGCATGCAGCTTTGTGCATCCTTCACGTTGGGACCGGTTAACAAAATCATGGCATTTACAGCATCAGCCACAATCTCACGCTGTGACTCCTCAAGAAGATACCCAGCTGAGCACTGATGTGGTTTTTCATACGCCAGCAAGGCAACGCAATCCTGCAAAAGCAAGGGAATATCAACAGTTATTTAGCTATAAACTTGATTTCTATGAGACAGGAGACATCATTAAACATTAGGGCTAGGGGCACGATTTTCTTTCCTCCCTAGTTATGTGTGAAGGAAAAATCCCCATGCGCAAAAAGACAAAAAGAACATGGTGCTTGACAGAAAATCTACCGAGTACCTGAACTAGATCATCAAACCCAGGCAGCTTAAAGAACTTTGCCAATTCAATCCTTCCATGATGGACAGCCTCCTCTAGTGCTCCAGCCTACATACATTATACAAAGTTTGCATGACAAGACATCCAGTCAAGTACTCAAAAGACATGAAATCACGATCATACAGTAGAACAGTTAACAATTCCCATGGAGAACCTAATTGTGAGCTATACAAGGAACACTGGTTGATTGGATGAAAAAAAATCATTGAAAATACATGCATACAACAAAATAAAATAATAATAGTAATAAGCATTTCATTATTATTATTATTATTATTATTATTATTATTATTATTACTATTACTATTATTATTATTATTATTATTAGCAGAATCAAGTTTCTAGATATGTTGAAGCAACTTTCAGAAAATGTACATCCATGCAAGTCTGTATTCATAACTATGAGTTAAATATTTTCTTTATTAGAAAACAAGACTAGCAAATTAAACAGGGAAATAACATATACCCGAACTAGTTCAATAAACTTTTGACTGTGAAGCAGAAAGCAGGTGGCTGATTTTTCATCCTGCAAAAAAAAAAAAAAAAAACACCTCACATGTCATATTAATAAAGATAGAGATCACATCAGATAAAGTTTATTGATCAACGACGATAGAACATCCAAATTTTGTATTGACATAATGAAAACAAATGCAAGTTCATAATTCAGAACTTAAACTAACACGAACTCATAATAATGATCTCATTTTTTACTGTTATCTAGCATCAACAATCCAATTTAGCAAATTGGCTTTTGGGCACGATGGGATGATGTAAAATAAACCAGATAGCACACATAAATCAAAGCTCATGCACCTCCCAACTCTTTTATGCATTGGCAAACCCATTCCAACAGGCATCACACAATGTGAGCTTTCAAGTAAAGCTAATCACACAATTGCAATTAATACCTATCTGCTCAAATAGAAAATTGAATGCCACAGAAAAAAAATCACATGAACAGAAAAAAACATGATGAAAACCATGTGAGGTTTAATATTGAAATCTCATGACAGAAATTTCAATGACGTGCTTTGGCTGTGCTCATAGATTTTTTTTATAAAAAAAATCCTTAAAAAACTGAGAACAATAATGTCATAAAAGGACCAGCAACAATGCAAGGCTAATAAATAATTGAGGATGCCATAAATT
>Ga0325404_1009017_pt1 | contig 10184 bp, 10 predicted proteins | sample PopdelMetagenome_18_FD_205664 | JGI IMG/M metagenome (GOLD analysis project Ga0325404, IMG submission 205664) | Populus deltoides microbial communities from Bellville, Georgia, United States - Xylem-Control-R1 | ecosystem: Host-associated > Plants > Phyllosphere > Stem > Wood/Secondary xylem...
ATCCATTGGAATGTGCACTTACATGTAAATTTTGCATTGATGAAATCCTACAATTTGCAGGTTCAAAATCCACATAACATAAAATACAATGGAACAATTCAAGGGTTGAAATACATATGGAGGACTGAGGGTTTTCATGGACTATTCAAAGGCAATGGCACCAATTGTGCTCGTATTGTCCCAAACTCGGCAGTCAAGTTTTTCAGCTATGAGCAAGCTTCCAAGTATGATTCTTTGAAAATCTTGATTTCATTGGTTGTTGAAAGACGCATATACTTTATAATATACAGGAGGGCAACTTGTGTGGTCTTAATTACCCTCATTCTTCTTTGATCCATATCAGTGAAAGAAAATTGTCAAGTCTGTTCAACTGGTGAATACATGGCATATATGGTTTTAACCATGATAACATGTGAGCTATGTGAATGATTAGAATTGATTGTGCACTGAGAGAAAATGCGTTTAAGCATTCTACTCTCATTTTCATCTTTATATCTGCAGAAGACTGATTTTTCAACTCACTCATACACAATTATTACAAAGGAAGCACGCCATGCTTACTTCTGTCACTTTTGAAATTCAGGCATACCTGATCTTGCACTTATTGTCGTTTTTTGCTTGGATTGCCAGTGGGCTTTATTGCTGATTACTGGACCAGTCTCTACCAAGATGGTCTAAGCCATTTGGTGATGGTTTCTTCAGACATAAACTGCTTTGCTTTCTTCAGTCCTGCCAATGTGGGGTTTTTTGTTTCAGACAGTTACACCATACTGCTTGTTCTAGGCGTTAGCCTGTATTTCTTTCTTCAAACATTTCAAATCACCTCTGTTCATGATTCTAATGTAAGATCCATTGTGTAAACTTTTTTTTCCTTTTCCTGATGGGTCCTCTATATCCATATGACAGGGGAATATTGTATCTCTATCAACAGCAAACTGGTAATGGTATGTCAATCTTTGTTCTCCATCACTTTGTTTTAGATATTCTTTGTGAATTTACATTACACTTAATGCAGATGTTTTCTAAAGTTTTGTTGGGGCAGAAAATTTTTATTCAGATTAGGCAGCCTGCCAGAATTATATTTTCCAGTAATCATTATTAGAAAAATATATAGTTTCTTTACACATCCATTTAGTTGCAGAGAGAAACGCAATGAAAAACATTGAGTTAGTGGGTGCTTGGTTTACCTTATTAGTGAAATTGAATGTAGAAGTAGCCTTTCATCACAGTTTTTGTGCTGGTATTCTCACGTATGTGAGTCCTTCCCTTGTTGTTCCTACAGAGGATGCTCAGCTCACTCCTCTTTTACGCCTTGGAGCTGGAGCATGTGCAGGAATTATAGCAATGTCTGCAACTTATCCCCTGGATATGGTACGAGGCAGGCTAACTGTACAGGTATGATCACTGAGGTTCCATTGGAAAAACCCTGGGAGAAGGATTTTTTTCCTTTGTTTTATATGCTGAAAAATATTATACTTCTATTTGAAGCCTCTTGAAAGATGTTTAAATGTATGTAATAAGGCATGGAAATAAATTCATACCAATAAAATTATTTATTGGAACAAATGAAAATTCATTTTATTTAACATGCCCCATTATTTGCTTTGATTATTTGGGGTTCTCCGCGTCGGATTTTTCAATACAAAGTTTTTAATTTTTTGTTGTGTTGTGTTTGCAGACTGAGAAATCACCTTATCAATATAGAGGAATGTTCCATGCTCTATCAACCGTGCTTCGGCAAGAAGGCCCACGGGCACTGTACAAGGGCTGGCTTCCTTCTGTCATTGGAGTTGTAAGTCATTAATTGCTAAATAACACTGCATGTTAACATTCTCATAAAATGCTTGTGCTATGGGTTGTATTTCTAAAATGAGACACTTTTAAGGTATTTCTATTGTAGCTTGGTGCACATGTCTTGATTTCATCCAACTGATAACCTGGCATCTTCTTTTCTTTGTCTAAAGTTGGAAAGTAAAACCATTGCTATATCTATATCTTGATTTATATATCTGGTTATACTAGACGTTGTTTTATGCCACACTTAGATAGAAAGCCTATGTTGAGTTCTCGATTTGATGATTTAAGTATGCTATCTTATTTGTTCTTGGAATTATTAGCACCAGATGAGAGAATATTGAAGCTATGTGCTGCTAAGATGAGATTTTACTGGTGCAACTATGATGTATGCGTTGGCTTCACTCTCCCCATCCCGCTTCTTTCTCTTATATTTTTCAAAGGGTCTATAGGGCTTAATACCGTAAATCTTAGCATTGATGTTCTTATATGTGGGAAAGACAACCCACCAGCCCCCTTTCTCCCTGTTCTTTGACAATAAATAAGTATGACATCTTTGCTGGTACTGTTAATATCACATTCCTCGGTATTCTTATGTGACCCGAGGACCAAAGTGGTTTCTGTCTGTTTGCTGGTTGTAACCCTGTACTGGTGCTTCTTGTTGGCAGATTCCATACGTGGGTCTCAACTTTTCAGTGTATGAATCTCTAAAGGATTGGTTGGTTAAAGCTAGACCATCTGGACTTGTTGAAGATTCTGAATTGAATGTGACTACAAGGCTAGCTTGTGGGGCTGCAGCTGGAACCGTTGGCCAAACTGTTGCTTATCCTCTTGATGTTATTCGCCGGCGGATGCAAATGGTGGGATGGAAAGGTGCTTCTTCCATCGTCACTGGTGATGGGAGGAGCAAGGCCCCACTCGAGTATACTGGCATGATTGATGCATTCAGGAAAACTGTTCGGCATGAGGGCTTTGGAGCATTATACAAGGGTTTGGTACCAAATTCAGTGAAGGTGAGTTGTTCTATTTTCAGTGTTTCATTTGTAAATAACTTTCAACGGTTACCTTAACTTCACCTGATCATAGTTTCCTAAAAGAAGGATATGGTGAGGATGGGAAGACAGCCAATGTTGGCTGTTGGTTGCGCTGGGCTTTCCTGTTATTTTGTGGCATTTTCCTCTTGCAAGAATCTTGGTGTCTTGAGAATTAGTGTCAAGCATCTCTACAATTCTTTGCATGCTCAAATTTATGGAGTTACTGCAGGGGCTGCTTAACCATGGATCATAACTTACCATGCATTCCAAAATAGGATTGGTTGGTTGATTCTGGAGTAACTGGTTTACTTTTATCCTACTCAATAAAGATTTATGTCTGAATGCCTTGATCAACAGAAAAATTGCCAGCATTGTCAACTAGTGTGTGTGTAAAACCTCCATTCTGCAAACATTTTGCAGGAGGTCTGAATGACATGTTTACACTTTTAGTTACGCCACTTTAATCGAACCTAGAGCACGCATGGTTTAGATTTATATTTTCTTTTGGGTCTAGCGCAGCTTTTATATATGCCTAAATTGCTGCCCCCATAGCATTCAAATTAATTTCTTTTCACGTTTTCAGGTAGTTCCATCCATAGCAATTGCATTTGTGACATATGAGATGGTGAAAGACATTTTAGGAGTCCAGATCAGAATATCAGACTGAAGTCCCAGGGGTCCTGCCTGATATTTGTTGAATCAGGATGCTATTTTTGTAGGCAAGGGAATAGAGAGAAGGTAAACTAGCTCATGCAAAAGAGCGAGTTTAGAAACATGTTTAAGACTGTTTATGCTTAGCCTTAAGATTCCCATTCATATGTTGTGTCAATAAAGCATGCTGATGGGACGACTCATGATTTGTAATTTGATGCTTCATAAGAGCTGAAGTAATTTTCTGAAGCTTAATTTGCACTTACTAGCTATTAATTGACTTTCCCCTCATTATATTTTGTGTGCCTGCACGGATGGCAGCGTTCTGCAAATAATGCTAAAAATATACTTGCATAATATAATGTCTGGCGTTACTAAAAGCGCTCTAGGCGTAAAGTTGCAGGGACCAAAGCGCTTCTAGATCCGAGGCAAAGCTCTTTCCCCTAGATGCAATTTAGGAGAGGTTTTTTTTTTTTTTTAATAACACAGTAAAAGAAAAATTAGGAAAGTAACCCAGTTGAAAAAATAATTGAAAAACTAGCATATTTGAACGCAAATGGTATGTGATTTATTTTGAATTAAAAACCAGGTATCTTTCTCGTTTCCTCCTCTCTCTCTCCCCCTTGCTCCTCCCCTTTAACCATCGGCTAATCTCTCTCCACCTTCAAAAACACCTTCTAATATATATATATATATATATCTTTCTGGCTCTAAATGCGGTAATCACACTTTTTCTCTCTACTAGCGATGAATGTTGAATTTTCCGACTAAACTAGCCACTCTCATCACCCACATTTCAGTCATAGAGGTATATTGTCATAGAGGTATATTAAACATTTTCTCTCAATTAATTTGATGTTATTTATGTTTAATTAGTGTTAATTTGATTTTATTGAATATTAGAGTTTTGAATTAGGAATTAGGTTAATTAGATGTAATTGAAGTTGTTAATTAGATATAATTATACTATTTTGTTTAATTATCAATTATTTTAGGTTTTTGTTGATTGTGAATTAACAAATTATGTGTTTGAAATGTTAGTGTTGATTTAAGTTAAATTATGGATTAGGTTAATTAGATATATTTTTAGTTGATAGTTTGATTATTTTATTAAATAATCAATGTTTTTTTGTTGTTGATTGTGAATTAAAAAGATTATATAATGAGATAGTTAGTGTTGATTTAGGTTAAATTATGAATTATATCATATTTTGTATAAAATAATAATAATAGCTATGAAATACATAAATTTGTTTGATAATTTTATTATGGTACCGGAATTTAATGAATGTAGGCGTTCACTGATTAATTTAAGTTTAGTTGATAATTGATGCACTTTGATTAACCCTAAGATATTAATGAAATATAATTGTGTTTGGTTGTGTTGTTTGATAGAATGTCTGATAATTTAGGAATATGATACTTCTATTGTGGTATCATTATTAATACCGACAATAGTATCACTTATAATGGAGGAAGCCATGAATTCCTAACTCCTACATCAAACATGTCTTGTAATGAATTATCAAGAATGTTATGTGATCGACTTGGCTGGAATATGTTTGAAATAGATGTTGAAATTACTTGGAGGATATTATAAATCAAGGTTAGTCAAGCTCATTATATCGGTGTACCAATCTGTAGTAACATGAGTATGAATTCAATGTTTGAGTTTGTTAGGACGAGGAAACTCTTCTAGTATGGAGTTGACCCGGTTTCCAAGTAATTCTCGGAGAATTACACAAGCATCTTAACCAGATGGTCTATCTAGGTTAGATGGTAATGATAGTAGACAAGTGTCGGTGTTGAAAATAGTTAATATGGAGTCTTAGTTAGGTATGACATATGTTTCATATTGCTATGGAAAATCAAAACCAAGTAATGACGAATATGAGCATCGCATTGATAGAGTTGTGGTTGATGACAGAGATAGGGAAGATGGGAATGCTAAGTTAGTTAAACTTGTTAATCAATACATGAAACCTTGTGCTCCTGAATTTAAAGTTGTTAGTGTGGATGACCAATACAGATGCAATGATTGGGTTGATAGTCATAGGCATTCAGGCTTACTAGATGATGAATTAGAGATTGAGAAAAGTTTCGGAGGCAAGTCTGAATGTGTTAATGCAGTAAAACGATGACATATAAAGAATTCTTTGTAGTAAAGGTCCATCGTTCAACAAAGTCCTATGTTCAGTTATAGTGTGCTCAAGAACCAGTTTGTAGATGGTATTTGCATGTGGGGTATCACCAAAGGTCTGATTCATGAGAAATTTCTAAATTGAAAGGGCCACACACATATTGAAATCCTCTTGTTTTGTATTGTCACCGTCATATTGACTCGAATCTAATTGTCAATATGATGTTGACAATTGTGAAAATAAAGTTAAGTATGAGCGTTGCAACGATTTAGGGTACTATGAAGAGAGATTATGGGCATGAAGTCTTTTATTGAAAGACGTGGATGGTTTATAGAAAAATATTGGAGATGTTATTTGGTATACACGAAGAGTCATTTCAAAACCTACTTAAAACTCTATTGGCCATCAGAGATGGTGTGAGGCTAGACATTTCATAGTAAATCTCACTCATGTCCATGAGTTTTATTATGATGAGTTAGATGCTAAGCAGCCGCGTCAAGTATATATTATAATTGTATTTTATTTTTTGTTATTTTAAAGTTAGCTATTTAGTTTCAAATTATTATTTTAGATAATTGTTTTATATGTTCTAATATGTTATATGGATGTCATACATGGAGGACTTGATACTTAGTTTTGTCTATATACTGTGAGGGATCTGACATTTGGTTAGCACAAGTCCCTCTACACTACTTCGGCATTGTTGATATGTTGTCCAGATTAGGTAATGTGACAATTTAGACTATCTCAACATATACCAGATTATGTTGATATCAGAGATAACTACATAGTATTAGTCACCAAGGTAAACGCGTGGGGAATTAGTTGGTAATTCATACATCTTACCATGATCTCTAGGATGCTAGGAGAGATCATGTTTTTGAGGAGTGGCAACCAACGATTGATATAGATACCCTACATGACATAATATATGTCAATTACGCATCGTTTCATTGCACCAACCTGGTCGTGTTTCCCGAGATGTCCACGCAACCCGATGCACTAAACCTCCCGGTATCTGAGGCACACTCAATTGGTATGCAATATTTTTTTACATTTATTAAATATCAGAATAATTTTATTATGGATGATGACTACTAATTGGTTTTTAATGTATGTATATAGATTAATTACTTGGTATGGAAAGCTTAGAAAGCAGCAACGACTATCAGTGAAGGTGTCAATGAGATGGAACGTATTGTAGCCAACACCACGCTCAATTTATGTTTTAGCATACTCAAGAGGTCGGAGAGGTTGAGCATTTTGAAGCAACATTAGCAGAAGATAAGATTGCTTATTATGGAAGTGTTGGGGATGTTGGCATGTCCACGAGCACCCCAAGCGCGTCCATGAGCGACCCTGGTCCATCCACAAGCTGAGATGATATTGGTCATTTTCAAACCTACATGGATGTTACAAACTCAATCTTGAGTTGGACAAGCTGGGAAGATTATTAGATATAATTACATATTATTATATGTTATGATAATTGTGAATAGATATATAGTTAGTTTAATTTTTAATAAAATATTATTTTATCTTAATTGTCAATGTACATTTATTATTTGTGATTGAATATATTACGTGTTGCTTATGTGAATTGTGTTTTAATGGTGGAGAATTAGTTATTTGTGATTGTGTGAATTTTTTTTTACAGGGAATTGATGGCAGAATATATTGTCCCCGAACATCTTTGTTAGAGGAGTTGCATATAACATCTGCGAAATGCAAGTCACAGATGGTATCTGCAACAATTGAATCGTATATGGCATATGAAACTCGCATGTCATAGATGTCATTTGTGACTTTCTTTACTGTGCTAGATTTCTAATTATTTTTTGGCATATGTTATTTTATAAATTAATTTCTTTTAAAAAAGTGCTACCTTACCAAAACACTCCATTTTAGGACGCACCTCTAGGGGTGTTTAAAAAAATGATCAATGGAGAAAAATGTAAAAAAATATTAACTGAAAACAACTAAATCGAGAGAAAAAACTGAAAAAAAAATTATTTAAAAACCATAAAACTCACTTAGTACAATTTAGTTTTGGCTTCATAATCTGAAACTGTGTAAACTGGACCAAACCAAATGGAAACCAACATAAAAAAAAGTATAAATTAAAACCTAACATAACCCTAAAACATTCTCCCCTTCTTTTTTATTGAATTGACAGCAATCGCCAGCCAGTCATACCTCCCCCTATCCCCTATGCCATTTCCCTCACAATCTCTCTCGTTCTCTCCCCTTTTGAAACAGGAGAGATCAGTATACTACCTCCTCTGTCATCTCCCCCTCTCATTCTCCTTTCTTGACACAACAAATTAGACACAGTAGTAGCACATCCCTAAATCCCATCAACCATCTCCCTCTGCCATATCGCTCTCTCTCGTTCCTCTTTTTGATCGAAGACCCAATCCATCAAAATCTAAAATGTAGAATCTAAGCTAATCTTGTATTTTTTTTGTCTTTTATTTTATCCTAATTTAATTGTAATGTTTTTTTATTAATTAGTAGCTAGGGTTTTTGAATTTTTGTTTTTGTAAGTTTAATGGATCCTTGGTTAATAGGTTATTCAATTTCAATGAATGGAATCCAATTAGGAAACCAACCTATATTTGTGTTCTCATATTAGGAACTTGTTTCCAGACCCAGATTTGAAAATACTTTTGTTGACAATAATTGTAAAGGGTTCCATTATATTTCGCTTTATTCGAAGCCAATTGATGTAACCTGATATTCACATCTGACTCACAAAGAAGATTCTCCTAAAGATTTTGACATTTTTATATGCAACTTTGAAGTACATAAGCAAATGCTTATGGAAGAAGATACTGGAGATAAGACTTGTATGCTTTAAGATTCTTTTGATCTTCTAACTTGACAAGCTTGTTGTTTGTTTTTGTTTTTTCAAATGAATAATCAGGCAAATCCTATACCAAAAAAATCAAATCTTTCAAGTTTGGAATCCAATTCTTTGCATGTTCAAGTTATTACTTCTAGCATAAATAGTAATATTGAAGATAATAATCATCCACCTTTAGATCTAACTAAAGAAAAATATTTCGAATTTAAGATCACTTTTAAAAACTCGATAGAGATTATAAAACTTCTAAGGTTATATATATATATATATATATATATATGGAAAAAGACTAAGCTTGTCATATTATAACTTGAATTTTTAGACCACAAATGGACTGAGATCTTTGCAATTACTACGACAGATTATCAAGAGTGGTGCTGTACAGGACAAGCATTAAGGTCCAATCATTAATCGACTGAAAAGAAGCGCGGCATCGTGAAAGCCTGGGGGGACATGCGAGCCGCCAAGTAGAACCCAAGAGATTTTCTTTTAGTGGATATATTCCATTCCTTTGTCAATTTGAAGCATAAGATCAACTGCAATGGGTAGTGGAAATGGAATTCGCTTTCTTGGGCCACAAGTCTCTCTGATGTAGCTGTAGAGGTCCCTGTTCATTAGTTCCATCACTAGAAAACACTCTTTCTTTTCCTCATCAGTGAACCCACAAAGGAAGTGCAATATATTTGGGTGGGAAAGGGATAACAATGAAGAAATCTCAGGAATTAGAGGCTCAATGTCTCAGAAAAAATGTCTCAATGCAAGGCTTTCATCCAACCATTGTATCTTCTTTTACCAACTCCCACTCCCAAGGCGTCTTTTTATCTGGTAATATTTGGACTGTAATAGGATCGAACAAGGTAAGAGTTTCCCATTTACAGGCTCCAATCCTTCCAAGTTCTTCAAAAGAATATATGTGAGTTGCCCATTTTACTTTGTTGAGCCTGACATCTTCTTTTCCATGAGCATCCACCTATCTTCTTTCCAAACTGTATCATACCGATTGCAAAGTTTCTGAAAAATAAAATACTTCTTTGCAAACTTCCATTGGAAAAGTCGAGGGTCTTTCCATTCCTTCTGATATTTGTTCGAGTATACAAGGCTCTTCTTCTGTATCTCATCGTGGTCCAATCCCGAGAATTCTCTAGCAATTTCAATTGCTTCAATGACAACAGGGATACAAGATGGTAAGATATGGATGTATAACTCAACGCAATCCGAGTTCTGATAGAGGACAATGGCTTTGGCCCATCAGTTCTTTGTTTCCATGCACTGCCTGACGTATCCTTCCCTTTCTTTGAATATTCTGCAAATCTCTCTTAACGATTGTTCTAGTATTCGCCATTTGACGTTCTTCTCTTCAAATTTTAGGTTCTGTCTCATTTCTTCAACAATTGAATCATATGCAAAACTATCGTGGATTGATTTGGATATTGTCTCGAAAAACCATCAAGACCTTCAATCTTCCGAGTACCTCTCCAATCTGTTTAAGCTGCTCCATTCTAAAACTAAAAATTTGAAATATCTACAAATGGGGCATTGAGATTCAATAATCATGCCCAAGCAAGAATCGGAAAACAAGAAGAAAGTTATCGAGACATCAACTTGAACCATGTCAATATGGATAAGCAAATTAATATATGACTTACCAAATAAGCAAATTAAAGACCAAGAAACCAAAATCCCTGATCATATTACAGG
>Ga0325404_1009018_pt1 | contig 10184 bp, 4 predicted proteins | sample PopdelMetagenome_18_FD_205664 | JGI IMG/M metagenome (GOLD analysis project Ga0325404, IMG submission 205664) | Populus deltoides microbial communities from Bellville, Georgia, United States - Xylem-Control-R1 | ecosystem: Host-associated > Plants > Phyllosphere > Stem > Wood/Secondary xylem...
TGTGTATAATTTAATTGGAACAATTTCTTAGAATGTATATATCAAGTATATAGAAAAATATTCAAAATTATAATTAATTCAAAGCATATTATTGCATGTCTACCAATACATACAAATAAATTATTATATTTAAAACAAAAGATATCAAACTAAAACTAGTTTTAGTATGAGATACTTTCTTGATAATATTTGACACAATGAACGAAGGTGTTGTTATGAAGGATTAAACCATTTGTTCTTAAGATTAAAATGCTCGTCTGGTACAAACGATCTTGTAATAAATAGTTCTCTAGGATCCCAACAACTTAACTATTAAATAATACATTTAACTATTAAATAATACATTTCCTTTGAAAGTCTATGAATCAAAGGAATAAGAGAACTCAAATCTCTCTTAAAAAAGACTAGAATCTAAGAACGATCTAGAATACAAGGAAAAGTAACAAAAGGCTAAGGAAACTAAAGGTAAAAGAAGAAGAAGAGGAGGACAGGAGGAATGAATGAATGAATTGCTGCAAGGTATGCAAAATATCTCCCCTTCAACCTCCTTTTATATTGTTTTCTAAAACCAAAATTGATGCAAAATTATTTTTGGTAATTACCAAAATTAGTTTTCATTGGTTTGCTTTAATTACTTAATGTGAACTCTGTGATCACGCAATCCACAATCAAGATTGAGATTTGATCCTGAAAAATCGAAATAGATCTAATAAAAGTGTGACACAATGAAAATCTGCTCCAAGACATCAGCACTATTGGAATGAAGTAGAATGACGCCACGAAGCCAATTAATTTTTGACAAGTCAGATTCAGTTTGTTCAAGAACTGAAGAATGCAAGAATCACTATCACACGTCAAAACTAAAAAAATTCAAAAGTAATATTCATCAATGGCTGCTGAAATTTAGGTTACATGAGTTTAAATAGTTCTTGAAAAATTAACCCTAATGGATCTACCCTAGTGGACTGATTTGACCCACTTACAAAAATGACCCACAAACCCTAAACTGAAAAGCCCATAACCTGATCCAAACAAGTCTTAGATCCTAACTGAAAACAAAGTATTAACTACGCCCAAAGAAGCCTTGGGCTGTAGCTAACAAAAATAAAGATAAAGCTCATAAGTCCTAAGTCTTTATCTGCCCAATGATCCTAGAAACCAAGATGTCATTAAATACCACCAGCCTTTCTTTCCTTGTGTAGCTAGGATGAATAAGAAATCCTTGTAAGAAACGGATTCTGAAACATTAATGAATCATTGCCACACCTAAAAACTATATTGCAGCCCATTAAAGATCCTTGTAGAACTAGGGGATTCCTAAAATAAGTTGTTACACCCTTGTAGGAAAAGGAAACTTACTAAAGAAGAAGTTTATAAGTCAAAAGGAAGTAAATAACAAAATTTATATAGCCTGTTCCGACCTATATCGTATGTCCTTCCTGAACTCCAATTCATCTGAAAGTTTACCCCAACTAGACAAATACCTTTGGAATCTTTTGGTAAAGTTTCAGCTCGATCCAACAGTTAGATTTAGAATTATGCTCAATAACATAAAACTGGATGATAGAAAATTTTACACCAAAATTCCGAATATGACTTTGCTTGGTTTGTATTATTACCTGTCATAAAAAAATAAAAACCTAATTCTTTTTGCCTTAAAAGACAATTATTTTTCCTTTGAAATAAAATCTTTAACAACCAAGTCTTTCTTGTCAAATTTATTAGTTAATATTTTCTTAGTAGACTAGATCGTGTGATCATTACTACTCAAAATTAGCATATCATTCATATAAAGACATAAAATTATATAACATTTATATGTATTTTTTACATAAAAAATTATGTGAAATTTTTCATGTCATTGTTTAGGCTGCTTATTTTAAACCATATAACAAGCCCAAGACCGATATAAGAGATCGTGCACGCGTGTGGCTTAAGCTAAAAACCACTTTTCTTAGGCTCATTTATAATTCTTCAACTTCTCACTATATAAATTACAAAAAAATCTTGTATTTTTTATATGTGGGATAAAAGGCCTTGGGTTTCACAAAAACATGCTAATCAAAGGTTATTTAAAATCAATTTCTCATTTATTTATAATTTGTTTTAATCATTTTAATTTTCCATGTTAAAAAACTTGTGTTGGAGAATAATTTCCAATAAAATCTTGACCTTAAAACTTAGTGGAGTCCATTTTTAATTTAGTGTCAAATTTATTCATTAACCATGTCATGACCCAATTTCGGATCCCCAAAATTCTTTTATAAAAATACATATTTTTCTTTTTTATTCAAAAATCTAAAAAAAATAATAGAAATTTGAAATCCAGAATATTTTCATGATATAAGGAGATAAGCCCTTGAGTTGCAACATATCAAAATGCTAGAAGAATAGCTAGATTGAGATATTTTGACAAGATGGGCTAAAGAAAGACTTAATAGAAAGAAATTTGAGGTTTAAATTCAAAATTGATCAAAATTGAAAGAATTAATTAAGTCCAAGGATTTAATTAAACTTCTAATAGGTTTAATTGACTTATTTAAGGACTTAATTAAAGAAAAATTAGGTTTGAAAGTCAATTGGGTAAAAAATGGTAGAATTAATCAAGTTTAAGAACTTATTAAACTTATAAAGGTTTTTATGGATCCAATCAAGGATTCAATAAAAAAAAAATAGAGGCTTAATTCATGTTAATATACAATAATTGAAAGACAAAGGACCTAATTGAAACTTTGAAGAGCGAAATTGGTGCGATTAGGAGCTTAATTGAAAGAAGGTTAAAGGTTGATTATGGACCAAATTGAATGATCATAAAACTAAAGACCAAGGTAAAAGAGGTGCGCGCATCAGAAGACTAAAATTGATTAAATAAGAGGTTAATTTGGAACAAATTGAAAGCTTAATGAGAAATAGGGGTCAAATTAAATAATCTATAAACCAAGGACTAATTAATAAAAGACACGAGAATCAAAAGATCTCAATCAATGTTTCCAAGGATGTAATTGTAGAAATTTAGAAGTTTTTGTGCTAATTAAAAGTTTATACACTAAAATTGAACGGACAAGGACCCAATTTAAATTTCTCAAAATCCTAAGTTTTAGGGTTTTGACAAACGACGTGTCACTAAGACTTTAATGAAGAGAATGAATGACACATCTTTCAGTCACTATATCCTTTTCTTTTTCAACCGAAAGGCTATTGAAGATGCTACTTTTAGATGAATGAACGTGACATATTCGACCACCTTAAAGGCTTTAATCAGCAACAATAGACTGAGAAAAACTTCTTTTACAGGAATTAGTTATCCTTATCAAATGTTTGTACCTTATTTGGCTCGATGAACTCAATAACTTCTTGTCGCTACTTTTAGACGAATGAACGTGGCATCTTCGACCACCTTAAAAGCTTTAATCAACACCCATAGACTGAGAAAAACTTCTTTTACAAGAATTAGCTATCCTCATCAAATGTTTATACCTTATTTGGCTCGATGAACTCAACAACATCTTGTCCCTAGTTAACCACCCCTGTATTGATAGATTCAAATAGGTTGAGGGCCAACCTTCCTATCAATGAATGTGGAGTTTTAGATCTCTAAATCATGTGTGGTTTGTTTCTAATGATAAATCTACATCATCTCTACATTATCCAGGTCCATTAATGATTCGTTTACAAGAGCTTGACAAAGTACCTAACGCAATCAGTTATGACTAAAGAACAAATTCACCATGAAAGAAAAGACTACAAGGTTTTTTTCTCATGCTTGATTTTAGTTTACAAAAGGAATAAAAGAAGACCAGACACCATCAATTTTAGAGGGGATGATTTTGGAAGAGAAGGAATCAGAATCTTCTATAAAACCTCTTGGCATAACCACTATAGTTTTGCAATTTATGGTTTTGGTTTGCTTGTAAAAGGATATTTGCTCTTGAGTTGAGGGGGGGTCAATAAAAGGAGAAAAAGAGAGGAAAATAGGGAGAAAACAAAGAAGAATTCTTGAATAGATAGAGAGAAAAGTTAACAAAATCATGGGAAAATTGAAGGAAGAATGGAGAAAAGAAGAAGTTTATTCAAGCTAAGGATTAAAAGCTGAGAACAAAAAGAAAAAAAGCAACAAAGCCCAAAAAATGAAAGCTACATTATTCAAAAAGGTATACTTAAAACTTTGATGAGATGGTGTAACTTAATGGACACACCTCTCCTTTAATGTCTTCCATGTCTATATTTTATTTGTTTGTTATTGATTCTATTGATTTCATTTCAGTTTAGAAGCTATGTTTAGTATATTGTTGTTCTTAGATTTAATATGCATTTGATAAGAAAAGTAAGTTTAAAACATTTTTGAGTATATAACTTGATATTCTTGGATTGTTAAAGACATGTAATTAGTATGTTTGAATGTTAGTTTTGATTTTTTGAAGTTTAGGTTGATCACTTGGTTTTATTTTGGTTGAATGCATTCATTTGGTTAGACTATGGACGTATTTTGTTCTTCGACACGATGTTAGGTTTAGTCCAGCTTATGTATATGTTAAAGATTATATAAAAAAAAAATAGTGTTAAAATTGATGTAATAATGTTTATGATAAAGAAAATGCATTACTAAAAATATAGAGTTTTATTTCTTTATGCTACTATTTTATCTTTTTTTATTGTTTTTTTGAATTTTTTATGGTTTAAGCAGGTCAAGTTAGGCATGCCTAGGTTAGTTTTGGTAAGTTTATGTTTTGCTTCTGAGTTTTAGGCTAAATTCTAAGTATAAGGCACATTCTGGGTTTTTTTTTGTTTTCTTTTGAACATTCTTAGCTACAAATTTTGGATTTCTCATCATTTGATGTTTCAACTTGTTTTATATACTTCAATTAAATTAGGGGCCAATATATAATTTTTTCTTGCCATTTATTTTCCTATTAAATGCCTATATTGGATCAATCATTCTTTTTAGGTTTTGAATGCCTAGGTTAGGGTTAAAAGTTGTCAAATATGATTCATGCAATCTCATTTAATGAATCATTATGCTTTAATCTTCCATATCCTATCTCTGTGTGCCCTTTATTTGATGTTATTTAGTCTTTATCATCAATTCAATTTCTAGATTGGTATGAATGCTCTTCAAAAAAAATTCAAACCAAAATCCTTTTTTGATCTTCTTTCTTTCTTTTATGTGCGTGGGTCTTTATTTGGGTTGAGTTCATCAGGGTTAAGGGTGTGTTTGGCATGCTAAAAGTTTTCAAAAGGAAAAATTGTATTTTTCTGTCTTTAAGGTATATTTATTAAACATGGCTTTAAAGTAATTTTTAAGCCTCTGACTTTTAGCTAAGGGAATGTTTGGCAATCATGCCCTACTGATTTCTCCAACTTTGTTTCTTTTCCTTTTCTAATATTTGTCAATCACAACCCTTGTTTTTTTTTTTATTAAATCAATTTTATGCTTCAAGAGACCTATTTGCTATAATTTTATGTGTATCATATTTTTCTCCTTATTTTTTAATACTAAGGATTGTGACCTACACGTGAGGTGCTTTTCTCATATTAAATAAACCAGTTTTCTTTAAAACACAAAATACAAAAAATAACAATAAAAAAATTTCTTTAAAAAATACAATTTTAATTTAAATTATATATGACCAAGTCTTTCAAATAAAATTCATATTTTCATTAAAAAAAATAATAAATACGTGGCATGATTTAGCAATTTTTAAATACCAAGAACTCAAGAAAAAATAGTTTTGTTTATATCCTTGCATATATCTTTGGATTTAATAATAAGTTTATTAAATCCATGAAAACTTGACCTGCATTCAAAAAACACAAAAAAATTAATTTTTTTTATTTTAATACCAAGGATTATGAAACGTATACATAAGATGTATTCCTAGTATTAAAGAAAAAAATACAAAAATATGTTTGGACTCTAGAATGGCTAGGCTTGACCTATAAAGTCATGGTCCACTCTACTAGGGTGGACCAACTTTTAACCAATAGATAAATCAATTGTTAAAAAAACACAACAACGTCTAAGTAAACAAACAAATAAATAGGAATGGATAATTTCATAGGGTCAAAGTTACTGGACAAATCTTTTCAAATTTGTTTGTTCGAACCTTTATCTACTGTTTGGATTATATCTAGAACTACAAAAACAATTATGTTGATATTATAATTCAAACATGAGAGAATGACTTGTTTGAAGTTAGGATTGAAATTTGTTAGGAATGTGCAAAAATTGAAGAAACATTATTTCCTTAAGTATTTTGAATTCTAGTCAATACAAGGATTTCTTATTGCTATTAGAAACGTATGTGAGAACTATTGACTTACATATTCTATAAGGATTTCATACCAAACAATGAAACATTTATGGTAGCAACTGGTATCCATAGTTTGCAAGGATTCCATATTCATTATGGAATGTATGTGTTGGCAAGGAGGCTTGTGATTTTTTTGTTGTTCTTTTCCTTATTTTATAGGATTTCCTAGCACACTAGGAAGATTAAAGGGAGGCAATTTAAGGAAGAAAATTTCAACAATCAAAAACAAAGTTTCCTAACTAATTTGGAGCATAAAGTTTCGACGAGCTTCCAGGGAAAACAAAAGGGGAGTTTCGGTCATGCATGGGGATTTCAAGTAAGACTTTGTTTTATGATTTTTTATTTATGTATTTTAGTGTTGAATATTATTAGCTTCGGACTTTATTCTAAATTGAGTTTGTTTTAGCCTATTAGACATTGTTTTAGTATTAGACTTGTGTTAATTAATTACTAGATATGACATATTGGTTTGCAACCCAAAAGAGTTCATTAGGGTTATTTAGAAGGGAATATATATTACTTTTATAGCTACAAGTTTCGACAGTTATGATGGTTTGAATAAATATGGTTTTTCTTTTGTTTTGCATGTTGCAAACAATATTTCTTTGCAGGGAAAAAGATCGTACACCGACTTATTGAAGATTAACTAACTTTATGGCGTCATTCATATACTTTAGGTTCTTAGGTACATGGTTGTTTTTGGATCCAAGTTTTTTTTTTCAATACATTTGGTTCTTAAGTATAAGGGTCGGGGTTTTAAACCTGATATTCAATTTTCTTAGAATGATTTTTAATTTCATTATAGGTTGTTAGATCACATGATTACGAGTTTTGTATCACCAAACCATTAGCGCCCATGAAACATTAGACAACAACAAAACTTGAGAAAGAAATGAAAAATGTAGGAAGAGAATGCACCCCAAGTTCCAAGTGTTATTACATTCTCTATGCATCTATATATGTTATACAATATATAATTACATTTAGGCATAAGTGAAGCAGGGATTGTTTTATTCTATGCAGAGTAGATATGACTAGGGTTATGCCAACTAATGTGCTTGCTAATAGAAAATTTTTAAGATTATGTATGATATTAATTAAGAAATATACTATAGGAATTGATTGAAGTCCCCTGTAAACACGTAGCTCATACGTATATTTTTGCCTCGAATTAGTGAGGAAACGAATCGAATTTGAAACTTGGCAGGAATATTATTCCTCCAACAAAAGTTTTGTGGTAGTCACATCCTAAAATATGAAGTATAGATAATAATTCCTCGACCCTTCTCTTCCAACCAGTTATTTTATTCTATTTTTTTTAGAATAATTTATGAAATTAGACTGAATAATCAAATTAAAATTCAGAACACCAGAAATTAATATTTAAACCTCATATGTACACCCATATATATATTCATTTCAAATCGCCCTATAAACTTCAGAGTCTACAATAAGAAAGTTGATTACATCTCCCACAAGTAAAATGCATTCCAATACGAGAAATGATAACATATATAATGTGGGAAGACTAGTGAATTACTGATCACTAGCAATTGCTTTTCAGCAAAATATGGTCTTGTAAAGGCTGTTGAAGGTTTTTTTCTTTTTTTTTTGATAGTGGGAGAAGAGAGACCTTCTTTAAATCCTATATTTAAGACCTAAAAATCAATAATGATTCCATAAGTTGGGCATGCCCACATCAGATAAGTAGCTTTCTGAACTACCTTCTCCTAAGCTTGGTGACCCTTTAATGTTGGCATTGCTTTCCATCATGTTGAAGTGATTCAAAACAGCTTTTAGTACCTTTGTGTCACAAGAAAAAGCATCTGAAGGAGTGGTAATATTCATAGGTACTTGCCCAAATGGGCCTGTACCCTTTGCGGGTAAATTTGGTACTTCCATTTGAGTTATGTACGGGAAATTTTGGTTGGTTTGGATTTGGGAGAAAATGGAGAAGCAGGGCACTTGCTCGTGCTCATCTAAATTGGGTTGAGTTTGGTCAAAAGTGATGTATGAATCCATTAATGCAGGCAAAGATGAAGAGCCTGTGTCATCATAGCAGCTTCTTATGCTAGGTTTGGCCACAACTTCTCTGGTGTTTTTATAGAACACTCGACATAAGACCCAATCTTCCTGCAGGCGCCAAGAAAAAAGAGAGATGTTGGTCATGATATAATGCATTACAGCTGATTATATATATATAGGCATACATAGATGATTATAAAATACACATCTTAGGCCAGCTACTAATGTAATTTTATATTAGCATACTTGTCATGACTAGTTCAACAAATTAATTTGGCCTTTTTTTGTTCTATATGATAGATGTTTACGAGTTCAATTAAACTACTTCCAAGCTTTTGTCCATGTAAAATTTGACGTGTCTTGACATTGCTGGTCATAAGCCGTGCAGAGTTTAGTTCTGATTGCCTAAACAGATTCATTCACATCCCAGTATTTGTAAAGAATTGTTTAATTTTATTTCGAAGTATTTTACATGATCTTGGATCAAACCGATACTGTTTTCCATGAAAAAAAGAAAAGGGTTCTAGAAAGATACCATTATACTAGCTAGAGGGTAAATTACCAATGGCAAATTTGGCTTTTTCTTGAAAAAAAAGAAGCATATATACTAGATGAAGTCAAAGGATTTAACATACGGAAAGAAAAAAAGAAAAAGTTAATAAAAGACACGGGGCCCGCACCGTGTGATTCTTGCAAAAAACCTAAGGAAAACATGCATAGATGTAATAAAATTTGAGAATGGGACTTTGTGAAACCAGGCCAAGAAATTTTAAAATCATAGAGTGAATATTTTAAACCCACCTTCTCTGAAGAAGTTTTGGGCGGACCAAGTGGCCCTTCAAGCCGAAACTCATGCATGACCCAATCGGTTTTTTTCCCTTTAGGTGCCCTACCTTGGTAGAACACCAAGGTCTTTCTCATGCCAACAAGGGTTCCCTTACGTAGGATATGTCTGTCCTTCCCGGTGGCCTTCCAATATCCAGATGCTGTTGCTCGATTAGTTCTTAGTCCAGTTGCATATTTACGATCTCTTTGGCTGTAAAAGTACCATTCCTTGCCTCCCACGCATGCCGTTTCTACCAAATCTCCACACACAAATCATTAGACTATAAGAAATTTACATGTTATCCAATTATCTGAAATAAACAGCAAGGTTATATATAAATGCGTGTCATAAGGTCAACTCAAAGCAAGAACCCCCTGGTCAACTTCATGTCAAACCAAATAATCTTGATGGGTTTACCATACTCAAGGGCAGGTCTTAAGTGCAGGCCTTTGGTTACCAGTTAGGTCAAACATTAGGTTTCTTTGAAGACATACAACATCACCAATCTAACATTGAATTGGGTGGTGAAGGATGCGGTTCTAAGATCCAAGGCCATTTTGGTGACCGGGTTTTGAATTTATGCGGCCATGACTCGATCAAAGGTGTATTATACGAGTGGTGAAGAGATAAGGCACGAAAAGTGACTCAGAACATGTGGCTAAAAAATGGTAGATGACTGCAATCCAATATCAGTAGTGCGGTTGAGAGGTCGATGTCGATCTCTAGTAATGAGAATTATTGAAGGTAAGATTTACAAGTTGACAAAAACAAAGGTTATTCCTTGCTTACGCAGGTGACACGTGTGATCTACAAATTTGAGTTGAATAAATAATTGATAGATGTTGAAAAACAGAAGGGAGGGAGGGCTTCAATATTCAATGACGGTGACAGGCCATATTGGATTTGGTAAGAATTACGAGGTTAAAATGCCATTTTCCTTTTGAACTGAAGTGTGCTGTGGCCATTATATAATTAGGTTTGGACAATAAGGTGTTATGTTACATGACTTTAGGTTTTTGCTT
>Ga0325404_1009022_pt1 | contig 10178 bp, 6 predicted proteins | sample PopdelMetagenome_18_FD_205664 | JGI IMG/M metagenome (GOLD analysis project Ga0325404, IMG submission 205664) | Populus deltoides microbial communities from Bellville, Georgia, United States - Xylem-Control-R1 | ecosystem: Host-associated > Plants > Phyllosphere > Stem > Wood/Secondary xylem...
TTTGTTGTTTTGATTTTAGGTTAAAAAAATGCAACCAAGATTATAATAAATGAACATAAAAAAAATACCAATAGAATTATCACCGGATATAAAAATTTCTGACTGCGAGTCCGTAAAAAATATCCCAACCAATTTTGTCGAAGAATTATTGGATATTTTCAAGTTTCTGGACTCTGATGAAGCACTGTAATGGTAATTTCATTCGTGATATTTAATTCATGGCCGCCAGCATTATCAATGATATATTTTGTCGGTTTTTGACAAAAGTAAAAACACGTCGCTATTTTTTTGGCGCGCAAACTTCATCAACAATTCCATCAGTAGAACAAGCTCCTAATAGAATCACCAACAAAAATAAAATCCCTGACAAGAAATTAATTGATGACATTCTTTCTTCAGTAAAACCACTGGACATCAAGCATAAACTCCAACGGAATATTATTTGTAGTGCACAAGCACGCTTGGCTCTTTTTTTAACTTTCTAATTTTTCATTATATAAATTACAAGAAAATTTTATTTTTTAAATATGAGATAAAAGATTTCAAGTTTTCACAAAAGTTGTCAGCTAAGATTTTTTTAAAACTAATTTTTTATTTATTCATAATTTAATATTAGTATTTCATATTAAGGTATTTCTGGTGAAAAATAATTTCTAATAATTCCAAAAGTGAGTAAACCCACTTTTAATTTATTTATTTGTGTGCTCATTGACCATGTTTATAAACAAATTTTCTAACAGGTGCACCAATGAGTGATCACTGCCATGAAAGTTTTCAACAAATCAAACTTAAATCGAGCCTCAGGGTTAATATCAAAAGCTATTACGAGTTTCGAACGTAAGACAGCTTCGCAGTGCATTCCAAACATGGTATGCCATGATCTTTTAACATAAAGGGAGCAAAGAAGCCATGATAAAACGTTTCAGCTCTACTTTCTATGATAAAAGGTGGGTAAATGCAAAGCAGAATTTTCCATGAGATGTAACAGTTTTTATACAATGAAGAAGTGTAAACACAGTGCCAAAAACCAGGTGCCTAAGTAATGGTTATAAGTCACAAAACCCGGAACACAACTGCATCAGCATAATAAGGGAGATGAGTCCATGAACTTGACCAGATTGAAGACAGGAGTCATCGATGTTCAAAACTCTCCATAATGATCCACAAAGAAACTAAAGTCAGATTGGATGGATACGTTACATATTAGAAAATAGATTGAAATCTGATTTGAACTATCCAGGACCCTTGCTAGCTCCCTCCTTCATCACTAGCAATCTGTCTGTCTTGCAAAATAAAAGAAGAAACGGACTCAAAGGAGGCAACTATTGCTGAGGGTGGATTTAAAAGGTGCATTCATCATGGCCATAAATACTACCAACCAAAGACTGGATCATAACCAAGCCATTCAACAACAATGTCCAAGGAAAATTGCAGGCTAGGCTGTGGAACATAGGCAACAAGGACAAGCAACGAAACATTTAGAAAAGGAAGTCCTGGAGGATGTAAAAGTGAGCTGAAAACTAAGAGCCTAAAACCAACCTCGAATCCAAGAGGAGCAAGGGGGACAAAGAACCCAAAGATGCAAAATTCTCAACATTTATTTGCCAATCAAACTTTGAACGGCATGGATTCAAGTAATTATATTGCACAAGGTAAACAACAATTCTGTCTATCCGTAGAACAGCAGACAACAACTAAAATGCTACACAGGCATAAAAGAAGGCCGCAAAGTAGTTTTGTAAGGAGCAATTCAATTGTTATCTTAATAGTTCCACAGCATCGTTTGTCACTTAAAACAAAATCAACATGAAGACAAACTTTTGTTGGCATTGAGAATAGTAACATGTTATTTTGGTATATTTAGTCACAGCTAAGCAGAATTAATTTGCAATACAACTAGATAAAACGCGTCCAAGCAAAAGTCAGTAGCTCTAAAACGGGATAAAAGGACATATAAGACAAGATGAATCAATCTGAATTCAACCAAAGGAAGCAAACACCTAACTAGAAACACTCTCAAGTTTCCACCACTAAAATTTAACATCAAAGATAACACACTAACAATTAACATCAAATGTAATACACCAAAAAATGAATATCAATTCACCTCACACTTTTAAAAGCTGCATTTTGTTTGAAAACGCGATAGCAATCCAATCAGGCAGTGCAGCAGACCATCGAAGCTGGTTAATTTCAGAAGTAGCAGAGCACATTGACATTGGATCAATCCCATTAGGCCCAGCCACAGTAGGTAACTCCCAAATAAGTGCCTGTGAATCATCACCAGCAGAACAAATATGCCTACAACTCTGCGGAGCCCAAGCAATAGCATTCACACTCGCCATATGCCTCTCCAACTCAGCAACAGGGATTGTTGGAGACCTAATATCCAAGATCACAACTTTATTACTATCCATCAATATTGTAGCCATATACCTCAAATCCTGTTTGTTCCAAGCCAATCTCAACAAGGGTGTATCAGGTCTAGGACTCTCATATATAATAGTAGAATGTTCCTTATCTCTTAAATCAAAAATCCTAACTGACCCATCAGCAGAAACTGAAGCAAAAACCCTTGCTTCTCCCCAAGCAATATCATGAACCTCTTTATCATGAGCTATAAGTTGTGTTTCAACAACACCCTTTTCAATATCCCAAATAGTACAAGTTGTATCAATACTACAAGTACCAATTCTCTTAGGTTCAATATCATTCCAGTCAAAAGAAGTTAAAGGGGCACAAAACTCACTCGTCTTACTATTGTTAAGCACCAAAAGAGGCTCAACAGAAGCAGAGTCTCTAACTTCCCACAGTCGAAGATAGTCACCAGAAGAGGCTAAGAGGTCATTGGACTTGTGAAGAGATGAAGGGCTAAACATCAGCTTTGTGGGTGGATAAGGGTGCTCAACAGAGAGATTTTGGTGGGTTTTGATAGAGAGGGTTTCAGGGTCAAAAGAGACGATGTCTATACGGTTGTTGTAGTCTTCAATGAAGCTACCTAAGGCAATCCGCTGGTATTGGTTCGCACGAGATGCGGTTGAAGAGATTGCCATGGCATAGAGAGGGTATGGGGATTCATATGTTACAGTGTTTTCTGATCTTAGGTGGGATTCTTGGGTTGAATTCTCCATCTTTTAGGCAAAGGATTGGATCTTTTGTGTTTTGTTAGGGTGTTTCGGCGATGAGGTTAAATGATGGTATTGGAGTTCTTTTGGTGTTGAGGATGGAGATTTGAGAATTTTCGAGGAAGGTGGAGGTGAGGTTGAAAATTCAACAGCTAGTCATCTTTCAGATCGAGTAAGTTAACTACATAGAAAGGGGACCACATGGCTTCCCACCTAACAGGTTAGTTGGATGATGTGGTTCTGCGGTGGTGGTGGCGGCGGCTCAGTTTTGGGCCTTCTGGTTTGAAAGAGTACGGGCCTCCTAAATTTGAAGGTCATTGCTCAACTTGGTATCTTACATAGAAGCATCTTTTAGGATGTCACAGCACTAAGGGTTTAATCTGTTTGGAGATAGTTGTGGTTAATTTTTAAATAATTTTTTATGTTAAAATAAATTAAAATATTTTTTTATTTTTTAAAAATTAAAATTATTTGAAAATACTAAAAACATATTAATTTGAAGTAAATAAAAAAATAAAAAATTTTTAAATTTTTTCAAAAACGCTTTTGAAACGCAGAAACAAACAGAAAACCCTCCTCGCCTCCTGATTCGCCACTTCAATTGTGGTGGACCCTAGAATGGTCGATTCACACTCAAAAGACATGAAGAGATTAACATCAAGAAGCCACTAAAGGAACAATATGATTTCATCAGCTTAAATTGTTTTTTCAGTTTAATTTATATATAATCTTTTTATATTTAGATTAAACATATTTATTTAGATTATTATGATCACACAATACTAATGAAACTCTAGCATCTTCCTCTCTTATTTTTATATTTCTTTTTATTTCTTTGGATTGTTTAACATGATATCAGAGCATGGTTTCATAAAATGAGGGTTAATCTCAAACACAGCTTTCGTAGATCCAACTTCGAGAAAATATTTATTTAGTTTCTACAATCTAGTATTTCATTTTCTTTTCTTTTGTGTTCTAGTTTTCTTTGTTTGTTGACTATGGCTACTAAAAGAGATGATTCACTTCAGTATGTGAGTGTGAGGTTGGATGGAAAGAGTTATTCGTATTGGAGTTATGTGATGATAAATTTTTTTAAGAGTAAAATGATGAGGGGATATGTTAGTGGAAATTCCGTGATACCTAAGAATACTAATGAAAGTTATACTGCTTTGATATATGTATGGAAAGTAAACAATGCAAAGATTATTACTTGGAATAACAATTATGTTGAGCATTCCATAGGTATACAGTTGGCGAAGTATGAGACAACAAATGAGATTTGAGATCATATGAAAAGGTTATCATACAATCAAATTTTGCAAAGTAATATCAATTAGAGAATGACATACGAGTTCTTCACCAGGAAAATATAAGTATACATAAGTTTTATTCTACTATGATAGATCTTTGAGATCAATTGGCTATTACAGAATCAGCAGAATTAAAAGCATGTGGTGCCTATATTGCTCTTAAAGAGTAACAATGATTGGTATATTTTTTAACAATGCTTCGCAATGATTTTGAAGGACTTAGAAGTTCAATTTTACATCATTCTCCACTACCTTCTGTTGACTTAGTTGTTAGTGACTTATTGGCTGAAGAAATACGTCTTTAGTCTTATTCTGAAAAGAGAATTCTTTTTACTTCTAATCCTTATGTGCCAACAGTATTTTCTAAGTCATTCTCTAATAATCAAAATAAGCCTTACATAAGGGTTGCTTTCGACGAGTGCAGTTTCTGTAAGCAGAAATGTCATTAAAAGGCTTAATATCTCAAGTTAAGACATCAAAATTAAGCTTGGAAGTCTAACTGCCAGTTACAATCTAATGTTTATAGATCACCCATGAGCTACAAACCACCACACCACAATATAACAGCAACAATTTCATCAGGTCTTTTCACCGATCCTAGCATTTTGGTTGAGCAATTATAGAAGTTTCTCTCCTTACAGCCACAACCTATGTCTGCTTCTTTTTCTGTATATTAGTTGCCTCATAGCTCTTTAAGTATGTCACATTCTGAATAGGTCTTAGATTTTAGTGCTTCACGTCATATATCTATAGATTTTTCATCTTTTGCTTCTATGTCCCCTTCAGTTTCTTTTCATGTCATGACTGCTAATGGCAGTCACATGCCCTTAGCAGGTGTTGATTCTATTATCACACATCACTTGTCTTTCTCTAATATTTATCTTATTCTGAAACTCACATTAAATCTTGTTTATGTTGATCAATTATGTAATTTTAGTGATTATTTAGTCATTTTCCTCTTCTTTTTGTTGTGTACAAGATCTGTAGTCTTAGAAGTTGATCAAGATAGCTCGTAGGTAGAAGAGACTATTTATTTTAGATGAGTTAAAAGTGTCAGTTACTACTACTGCTGCTGCTACTACTAGTGTTGATTTGTCTTCTTTTCGTTTGAGTCTCTTTTTTTTCTAGTTTTTATTTATGGCATTCTCGTCCAGGTCATGTTTCGTCTTCTCATTTGAGATTTTTGGCATCCATAGGAGCTTTACAAAACTTGTGATATTTCTAATTGTAGTGGATGTAAATTGACAAAATTTTCCGCTTTACTTTTCAATCAAAGTATTTCTGTTTTTTCCTTTTCATTTGGTTTGATTCATTCTAATGTATGAGGACCTTCTTCTATTGCTATAAAAGGAGGGTCTCGATATTTTTTTTTTATTGATGATCATACTTATTATTGTTGGTTTATTTAATGAAACATTATTCTGAATTCTTTAAGATTTATACAACCTTTCGAGCTCTTGTCAAAACTCAACATTGTGCTATTATCAAATTTTTTAGGTGTGATTTGGGTGGGGAATACATCTCTAATAGATTTTTTGAGTTGCTTACTTTAGATGAAACCATTCACCAAACTTCATATATAGATACTCCTGAGCAAAATGGCGTTGTTAAAAGAAAATATAGGCACATTGTTGAAACTACTCGTTCTTTCTTGTTGTCTACTTTTGTTCCTAGTGTGTTTTGGGGAGAAGCTGTTCTTTCTATTATAGGTTTGATTAATACAATTTTATCTTCTCATATTTCAGGTTTTTCTCATTTTGAAAAGTTGTATGGGTATGCCCTTGATTATTTATTCTTTAGAGTTTTTTGTTGTACTTTGTTTTGTTCTTCGTCCTCATCTAGAACACTATAAATTTCCCTCTCGATCTACTATTTGTGTCTTTCTTGGTATTGTTATTTTGATCCAATAACTCAAAAACTTTATGTGTCTCGTTATGTTGTTTTTCTCGAACATATACCTTTATTTTCTATTTCATCCACTACTAATAGCTTGACTAGATCTGATCTTATTAATATGAATCTTTTTTCTAAGGATTCTGATAGTTTATCATCTCAGGTTCTCTATGATATTTCTTGGGTATTGAGGTAGTCTACTCATCTAGAGATTATCTCATTTCTTAGTCGAAATATGTTGCAGATATTCTTGAGGTAAATACTCTCATTGAGGTTAACACAAAGTATTTTTTTTATGGTTTATCTTTATCAGATCCTACTTTATATTGTACTATTGTTGAGAGCTTGGTATATCTCACTATTACTCGTCCAAATATTGTATATATTGTTCATGTTGTTAGTCAGTTTGTTGTTTCTCCTACTACCATTTATTGAGCAGTTGTTCTTTGTATTTTGCGATATATCTTCGGGGTACAATCTTTTAGAGTCTTTTACTTTCATCCACCTCTTTCTTAGAGCTGCGTGCATACTCTAATGATGATAATGACAGTGATTCCACAGATCACAAGTCTGTTACTGGTTTCTGTATCTTTTTAGGTGGTTCTCTTATTTCTTGGAATAACAAGAAATAATCAATTGTTTCTCAATCTTCAACCGAAGCAAAATATCATGCTATGACATCTACTACCTGTTTGCGTTTTCTTGTTGGCAAACTATTAATGCTTATAGCTGTCGCATCGTGAATTTGAGGGGAGATGTTAAGAAATATATGGTTATTTTGTTTTATTTATTAAGAGTGAAATAATATTTTTATTTTCTTTTCAGATTAGTATATATATAATCTCTTTGTATTTAGGTTAAACTTATTCATTTAGATTATTGTGATCATGCAGTATCAATAAAACCCTAACCTCCTCCTCTTTTATTTGTATATTTGTCTTTATTTCTTTGGGTTGTTTAATAGAGTTTAGTCCATTGTGAGAAGAAAGAAAGAATAAGGATGAGTAGTTTGGGTTGGCTATAGTTAAGTGGTATTTGTGTATTGGTGAGAGGGTGCCAGAATGAGCCTCTCTAAGAGTGAGGTAATTTTTAATTTTATATGTTTTTTAAAAGAATATTTGTTTTGAAAAAAAATGATGGTTTTGTTTAGAAGTTTTTGATGAATTTGGTTTTCAATGTTAAAAATAAAAAAAAAATATTTTTTAATATATTTTCAATGTGTAGAATGAATCTTTTTGTTTATGAATGGCAGGTGATCATTCATGGAGTGTATTTGGAAGCAGAGGAGAAATTGTTAGGAGAAGCTGATTCTGTAATGTGATAAATCCATCAAAGACAATGAGACTTTCTACAAGTCTAAATGTGAATAAGGAGAAGGTTCACAGCTGGAGGTACTATCTTAGACTCCATTGCTATCCTCTTGACAAGTACGGGCTAGCTTAGAAAAACAAAGTTTGATGTTTCTGGACTGTACAATAACTGCAATGGACAATTTATATCTTGTTCTTATTAATCACACGTGGGATTCTGGTAAGAAAAACAGTAGAAAGTGATGGCGGATCTCAAAATCCAGCACTTAACGAGCATAATTCTGGATTCCTCAATCTCGGGGAACCATCCAAAAATAAAAGAGCAACGGCTGCTTTGGGCCAGAGAGCCACTTTCAGATCTCCATCCCCACCACACTTTACTAGCTAGGTTGCTTTTGTCTCGCTTTTCATAATTTTTGCAGTTAATATCGCACCAGTCAACATCAGATTGATGTTTTCCACAGCCAAAACCATGTCTAGATTTTCATTAAACTGGCAGATAGATGCATCGACTAGATAGACGTTACATGCTCGACAATCCACCTAACACTAGATGAAATAAAAACCAAATCATGTAGAATCTCGATACACTATGATCAACAACAATAAAGAAAGGAATTAATTCTTAGCTAGGTTATTTCTTGCGGTATGTTGAATGCCAAACAATTTTTTTAAACATTAAAAAATAATGTTTAGATTATGAAGAATTTTTTTGATATTGTGATTAAAACTCTCATCTTAGCTTTGCATTTTTTGAAATTATCTTCTGTTTCATAATACAAAAAAAAAAAAAGGACACTCGTAACACTTAGGCTAAACTTAGTATTGAGATGTTTTCTAAATTTTGAGTATTGTTTTCTAAATAAAAATTTATTATGGTTTTAAAAGCAAATTTAAAATGAAACATTCAAATAAGTTAATATTTTGTATATGGTTGAAGAAAAAAAATACTGATAGATGTTATAAATTATATAAAAACTAAAAAAGGGACAGGTCCATGGCTTTAGGTGGCTTAGTGTGCCTGCTCTCTTAGAAACCTAGGTACATTGGCCTCCCAACCCATGCACGCATGTATGAGCCCTTTTATATATATATATATATATATATATATATATATATATATATATATATATATATATATAAGAGAAAAACGATATATTACTTGTTTTTTTTTTATATATATAATAAAGCCATCGCAAATCTGTTTGGAAAATTGAGCAAGATAAATTTTGGATCCAAAAATTTATTTTTAGTTGTTTTTACTAAAAAACATTTAAAAAATTACTTTGAAAGAACTAAATAAACTCATTTATAACATTAAATAACCTTAAAGTGTGTTGAAAAAAAATCACCCTATAAAACTTTCCAAGATCAAATCTACAATTTCTAAAAAACACCATAATATAACTTCTTTCATTAAATAAAATCATTTGACAACAAGATCAATTTTTTTCATAACCGTAATGAATTTCAACCGATCACTTTTTCTCTCTTCGTCATTTTCAATTAAGTTTTTCTCTCTTATCTCTAATTTAGTGACTAAAAAATAAAAATAAAAAACTTTTAGACTAAAATAAAAGTTTTCATCAATGTGAGATGAAGCATGTATTTTTTCTATTTTACATTTTAATCTCTTATCTTTATATTTTTTATTTGTACCATAATTTCAAGCCTAATTTCTTATAATTTGGCTTTAGAAGGGTTTGATTGAAAGGGAAGAAAAGTTAGAAAAAAAAATCACCTACTTTATTGATTATATAAACATTGAACCAAATAAGTCGACACCCTAACTCTTTTAAATATATTAAGTATTTTAATTTAATTAACAATATATAAACTATAAACCAAAAGAGGAGGGGGTTTTATTGTACCCTTCCTCACAAATCATTATTTATTTGAATAATGTTTTGATTATTTTTTTTTAAAAAAATTTTTAACCAATTTTTTTAATTTTATTTTTTAATATTAAATTTGGTTTTTATTGATTTATCATACTCTCATGACATGGATTGCTGATATGCCAAGTTAACTTAGTTTGATAAGTTAATTCAATTGACTCAATTTTATTTTTTTTAATTAACTTTTTTTTCAATTTTATCATTTAATATTGGATTGATTGAGAATTAGACTTCATGATTTTTTTTTAACTTTCTATTATGTTATTTAAATCTTATGACACAGGAATAGTGTTTTACGAGTTAAGTCAAGTTGTCTTTTTTGTGTCATTTTGTTTAATTATTTTTTTTTCAATTTCATCATTTAACACTAGGACGGTTAGGAATTGAGCTTCATACTATTTTTTTTTATTAATTTCTTTTCTATAGGGATATCTTGGTCTCTTGATTAAGGTTACAAGTTTTAGCATCTTAACCCTGGTTAAATTGAGTTGTGTTTTTGTTTTTTTTCTAAACGATTATCTCGGTCTCATGGCTCATGTCACAAGTCTTTCAACATTGGATTTGTTTTTTTTATTGGGTTGGCCAAGTCTCATGACCCGGATCACGGGTTTGGCAAGTTAACTTGATTGACTTAGTTATTAT
>Ga0325404_1009023_pt1 | contig 10178 bp, 7 predicted proteins | sample PopdelMetagenome_18_FD_205664 | JGI IMG/M metagenome (GOLD analysis project Ga0325404, IMG submission 205664) | Populus deltoides microbial communities from Bellville, Georgia, United States - Xylem-Control-R1 | ecosystem: Host-associated > Plants > Phyllosphere > Stem > Wood/Secondary xylem...
TGTATTTAAATATATAGTTAATTCTTTTGACATCACCCCTCAAATGAATGTTGGTAATTCTATGAGCATTAATTTGTTAACAAGAAAAAGATGATGCTGATGAGTCATGGATTTGGTGAACATATCCGCGTTTTGGAGAGTAGTAGTGCTATGTGGGAGGGTAATAACCTGATGGTTAAAGACCTCCTGTATGGAATGATAGTCAACCTCTATGTGCTTCGTGCATTCATGGTAGACAGAATTGACACCAATTTGGATGGCACTAGTGTGATCAATATGCAATGGTGTAGGTTGAACCTGAGAAAAACCAAGCTATGTGAAAAGATCACGAAGCCAAATGATCTTGAAGCAGGCAACAAATATGGCACGATACTCAATCTCAGTAGATGACTTGGAGACAAAGTCATGTTTTTTTTTAACATTTCTAAGAGATAAGCGCATTACCAAGAAACATACATCAACCGATAGTAGAAGTATCTAAGCAACCGACCCAATTAATATCATTGTAAGTATGGAGCTATAGTGAAGAACCAATAGGAAAAAATAAGTCATAACTGGGTGTGCCAATGAGATATCAAATAATAAGATGGACAATAGACAAATATAGATGTCGAGGAACTTGCATGAACATGTTAATAATATGTACGACATAAAAAATATCTAGTCAAGTGTTGGTTAGATAGATAAGACTCCCAACCATCTTCCTATAGAAAATAGGATTCTAAAAAAACTCTATTTCATCACAATGAGACTTTACACTAAGTTCCATAAGGGTGTTAATAGAAGTAGTATTTATAAGTCTAGCTAACCGAACCAAATCCTAAATATACGTGTATTGATTCAAGAAAATACCCTCTAGCCAATGATGTATTTCTAACCTTATAAAATAGGTAAGCAGACAAGATCTTTCATATGAAAAGTATAATGCAATAAGTTCTGAATTGCAGAAATGCCTTTCATATTAGAACTAGTGACAACAATGTCGTTCACATAAACACAGAGAATAACTATACCCTTAGATGTCTATAGAAAAAGGGAAGAGTTATACTAACTCTAAGTGAAGGAAAAACCAAAGACAGTGGATAGAGACTTTCCAAATCAAACTCGTGGTGCCTACTTCAAACCCTACAAAGAGCGTTTTAGTTTACAAACATAATAGGTAAGGAAGTAGGCATACAAGACAGAAGTTCCATGTAAACTTTCTCCTTAAAATCATTATGTAAGAATGCCTTATTAAGATCTATCTTATGAAAAAACCATGACTAAGATTTAGCAAAAGCAAGTATAGTTCACATGATGGATATTTTGGTGACCGGTGCAAAAAGTTTCATCATAGTATAGGTCATGCTTTTACTTGTTACCAAGAACCACCAAGCTAGCCTTGTATCAGTCAATGAACCCATCCAAATAAAGCTTGATAGAGAACATCAAACCTAAAGGTTTCACAGTTGGAGAATAATAAAAAATATTTCAGGTTTGGTTTTTTGTAAGTGCTAGAAGTTTCATTTCAATAGCTTTTCGCAAACACTAATGCTCCATTACCTAGTTATAAAAAGATGGAATAGGCGTAGAAAATAAGGGTGGTGGTCAAGGCTAAAGGAGAAGGAAAATCATACTTATCAAGGGGTCTACTAATCCAAGTACTATAATGGAGATAAGAGGCAAGTGCTGTAATAGGATCAACAATTTGGGAATGGACTAAGACATTTAGTCTATACCGCTATTCTTGACAGTATGTTTGATGGAATAATTTCTTAGATGTATCATTGCATCCCCTATGAGAAATTGAAATCTAGAATCAAACCACCTATAGGTATTTACATAGTGAGTGTCATCTAATAGAAAGCCTTTATCAGTTATCACAAGAAAAGGAAACTCCTTGGTCCTTTCTTCACCTTCATCACATTGAATATTGATGGAGGCATCCTAAATGAATTGGAAGAGAGAGAAAAAAATAATAATACTCATTGGGTAAATAAAAAATATGCTTGTTGTGCTCCATCAGATCCCAAAATCTCTAATAATTGGTGAAAGTCTTCACATTGGATTAACTTTTAAGTTGCAAAACTATAATACTAAAAAATGTAAGGGGTAGCAAGGTAAACATGGAAACTCAAAAATTCAAATAAATCCTAGCACTTTTAATAGAATATGGTCATGAGCCATATCGCTAAGGTAAAAACAAATTAAGTCAAAAAAATTAAAATAATCGAATCAGTATGCAGAGAATTACTTTCCACACTCATCCAATGATCACATGCATAAGCAAATTATTGCTTAAAATGGATTGAAGCAAGAAAGTAGGTAACCTCTCACGCCTTGAGAGTTCGGTTATTTTCCGAATCTGGATAATGAAAATTTTTATTCTTAAACAATTAAACTTTTTTAAAAAAATTGAAATGGTGTTCAATTTAAAAGTGTGACAACTTACATCAGCATCTTTAGCCTTCAAATTCTTTGGTTTTACTAAATTAGGGTTGTTGATTTCAATGAGTCCTAGGGTACCTTTTCTGCTTCTGCCAAAATGGGGAGCCAATTTCAGGCCAAAAATTAAAGAAAGAAACCCAAAAGCATAATTGTGACACCCAAGGTCACTGACCTCAAATGGTTCCTCCAACTCCTCTTCAGACTCTTCTTCTATATTCTCTGCTGCTTTTTCCTGAAATGTTCAAACAGACTTCTATATCATGTACTAAAGCACATTTACAACTTCCAATATGTATAATCCAGCATGCTCATATTATATATATATATATATATATATATATATATATATATATATATATATATATATATATAAAGAGAGAGAGAGAGAGAGAGAGAGAGAGAGAGAGAGAGGAGAGAACCACTATAAACAATTGAGTACAAAAAATTCTTAGTTCATTGACTTGTTTTCCAATAAACAATCTGAAATAGGATCATATAGATATATAAAATACAAAAGAAAAAAAATGAGAGAAAAAACATGCTCGCACTTTCATGTTCACTATACTAGCTAGAATGGAGAAAAAATGAGAGATTGGGATATTAATGGTATCAAATATAATTGTCAAAAAATCCAAACTCATAAAATAGAGAAGATAATAACTTTCTACTATCTCATCCAGCTTTCATAAATATGGAGCTACATGAAATTTGTCCATCAAGTATGTCAAAACAAACCACAGATCATATTTCGATAAAACAATGAAACAACCATAAAACTACTGACTAGCACAAGGAAATATGTTTTAAGACCTAATATCTAAAATTGAAAAACTTAAATCTATTATGCAATTCGTAGTCATAAAAACCTCTGAAGTATGGGGTACTATATGGTGAGTACAACAGCTCGGAGGGTGATACCTGACTAAAAGTGCAAGGGCGAGTGACGATGGTACCAGCAAGTGCAATCATTTAAAAAATAAATGCAAAAGATCATAAAATGGGTTCACATGAGATGAAAGTATTACAAAAAATCAAGACTGTTCAATCAATAATAAGTCAAGACCATATTCTTCAAAATCCTTTATGATCCCATCCATGGAAGCTAATGCTTTGAAAAAAGAACAAAGCTGTGTTTGGATTTTTTTTTTAAAGTGAACTGAATATTTGACCATGTATAAAATTCCTTAAAGCAAATTGAATGCTATTTCATTCCATTTATATCTGCTAAACTAATTGTAGAATTGTAAAGTACAGCTCCAAATTCAAACTGAAATGGTAGGACATCAAGGGTTATTATCAATTTCCATAAAGTTTTAAGATTGGGCTTCTAAAGAAGTAATGCTATAGAAACTGCAAGGTTGAGGATATCAAAATTAAAACTAGATTCTAAAGTTAATAAATTTACACTAAAATACATTAATAAATAAACAAAAACATGAAAAAATGACATAAAATGCATTTAAATAAGAGAGGAAGGGAGAGGGGAGAGTATTGACTAAGTTCTTTAGGCGTAGAGAAATGGCGATGACCAGTAGGTTTGCCTTTAAATTTTTCTCTACTCATATCTTTCTTTTTCAAGACAAACAAGAAATGTTGTAGCTTTGTTGAATTTGATGAGTTGCTCTCTCACTGCCATTGCATTCAATTATATATAGAACAACATGATTTTGGACAGCCAAGAACCTAGCTTTTTTCTTCTTCTTCTTTTCTGTTTTTATTGGTGAAATGCAATTGCTTTGAGAATCCCTCCTCTACTCACTTCACAAGAACCTATAACAGTTTCTTTATGTGCTAAAGAAAGTGATAAAAAATGCTTAATCCATGATCATGATCTTAAAAAAAAAATGTTCTTTCTTAGAGAAGTCTAATGTGATCCAAGACTAAATGCTTCCAGCCCATTATTTGTCGTCGACAAAGAAGAGCACTCCCATCTATAACTTGCTATTCTTTTTTACAAGTTTGGATTCTCATAAGAATTTGTTCTTGATATAAAGAAAAGCATGTTATTTAAACCTCAAATTAACCCCTCACATATCCCCTCTTACCCATTTGAGTCTCAAACTTTTTTAGTTTGTAAATTTTATTCTATACGTGATGAACATAAAACAACATCACTTCTTAATCCATCCACATTCCATAGTGATAGTTAAATATTTTCAGGTGCACGTTAAGCGCTTCCATCCAAGGCACTATTATAAGTATTGATATGCCTTAAAAAACAATTTTAGCATTAAATCATAATAATTTTATTTTTTTCTCCCTTTTTATGGCTCTTATGAAAGAGAAATTTATCTTGATTTGATAGTAAAAAATTATTAATTATGATATATTAAAGGTGATCAAAATTTTATATTTTTTAATAGTGTTTACATATAAAAAATATAGAAACATAAATCTTTTATTAAAAAGGAAAATATATTATAGGATGGTTTAAAAGAACTACAAAGATGATTATTCTCTAAAACTAAAACTGAAATCAATTCTAAAAACCACTTTCCTTTACAAACAAAAAACATTACATATTTATAATTGAGCATACAGACTTGAAACATGCTTGAATTATGAAATTGTAATGGATGATATTTGTTGAAAGAGACATTATTTGTCAAGTGGAAGAGGGAATCACCGCATATGAAAGTTTTGAAAGTTGATATTAACATTTGTCTGTCACGTAAAAATTGTTGTTGTCATTTGAGGATAAGATTTTTAAAATTATTGTAAGATTTTATCGGTTTGTCAAAGTGGATGTTGACATTATGGGTGATGTCATAGAGGAATCTAAATTATTGAATTGTCTAGTGTCACTGTTGATGCGAATGAGCATTGATGAGCCTAAAGGTCATACAATTATCCTATCATATCGGGACCATAATTTGGATCTTCGTTGGCTAGCATATGATCTTCTTCTTCATCAAATGAACTTGAAATCTATAGCAAGGCTTCTTGCAGTTTCCTTTTATATTGAGATTTAGAACTGGAAGATGTAAGATGAGCTTAAATTTTACTTTTTAAAGTTAAGAAGGTATATTGAGCTGAGGTTGACAATGATGGTGCATGTTGAGTTTGGAAAGACTATAGCGAGGATTGAACTGCTTGAGAGTAGGCTTAGTCTGTATTGAATTAAGGCCATCATTTTACCTTAATATCTCTCGTGAGATATCGGCAGTAGTTAATTTCTTCATACGCGTCATACATTATCATGTGTGTGTGTGTGTGTGTGTGTGTGTAAGGGACCCTAAAGACAGAGACAAAATGTAAAGAGGTAGAAACATATTTTAAAAGTTTCTTTAAAGCAAATAGTTTCAAAGCTTCTAAAGTCTTTTGAGGAAGAATTTAATTTGTAGGAGAGAAGTATTGCCATTATCTTTTTGAAAATTATATTGGAAGATTCTTTGGATAGTTTTTTTTATCAAAATGAATAAACCAAGAACGATCAAATTTTTGTAGGTAAAGATTATTGAACCTTGCTTATTGATAATCAAGATAACTAAATCTAGAAGGTTGAAAGTTTTGAGAAGATCTTTTCTGGGTATAAGCACTTTAGTTCTAGTATTGATAGGTTAAAACCTTTAAAATCTTTATTTTTGAATATGCAATTATAAAAGAATTATTTGTATTATGATTATGAGTTATCTCAATTCAGTTAGTATCAATCAAGATGAATTCATAAAATTACTTGGTATTTTGCGTTTTTTCTATGGAAAATTGGAATTGAAAATGAAATATATGAGAGATGTGGGGTTTGCGAAGCTTGAGAATAGTTTGATGGTGAAGAGGTAGGACCAGGAGAGTTTGACATGATTGAAAACTGGTTAGTTAAGGTAAAAGTTGGTCTCATAAAGGGAGGCCTCGCATAGGTTGATTTAAGAGGATTTGTGGTTGAGTGAACTTGTCTTGAAAGAGTAATGGCATATGTCTATTTAGTTTTTTTTTACTGATGTGCTTATCTTGAACCCTATAAAAATTCTCTAGATAGAAAATATAGAATAGAATTAGTTTCACCATTTATAAATTCTATTTCAAAATCAAAATTTAAAAGTATAGATTGCTATATGGTAAAAAATTGTTATGAAATAATATTTTGAACATCCTTTCAATGACATATTTTATTGATTAACAATCAATTCTTAAAAGAATTGTTTTAAGAAATGGATCATCTTTAAAAGAAGATATACATAAAACAATTAATAAAATCTCTTTTTTTAATAGTTGAATATTTTGTTTGAAGACTCAACCATATACTAAAATAGTACTAGATAACCTGTTTATAATCTTGAACTTTCTGTTTGAAGATCCCTCTATAACCTATATCTGAGGCATCAATTTTTACAATGAAAAAAAGCCTCAAGATCTGGAATATCTGGACAATAAAAACTTTTAATATGACTTTTGAGAGACATGATGATTTCGGTTATTTAAGGACTCTAAGTATGAGGATTTTTCTTGAGCCTCTTATAGAGGAGTTAAAAGATTATTCTAAGATTTGAGAAGAAATCTAAGACATAATTGAGACATCTAATAAACCTTTGAAGTTAAGTTTTATCCTTAATTTCATTAGAAAAATTAGCAACAAGCTCAATTGCTATGCTAATTGAAGTTATTAATCCTTGATAAATATCATATCCTAATAATCTAATTTTTGTTTGATATAATTTCTTTTTTTAAGGTGAGACAACTAGTTCATTTTGTTTGATAATATTAATTTCTTTTTGTAAATAACTAAAATGTTCGCTAATTGATTTTGAAAACACTAGGATATCATCTATATAGACAGTTAAGAATTTTGAATAAAGGTTGAAAATATCATTCATGATCTTTTGAAATTCTAAAAGGATGTTTTTGAGACCGGAGAACATTACATTCCATTTGTAATATCCAAATTGGAAAATTAAAGTTGTTTTTATAATGATCCCTTTTATTTATTCAAATTTTCTAGAAACCAAATTTCATATCAAAATTTGAAAGTATTTAAGCGCTATGAAGTTTTTTAATGAGATCTTTTTTTTATTTGGAATAGGATGTTTAATCTATTGAAAAACTATATTGAGTGGTTTATAATTGATGACATGACTTGGAATTTCATGTTCAATTTAAGCTTGGTTTTGAGCTTAGAAAGCGGCACAAGACCAATAAGACTTGCTTATCCTAATTAAACTTTTGTTAAGTAGTTCATTGATTTTTTTTTTTACGATATTTGAGTAATTCTTGATTCATATGAATAGGTCTAGCTTTTATAGAGATTTTTATTTCATTGAGTTTTTTTTTATAGGGTAACTGGACCATATGATGTTTTCTGTTCCAAAAGGCATTTGGTAAATTGAAAAAAAAATCTCATTTTCAAATAATTTTTGAAATTGTTTGACTTTTTCTTGATTTTGAGGAAGTTTAATATCTTCTTCAATTTGTTTTTTAATATACTTCTTGATTTAATGAGTGTAGGTATTTCTTCTTCTGAATTATAAAAATTGATTTTATAAATTGACTTGCCTTAAAAAAAATTATTTATATTAGCATAAGAGATAATATAAGTCTAAAAATTATTTCTTGACCAAATATTCTTGTTTTGAATCCTTAACTGCGTACTTTAAAAAAATATATTTGAGTTAAGAAAGAAGTTTCTAAAATAATTTGTAGAGTAGTATTTGTAACAAATATAAAAATATTCTTAAAAATATAAAAATATTCTTATGGTCATTTCATAACATTTAGTTGTCATTAATCCTTCTTGAATACAATTTTGATTTGCTCTAAAAATTACAAGAACAATGTTATTTAAAATTTTATTTTTTGTATTGTGTATATGAAATTTTCATATAGAATTTGAGTTATTTTATTGTCTTGGGTGTTGCAAGTAATTCTTGAATTATAAAATCTTCTTTATCAGGAAAATGATTTTTAGCAATAATAATTTTAGTTAAGTTTCATTATGATTGTGTTGAATTTGTCTTAATTTTTTTTTATTTCTTTAATTTCTTGTTACAAATATTGAATTATAGTTGGGTTTTGTTGTTTATGAAATCAATTTAAAATTTACTGAAGATTATATGGCTTTATAGTCTATTTTCATTTGAAACTAGATTTCTTGGTTTGAATTGATATACAAGTTGATCTTATTGTTATAATTTAGGTATTTAAATATTGGAATTATGAGCATTAGCCTAGATAATGAAGAGATTTGACAACAATTTTAAACGATATGAAATAATTTATATATATTTTTTAATTTATCTATTATTGAGGATTGGCAAGTAAGGTTTATTCAATAGTTTTTGTTAAATAATCCATCCATCTTTCAAGTGTTTGTATTTTATATATATTTTTCTTTAATTCTTTAGGAATATTCTAGTTTTGAAGACGTTGCTAGATTGAAGCTATTTGATATTTTTTTTTTCTTAATATATTGGATAATAATTGGTATACCACCCAAAACTTTTCACGTACTCGAATTGCATTTTTTATTTATAACTCCTCTTCTTTTTAATGCTAATCTTCAATTATCAAACCTCTATTATTGTAAAAACAAATCCACAACTAATCATTATTTGTTAATGATTATTTTTTATACTATTTTATAAAAACTAAACAAAAAAAAAAGAGAAATTGGGTTTTACTATTATTTGGTTCTTGTATTCTTCTAGTTTTTTTTTTTTTTTTAGAAATTAGAACCTCAAACTCTTCTTTTTTATATTTATATTGATTGATTCGCTCTTTTATTTTATTTTTATTGTATAAAGGTGCCTTAGTTATAAGGTGGTTAATTCTAATGTCTACATGCACATTTCTATTATAATAATTCTTTCATTTATTAAATTATTCAATTAAATATTCATAAAATATATTAGTTTAATTATTTATTCTTAATTAATATACTTTATTTTAATCATTTAGTTTTCACTCAAAAGAGAAAAATTAAAAAATAAGAGTTATTGTGGGTACTATACAAAGAAGATTTCAAGAATTCAATTTAATATAATAATAAAAAAGTTTCATATAAAACATTTTAAGTTATGAAAAAGGGTTTTTGAGATTATAGTAGAGATTATTTTTTAAAATATTTTTTATTTGAAAATATGTAAAATTAAATAATATTTTTTATTTTTTAAAATTTATTTTTGATATATTAAAATAATTTTAGATTGTAAAAAATAATTGATTTAAAATAAAAAAAATTTAAAAATTTTCAAATATACTTTTTAAACACAAAAACATCCTCAGCTTTTATAGAATAAAATAAAGAATGTGATTCAATCAATACAAAAAGAAGCACGAGGCTTTAATTAAAAAAAAAGAAAAGGGTAATTGGGTAAAACCCAAAGAGAAATTTTGCATTTTTGCAAGAATGGCCCTCATCTTCAGGCATTGATGCAAACGACAGGGTTTCCAGCGATTCTATCTGGTCGTTCTAAACGACATCGTGTACGAAGAGACAGACATTACTCACATACAGATGCCGTGTAGCCTCGTCGTAGAAAAACCTATTTGTGGTGTTGTGTGCAGAAACTGAAGAAGAAGAAGAAGAAGATGGGAAGCGAAGAGCAGAAGAAGAAAAACCCCAAGAAGAAGCAAAAGTTACCAATCAACCCCAACTGGGCTCAGCTCCAACAAGTTATCCTTCTCTTCTATATCTCTCTCTCTCTATCCCATACACCTGCTTTTGTGTATTTACTACTGCACATGTTCTTGATTTTATTCCATGCTTACAGAATCTCTTGGTTTATGCAGACGCTGCATATTCATGGCTCTAGGCCTCC
>Ga0325404_1009024_pt1 | contig 10177 bp, 3 predicted proteins | sample PopdelMetagenome_18_FD_205664 | JGI IMG/M metagenome (GOLD analysis project Ga0325404, IMG submission 205664) | Populus deltoides microbial communities from Bellville, Georgia, United States - Xylem-Control-R1 | ecosystem: Host-associated > Plants > Phyllosphere > Stem > Wood/Secondary xylem...
TGAAGGTCACATGGAAGATGTCAAATTGACTTTTATTTAAGATAGAGGAGTTGATTTAATTTAATATAAAGTAGAGTATTTGAATTGATAAACATGAAACTAAAGGGACCATATGTGATTCTTAGACATTAATTTGGTGTGCTGTTTTTAATGAATCAAAAGAAGAAGTCTTGTTGTCATAGAAAGACAGCAGCAGGCGTCTGCTTATTATTTTAATATAGTCAAACTATGGGGCTTTGACTAGTATGAACTGATCACTTATTCGAACTTATCCAGCGGATGTCGTTCTCGGCGGCAGTTGGCTGTGTTGCGTCGGGGCGGGCCAGTTATGGGCAAAGATTTGAAACTTCGCCTGGCCTGTCAGTTTACTTGCTAGTTGTAGCCAATTTTTTTAATTTATTCTATAATAATATTATTTATTTCTTTTAAAATAATATTATTTTAGATAAAAATAATAAAAATTATTGATACTCATTCCCCGAGATATAAGCAGAGTTATAGGACTATATTTACGAGGGCTTTGAGAAGGTTAGGCAATGCTTTTTTCAGAATTGGATCATGTTGATATTGTTGCTCTGGTTGCAGATAATAAGAGTTAGATAGTTTTTAACAATAAGTTGTGAATCTATATTCAAAATAATGTTTGGTTCCTATTCTTAGATTAAAAATAAAAATAAAAGGATGAGGATAGTGAAGATAAATGAAACAAGAAAAGAGAAAAAGAAAAAAACAGAATTGTATTTGATAATAGTATATAAGATAAAATAATTATTTTTGTATCCTGTTTAATTATAGTAGATAAGATAAAATAAATATAAAAGGTATATTTTACCTTTACCATGCATGGCTGCTAAACTTGGATATTTTATAAAATAATTAGATATTATTTTAGTTTATATTGAGCGATAAGATTAATAATATTATAATAATTATCGTTATAAAACTTATGAATTAACCTAAAACCTGGACAATCTAGGACCTAGATTGGTCTTGGTTTAAGAAAAAATAAAGGAATGATAGACCCGGTTCAAAACTTGATCGATGATTGATCCGGTCAACCTAAGATAAAACACAGGTCAAAAACTCATTGACTTATTTTTCGAAATTATTTGGGTCAAAACAAGGTTACTTTGATTCTCTTTTTAAAAAAAGTTTATAGGTCAATCCGGTTTGACCCTCCCGACTCATGACCCGGGCCTTGCCCCGGACGACTCTTGAATCGAGTTTTAAAACAACGATAATAATCATTTTTATCCATACATTGACCCAAGTCAACCCTCTCAACCCATGACCCATGCTTTACCCAGGGTCAAACCTCGAGTTAGATTTTAAAACATTAATGATAACCATTTTATTATTATGTTGACCCGGGTCAACGATCAACCCTACTTATGATATAAGCCTAACTCCGGGTTGATCCTCGAGTTGGGTTTTAAAACTATGATAATAACTATTTTTATTCTTATGTTAACCCAGGTCAATAGTCAGGGTAATGGTTGAGAAAGAAGTGTTAGCTCAAAGTTGGGCTATCCATGCTTCCAATGAATTTTTTTTTCATTTTAAAAATAGAAATTTACGTAATGTAAGCTTAAAACAATTTTTTTATAATCTCTTACAATTCTAAAAAGGTTTTAATATTTCTTTAGGAAAAAGATGATTTGATTTGACAAATGTATATGATAAGGTGACCTTCTTTTTTGTAGGTTTCAAAGCAAAAAGTTTGAGTAAAACTCAAGGTTTTGTTGAGAAAATAAATTGTAACAGTCTATCTCAATTCTATTTTTTACAGAACACTATGATAAAAGCTAATAAATTCATAACATGCATCGTCTTTTTTTTAAGTATTTGTGCTCAAAATATATATACAACCAACCATAATTCAACTTAATAATAATAACATTATAAATTGCATCATACACAAGATAATAAGTTAAACATTACAATTTTTAGATATGAAAATATATTACAACAAAATATTAGTTCTTCCAATTACATTAATCACATAACAAAATTATTTATCCAAGCATCTTCTTTCCAGATTGAGGGTGCGATGTACCTAAAAACATAATCATATTAAACATAATTTAAAAATTGCACCTTTCAATAAGTAATTGATTAAGGACTAACTATTCATATATATATTAAAGTGACTTTCATATCATCGAATAAATTGTCTTATTTTTTTTTTGAAAATTTTAATTTCATAAATTCTCTTCTAGACATAGAAATAAATCTACTTAAATAAAAATATTAAGAGCATCTCCCACAAACCAGTATATTTAACTTCAAAATTTTACAATTAATCTATTTTACATTGAGTGAGTATCCCATTGATTCGTAAATTAATTTTCTTAACATGGCCATTCAACAAGGAAATAATCTTCAAGGCTTGTCCATTCACCAGGGTATTATTTTTAGTAACCAGGAAATGATTTTTCAAGGTTTGCTTATTCACCAGGGCATTATTTCTAATAACCAGCACTAGAATGTACAATCTATAAAATTCCTTCTACAATAAAAAAAACTAATTAATTATTTCAAGGTGTCGAACACCTACCTGGTGTCTGTATGTGTAAAGAGGTCCCTTGTTACTGGTTAGGTCCCGCGGCCTCCTCTACACAAATGACTACGTTATTTTCATGTATTGGTACTAGTAAAATTTATAATACCAATTACATATTTGTTGAATATACTGAACACCCTTAATTAAGCTTAACTGAATCATTCATTCATTTATTTACAAAAGTCATTATTCAATTTAACCTATCAACATTAATTATCTTTAATAGGGCAAGATCCCTCAATAATATTATCAAAACTCAATTATTTTTTTCTAATTTTCTTCTTTTAACCGAAATCAACCTAAAGAAGTAAGTAGAGATTTTTTTTCTTTTCTCTTTGAAAATTTCTTACTCCTTTCATAATAATAACACTTATAAACCTATTTCTTCCCACATTTTCCAAATAATTTTATTAAAACCTCAAATCCCCTAATTATTTCCTCTTTTGGCCGAAAGTTCAATAAAAAAAGGGAGGAAATAATTTTTGTTTCTTTTATTTAAAATTAAACACTTACCCAATCTTAATACATGCATTCTAACATGGTTCAATCATAATTTGCATCATTCCCATAATCTATAACATAATCCCATAATTTCATATAATTTTAATTCTACATAATCCTTCATCAAACATAAAATTAGGGGAATAAATCATTTGGAGCATGTTATTTACCTCACTTTGATAAGGATTTAAGGAAAGAATGCAAGAAAAAAATCAAGTTTTCTTCTCCTTCCTCTTCAAATCCTAGCTTGAATTTCTTCTTCTAAAGTACTCATCACCTTAAAATCACCCCCTTTTGATGTTTAACTAAGCTAATCACTCTAATTACTCACTTTAATTGATGAAATTAACAAGAATTTGTGTAGACAAATCACACAATTTCTCCCCATCTCTTAGTTTCACACTCTCGCCTAAAAAAGAGAAAAATTGGAGTATTTATAGTCTAGGTTTTATTTATTTACACATTGGCTCTCATTACTTTTTATTTCTATTTTTGTCACATAATTTCTTTTTTTACTAAATTACACCACAACACCTTACCTTTTATTCAATTGTGTCCATTTACAATACCTGAAATTCTTTTATTTAATCTATTCGGTATTTTATTTTGTTCAGATTCTAATTTATCGGGTTTTCACATAAATTGTCTTGTTTTTTAGCATTTATTTTATCAGTATGAATAATCATGAGTAGTTTTGTTCGCAATGTCATGATTTTTATGAAACTTCTCTATTTTAAGAGCACTGTTTATCGATTCCGTTTACTTGCTTGTTTGATTAGAAAAGACTTTTAAAAACACATAATGAGGTCATGTCTTTTGGTTATGAAAGAAAAGGATTTGTCGTCTTAAAGAGTGTTTCAAGGTTTTAAAGACTTAGGATCACTGTCATTATATCTTTCTTTTCTTTGATTCACCTATTTTGATTGCTTAGGTGGGGCATTTTTGTTTTAACCTTGACTTAGTCATTTTTTTCTTTTCATTTGGGCATGCTCCCCCACATTTGGATTTCTTGAGCTCTTTGAATTTTTCACAGCATCTTTTCGGTCTTTGATCTTTGAATTTTTGCTTGCCCCTAATATGAGGTGTGATCCTCAAGATCGACTCTTGATCTTTAGAATTTTTATTTTTCCCATTGTGGGGTGTGATCTTAGTTAGAGTTTTCACAAGGAAAAACATATGCAAGCTCAAATAGGGAACATAAGTGATATGTGTTTAAAATATAAAGGGATAACAAAGATAACATTTTATCATTTGAGGTACAAATGGTTAAAACTGATGAGTTTTATCCTTATTTAGTATAATTGTTTTGAACTTTTGCATAAAGACTTACGTTTTTATGAATCAATGACTAGTAAATTGATCTACATGCGATTATGCATATAATTAAATATATGGCCCAAAAGACATGGTAAAGCTTTTTATGCATTTTTCATTTTTTATGTCTTAGTTCGAAATTGTTTGGTCACCTCAAAAAGTGAATTGCTTGAATGATACTTTGTTCACCTTACAAAAAGGTGTTTAAACATTGTTTTAAGAAAACATCAAATTATTTCTAAAACAAAAAATAAAATTCAATTTTTCAGGATTATTTTAGTAAAATGATTTTTTACAAAACTTATTTAGTCAAAATGTTTTGAATAGAGCTATGAGATCAATTATGAAAGTCGATTTTATAGGTTTTATAAGGGTGAGGATTGCCTCTTAGCATCTTGCAAGGCACACCTTGGGGTTTGATCATTTCTATCATGAATAAAGATGTCATTACTTTTTTCATAACAAAATATTTCTTGATTTCAATGCAAAGATTAGACTATGAAAAGGTATAATCCTATTAAAAGATAAGATTGAGTTTTGAAAACATCTAAAAATAAAACGTGGTCTTGAAGACCTTGTTTACAAAGCTAAAATGACAAAGCATGTTGACTACAACAATTTGGCTTCTCTTCTTTTCTTAAACACATGAAGCTTTTATAGTCGGCTCTTTTATCCCTTCACATTGTTCTTGGAGATTTTCTAGCCCTTAAATGCAATCCACCCAGCCTTAATAAGTTAAAAAAGTTTGTCCTTGAAAGAATGATAATTTTCAATATTACACCTCATTAGTCCATCATAATACTCATATGTTTGGTTAGGCTCATACCATTTTGGTATGGTGGTCGAAATGCTTTCTGCAACATTAAAATGATTTGTCCAATACTGACCAATAACTCAAATATTTTTTTTAAGGAAAAAAAAGATGGTAAGGCCTTCTTGTTTTGTTATGGATGTCAATGAGGTTATATATTGTTTTAACCAATTATTAGCTGATTTTGAGGGGATGAGGCAAACATAAATGTTGATAACTAGATATAGGGTTATGTTGCCTTGGCATCCACATATTATTCCATTGTTTTCTTGGTTGGTTTTGGTTAGATCATAGCTGATGGACCTCATTGTCTTCTTTCTTCTTTCTAATAGCAATTTTATTAGCTCTTATGACTTGCTCAATTCTGTCAGCCACTTTCACTATATCAATGAAGTGTTGGGCTTTGGCACCTATCAGATGATCAAATTAAGGGTTTGTAAAAGTATTAGAAAATAATTGATTATTTCTTTTTCAAGTAGTGGTGGATTAACTTAAGCAGCCATTTCTTTTCACTGTTGAGCATACTTTCGGATTGATTCATGGCTTCTTTTCTCCAACACTAATAGACTTAGTTTAGAGCAATGTCTATGTTAAACTTGTATTGCTTAATGAAAGCATATGCAAGATACTTCTAGCTCCGAATTTACATGTTATCTGGCCTTATGTACCAATTTAATGCAACCTCACTCAAGCTATATAGAAAAAAATGCATTAACAAATTTTCATCATGCATAATTTATGTCATCTTATTACAATAAGGTTTGAGATGAGTGGCAGGGCACTAAGTTCCAGTGTATTTTATGAACTCGGATACATGGAATTTTTTTGGTATGAAAACATTCAAAACTGGACATATCTTGGTGGCTTGGACGGGATCATACAAGTCAACACCTTCAATAGTTTTTACTCTTGTTTCTGACGCTATTATCTTATCATAATCAACATCATTGGAGTATTTTATCTTATGGGATTCATTGAAAAATGCATCCACAGTTGTTGGGGCTGCTGTAAGTATAGTTGACTACATAAATATCATATTGCATTAGGGATCCTGACCTTAGCCAACTTTCTTTTCTTCATGTTAAGTTGTAGCTTGAGTTTAGGCAAAGGTCACAGGCTAATTAAATGGACCTTCACTAGATATGTTCCTGAGCTTTTGCTCGAGTAGGCTAGAGATTCGTGCCATGTTGATTTTTTAGGAGTCTGGCTCCTTTTAAAAGTGAGCATCGATGGGCATATTCCTTATCTTCCATATTTATTTGTTAAAGTTTGGTGTTATAGATTTTATGAATTTGGACTTTACAGTGACCTATATTTCAACCTGGCCATGGACATATGACATTTAACCCCAAAACATGAATGCATATGTTTATGTATTAAAGCAAGTGTATGTACATGTACATCTAATATGGATTAACTTATTCAAAGAGTTAATCCATGACTTATTTTGTTGAATACAGGCAGAACCAATAATCTAATGAATCTGAAGAGATCTTTTCCAAATCCTCATTTCAGTTAAATTCCATACACATTGGAAAGTACAATAAAAAAGATGGATATGAGCCTCTTTAAAAAAAACAAATGGTTCTTTTGTGCAATAATTTTCCGGCCTTAGTCCTTGAGCAATTCCCCCCTAGCTAGTTACATCATCTCATATTTTTGCTCGTATTAAGAAAAAGTCATGGTCTTAGCTCAAAAAAATCTTGTAGTGTTTAGGATTTTTTATCAAGTTTTCCTTAATGCAAAATGAACTATTTAAGAGTTAAAAATCCTAGGAGTGGGTTCTTGTCATTACATGAAAGGTAGGCTTACTATCGTAAAAAAGGTCTATGATCTTCCCAGTAACCACCTCTTGTGAACACAGTATATGGGTTTACAAGGAATGGTTTGGGCACAGTTTAACTGCCATTATCAAGTAAATGCTCAGCTCATAAGTGGGTGTTTCATGAATCTAAACTCCAACTGAAAGTCATGAGGCAGACCAATACTCCTCCACCTAACCTAGAATTGGGTTTATACTCTCAGAATTTTAAATGCATGAAAGCATGAATCCATATTCGATGTACTTATATATGAGCAATATGTAAAAAAGATTTATGGTAAAATTAAATTACATAAACCAATAAAATAAACAGGGCAACAAACAATTAAACAAACAATCAACAAAGCTTAGTCCAACCAGACAAGTCCTCGGTGGAGTCCTCATCTTGTCATGGCGTGCACGACATCGAATGGATGAACTGCCTCTTGGATTGAAGGGTTTGAGGTATAATCATAAAATTATGATTTTTAAAGGAGTTGTCACCTAATATCATGATCACTAGGAAACATAATGATTTACGAGAGTCTGGATAAGAGGACTAGTTGTGCAAGAGAAAAACGCATCACCCCTAGTGCACCTTATGGTAAGTGGTATTGTTGATTAATTGTTATTCAAAAGTACATGGTAAAAGAAAACATAAAGAACATTCTAGATAACAAGGTGGACAAGGAAGTAGAAAAGGTTCTAGAATTGAAACTATGTTATTGTTACTTTTGGATTGACTAATAGATGTTATAAAGAGCAAGAGTCATTGTAGAGATAAGAAAGGGTGTGACATTAAAGAAGTAATGAGAGACCTTCATTCTATATATGGAATTACTATATGTGATAACTTTCATTCATTTCTTTAGAGCTCTTTTGTTTAAGGAGTAAGAGAGTGAAGATCATGATTCCAAGCTAAAATGGCTAAAGAAGATGTATAAGAGAAGCTTAAGGCATTAGAATCGAGATGATGGATTTTCGACTCTTTAGTTAGATTTAAGTTATTTAGGATGTTTGTAATGGGTGTTAATGTTTCATGACTAAATTAAGACTTTAGTTATTGTATTGCAATTTAGTATGATTGATGAATATTTTATATTATTATGATAATGTAACTGGATTATTTAAACAATGAATGTTAGTATTATTATCTTGTTGTTTATATTCTAACTTTAGAGGATATATAGGAATTTGAGAACCTCCTCCTTTACTATTGTTAATTTTTATGGTCCTTGGCTGAGTATAGGACTTAAGAGCTTTTACATGCGCATGAATACTAGCATATAGATTCATGCAAGACAAATCAAATAGATTAGATTAGTTTTAAAAGTTGTTAACCTATTGGACTTGATTAGTACTACTAAAATATATATTGAATTCATTAGTTCATAAATATAAAAATATAAAATACACTATCTAGACTAATATATTTGTAAAAAATGAGTCCTTCATAGTGAAATTATAAACTAAAATGAATGTTAAGCCTTTTTTTTTTCAAGATGAAATAATACCTTTTATAAATGTTTTTTCATTTCTCATTGTATGGAAACTAAATGGTTTAATGCTTTATTCGAAGATAATTTTGAGGAAGATTATGATGATGTAATGAATCATGTAGTTTATTAAATTAATTACAATGATGGTAATTATGGCATTGGTAGTGTTGGTGATGATGGAGATACAGATGATTATGACAACGATGATAGTGATGGGGATTATGAATCGTTTTGAAAGTGAGATCTTGATTATAATAAACTAGCATTATATTTACTGGAGCTATCTCTATGTATTTATCTTAATTATGTGCATAAAGAATCTTGTATGACTTCATATGAAATATGTATGAGATGGTTGAATGAAATCTTAAAAGGACGTTGGAAACAATATCTCAACATATTTAAGATGGATGCAACAACATTTCAAAGTTTGTGCTTTGATTTAGAATCAAAGCATGGGTAAAAAAACTTCAAGAAGAATGAGTGTTATTAAAAATGTGGTTGCAACAACATTTCATGTTTCTTTATACACTAGCATTAGATACTTTAAATAGAAAAGTTCAAGAAAGATTTCAACATTTGAGCAAACTTATTAGTAGATATTTTAAAGAAGTGTTTAAAATAGTGTGTTTGCTCTTAATTGATATTGTAAAACTAGGAGACCTTGAATTTAGAAACGCTCCATAGGAAATTGAGATGACTTCAAGATATATGCCTATTTTCTAGGTTATACTAATATACTTTTGTATTATTAATGTCAAATATAAATTATTTGGATATTTTTGTTCAATAATTTATAAACTTATCTTTCTTGCATTTGATGTGAAACTATATAGGAGCAATTGATGACTCACATGTGCATGCTTGTTTTCTTTAGAGAATTAAATTCCATTTATCGGTAGAAAATGTGCATCAACTCAAAACATAGTGACTCCATATAGTATTGACATGCAATTCATCTTTATTTAGGAAGGATGGGAAGGTAGTGCACATGACACATATATTTTTCGAGAGGCATTGACAATCCTTAGATAAAATTTCTAAAACCACATGAAGGTAATTCGATAAGAAAATATCATGTTATTACTACTATTTTTCTAAATAACCTTTCTATGTGTAATAACTTACAAATTTATTATTTATTCTCATAGGAAAATATTATTTGGTAGATGTTTAATATCCAAATGATTATGGATTTTTAAATTTGTATAAAAGTGAAATATATCACATGTCATATTTTTGATGTGGAGAAAACAAAAGAAGTCGACAAGAAGTATTCAATCGTGATACATAATGTGATTGAATGTACTTTTAGAGTGTGCAAAAAAAGATGGAAACTTTTGCAAAACACGCCCACTTATCCTTACAAAATACAAGTTCAAGTTATAGTTGTATCAATGACTCTACATAACTACATTAGAATAAAGACTCAAGATGATAATACATTTGTAGAATTTGATCACCATCCATATTTTATTCCTGATTAGATTTTAACCAATGTTATGGCACATTCACAAAGTCATGCAAACCATTAATAATCTCGAATGGATGATGTACCTGATGAGATTGCAACTAGTTTAATAGGATAATAAAATTAGTTTATATTTCAAGACATGTATAAATAATAATAATGCTTACATTTTTAATTTGACCAACTTTGCAATTGGTACATTTATTATTAATATTTT
>Ga0325404_1009026_pt1 | contig 10176 bp, 11 predicted proteins | sample PopdelMetagenome_18_FD_205664 | JGI IMG/M metagenome (GOLD analysis project Ga0325404, IMG submission 205664) | Populus deltoides microbial communities from Bellville, Georgia, United States - Xylem-Control-R1 | ecosystem: Host-associated > Plants > Phyllosphere > Stem > Wood/Secondary xylem...
TACATCTCATTTAGGGGTAGTGGTAATGGAAGTAGTTGTTTTTGGACCCTTTGGTAATTTTCAATTTGGCTTTTGGCTTGAAAGTTTTGGGGCTCAGGTTTTTTTATATTGGCAATTTGGGATGGAGTGTGGTAGTTTTGGGATGAGTTTTTCCTACCCTTATAGCCATATCTAATATGGTTGACTTCTTTCTTTTCGAAGCCTCTTTTCTAAGTGGGTGCAGAAATTCTACCACTCTTGACACCTTGCTCTATACGTTCACACACTACCACATCGTCAGTGAATTGTTGGCCGAACTACCCATCACATGTTCGTAGTATGGTACCTTAAGTGTGTCGAAAAATAAAGTGACCATCTCTTTGTCTAAAAGTAGGAGATGTACTTGGGCAGCTGATTCCTGCCATCTTTGAGCGTATTCCCTAATGCTTTCTTTGTCCTTTTTCTTTAGATTGGACAAGCTGGTTCTGTCGGGAGTGATGTTCATGTTGTACTTGTACTGCTTGATAAAAGCATCCACTAGATCTTTCTATCTCTGGATTTTTGTGTTGTTCAATCTCATGTACCAGCTCAAAGTTGCCCCACTTAAACTATCCTGAAAAAAGTGCATTAGTAATTTTTCTTCATGTACTACCTCTGCCATTTTATTGCAGCAGGACTTGAGCTGAGTCACGGGGCATTGTGTTCCATTATATTTAATTAACTTCGAAACATGAAACTTTTTTGGGAAAACCATATTTAGGACCAAACACATCTCTGCTGCCCTAACTGGGTTATATAAGTCTACCCTTTCAACAATTTTGATTATGGCTTTCAGTGCCGCCATCTTATCTTGATCAATGCTATCAGATGACCTGGCCTTGTGGGACTTGTTGGAAAATGTATTCATGACTGCTGAGGTTGGTGCAAGTGTCGCTGACTGTATAAATGTTGGATTTTGCTGAGGCTCTTGACCATGTTCACTCATTCTTTCTTCAAGCTGAACTATATTCGGAGCCTGATTAAAGGTGATAGGTCGGTTAAAAGAACCTTCACTGAAGGTATTTCTCAGTGTTTGCTCGATTAAGCTAGTGAGGCGAGCCATGCTTGTGTTTAGACTCCAACTCTTCTTGAAAATGAGCATCACGGTGATCACGCCCTTTATCTTCCATGTTTCTCGCTTGAAGTTGAGTGTTGTAGACTCGTAGGGGACCTATATTTCAACCTATGATGTATGTATGTTATTTATAATAAATGGATGTATGCATATGGATGCAAATGTATGTACATGCGCATTAGGGAGTTCGTACTCTAAAGATAGGTTTGGGGCTATTACATGATGGTTGGCTTTCTACCTGGTCTCAAAAGGGTCTCATATCTACCCAGTGATAGTCTTCGCAAAGACAATATGAGGGCGTTGCAAGAAATAGTTAAGACACATATGCCCACCATTACTAAGCAGACATTCATTTATGAGTTAGGTGTTTCACGCATCTGAACCCTGACCAATAGTCATAGGGTAGATCGCTAATCCTCCACCTAACTTATAAGCTTGTGTGTACTTCCCAAAACATAAAACGTGATGCATGAGGCAATTTTATACAATACATGAACAAATATGTACAAAAATTAAAGTGTGTAAGAAAATGCATATTAATAGTAAATACGCAAACCAAACAAAAAAAATACAATGATCAAACAAAAACAAAGCTTAGTCCACAAGGTCCCCAGTGGAGTCATTCTGTCGCACATGTGCAGCGTCGCGGCGATTTCGTCCACTCTCATAAAGTGTAAGTATCTATCTAAAAAATATGGGGAGACAAGAAATTCTAGTCTTTTATCAGTGGAAATTGAAATGGGAGTCGCCACCTAGTATTTTGGTCACTAGAAACCCTAAGTGGTCTCAAAGGTCGGGTACCAGGACTGGTTGCGTAAAGAGAAGGTATTTGCACCCCAAATACGCCCTACCTAAGGTAAGCTGCATTGTTTTATTGTCTGATATATGCTAAGGTTTCATTATATTTCTAATTGTTGGTCTGTCTACAGTTTAAGGAAAAGTCCTCTTCGGTAAAAAAGTTCTTATCTTATCGTATAAATTTGTAATCTCAGATACTAAAAGAAAACAAAATATTTTTTGAATTTTTTTGAAATAGTCAAATTCTTGTGACTTTAATAAATTGGTTATTAAAGCCAAAATGCATGCTAACACATATTTTTTGAATTTTCATTGTATGAAAATACAATATTTTTTTGAGATACTTGGTTGTATGCAAGAAAAAAAAACGAGACATCCTTTTTTTTGTAGTTTTTGTAATGTTTCGGTGAAAACCGGGTATTTTAATACTAGATTCGAATCTTTATGATATAAAATACAAACCGATATTAGTAAAAATAGATAGAAAAACACGCGAGAAAATCACAATTTTCTGAAAATATTTTTTTGAATTTTTTTTGGATTGGGCCGGGCCGGACTTGTTTGGCCCGGTGAATAATGGAGCACTCTTCACTATTCACATGCAACGTGAACAGTGGAGAGTGAATTAATTCACTCTCCACTATTCATGCATAACAGTGGAGGAGCTGGGGATGACGAAGGAGAGAAGAAGCTGACCTGGCAGCGGTGGCGGTGCTGGTGTTGACGGCGGTAGGCTGTAGCAGTGTTGAGGAAGAATGGTGAAGCGGACAGGGGATTCCAGATGACGACTCATCTTTTTTTTTCTTTCTGTTTTTCTTGTGTTTCTTCTTCTCCCCGTTTATGTCTCCTGCTTCTCTGTTTCTTCTTCTTTTTTGTTGTCGTTGATGGTGGCTCAAGTGGGGGCAAAGAAGAGGACTGGTGGTGGTTCGCGGAGGGCGCTGCGGGAGAGAGGATCACCCTACCCTATTTCTTCTTCTTCTCTGTTCTCTTCTTTCTCTCTATCCACCCCTAGTTTCTCTTCTCTGCCTTGCTATTTATAGGCAAAGGGAGAGAGGATCACCCTACCCTGCCTCATCATGATGCAGGGCAGGGTGGCGTGGGGCGGCTTCTGTGCAGCGGCCCCAGCCGCTGCAGGGCATGGTGCCCATTCTTCTCTTCGTCACAATGACAGGCTAAGGAGGCATGGGTTGCATTAATGGTGGTAGGGTATGCAAGGGTATGGGTTGTGTTGGGTGAGTGGTCAAGTCTAGGGAGAGAGAGAGAGCAGGAAAAACAATTTAAAATCTTCTTCTTCCTTTCCTCTGCATGCACAAGGAAGAAGGAGAACAGTGCCGTTCAAAACGGCACTATTTCGGTGTTTTTTTTTAAGAAAAGAAAATGTAATTGGGAAGAACTCAAAAATGAGTTATGACATGGATGTAAATAAAAAATGAAAAAAAAAATTATGATTAATCTCCCCATTTTTCTAATCGAGCTTCATTTTATTTATTTTTTTCTATAATAACCTGTTTTGAAATTAATTAACTTCCAGTGTCATGCCCATTACACCATTGCATTAACAAACCAACAAAGTCCTAGAAATGATTTGGTTTGAAAGAAAATCCTGTAAATGTGACTTTATGCTCAACATTTTATTACCATTTTCAATGTGCATGAATGGGAATGGTTCTATCCATTAGGACACAGGATCTGCTTGAGGTTTTTTGTTGTCATGTTTGTTTACTTTCATTGATACTTGTACTTTTTCTACAATATTAGGCTCCTGGTTTGGACTTTGGACAAAATTAATTTTTCAAGATCATAGTTATCTAATTGACCAAATATTGAATAACAAGTACCGAATTGCATTATTGTTGGTTAATTTCTCGTGTCAATAAACTATCAATTTATGACCACTTCTCTGTTACCATAATTTAATTAGTACTTAATTATTTATTTTTCTTATAGAAATTTAGACTGCCGGGTTGACAATATTTCAACAAATTAGAATCTTTAAATGTGAAATTGCTAACTGGGATATCTCGCGAACTAAAGAGGTAAATAAATGTATCCAGAAAATCTTATTGAGTTCATTGAGGAATTGTACATATTATTGTTTAAAAAGAAAAAAAATAAGGACACAGCTTGATTAGCCATAGAATCAGGAGATTGGAATTAATATTCTCGAATGGAGATGTTGAATTGAACTAGTGGGATACACAAATATTATCATAGCTGATCCATGGCTAAATTGTAGCTATGTATCTTGCAATTAAATTGCAAGAAGACATGATGACAAAATATGTACAACAAAATAGTTGCCAATGAGAGGCTACTGCCAAAATTAATGAAGAGGGGCTTCTGGGACTTCTGGTCTCCAAAATCCGTACTTTAAACTAGTTGATTTGCTAAGGAGAGGCAACAGCTAAACGGGTTTCGCCCTCTTCTTGAGCAAAACTCACTCGTTTCTGCACATTTGTTTGATGAAAAATGTCAATACATAATTTTGTCCAAATTTCACAGAAATTTAAATATCTGAAGGGTTTTTTTTGGCCCCCCAAGGCAAGTACTGGGGCGTAAAAATCAAACTAGAAAAGGAGACTAATTACTAATGTCAACCCAACGGACAGAAGACCTAGACAAGGATGAACAAGCCAACTTTATTATGGTGATTGTAACAGCCCAGAAATTAGGAGGTTAATTATAAGGTATGTGACCTACAAGAGTAGGATTCTTATACATCTATAACACTTGTTGTTGAACTTTTTAGAGCAAAAAGTGAGCAATAAATTATAAGAATTGTTCACGAACGATGAAGACAAATATTCTCATTTCAGAAGTATATGAAACGTATATTATTCTTTTTTCTACTATCATTATCTAGCATTTAGTTAGAGTATGGAGACAAAAAAAAAATAAAAAAAATAGAAATAAATAAAACTTGTATCCACAAACTTTTTTTAAAAAGATAAAAATTCATTCTATTTTCCATCTCAATCTTTATCGTTTCTATTTTATTTATTTATTTATCTCTTCTTGTCTAAAAGCTAACTAGTCTCAACGTTGATGTTTATTTTTTATTTACTTTCTTCTTCCACGATTTGCTGTATGACTCGCTCCTCTTACAACAATTTAGAAGCCTTCAAGAAATCAGCTTTATTTTAGATGAATCGTAAAGTCAGGACTCTGTTGCAAATCTGCCTAGCATGTACAAAACTCAGGATTACATTAAGAAATGCACATGAAAATCAATTAAGTTAAAAGATAACACACCTCATTAGTTGCCTAGAAACTCTCCGTGATGTTACCAAGCTCCGGCTTCCAATGCACGTGCCGGTGCCCATCTGTACCATTAATACCACCGGAATTTCCCATGTATAGATCAATAAGCTTTTCAGCCACCTCTACTTCATCTTGGCTCTCCTCCACCAATTTTTGCACTTGGGCCTTAGGCAGCCTAACTTTCACCTGAACCGGCTCCCGCCCATCTGATGTTTGACTCGACGATGGTCTAACCATCGACAGGTCAGAAAATGACCTCCGAGTTAACATCAAGTTCTCAAGCCGTTCTTTGGCGCTCATATGTATAGCTGACCGAACCCTCCTAGTACTCCTAGGATCTTTTTCCTCAGGAATTTGAGGCAACTCTATTAGGAAATATATTTTCTTGGCCTTTAATTCTTGTTGAGGCTCTAATGGCTTAGCACGAATCCCAAAATGCTTAACAGCTTCCGAATCCAATAATACATACCCTGGATAATCCTTAACGACCTCGCCGGCCCTTGCCGGAGTCTTTAACTTAAAAGTTTCACCATTGACCAACATCACCTTTGCTTTATTCCCTCCTCCTAGATTGTTTCCCATCTCTGCTTGTGAAATGTGTTGCTATCATAAAATTTTACGTCCGTGACAATATTTATAGGCCTTGTAGGAAAGACGTTAAACTATTTAATAGGAAGAAGTAGCACGTATTAATATGTGGTATGGTGTGAATTTGTTGAAACTCTCTCTATATATATATATAAAAGTCAAAATTAGAATGTGAATGAAAACTCAAAAATTCATGATCACGACCGGTTATGTTTATTGATGACGTGGAAAATAATTATTTTATTATGAATATGTGTGTTTTATATTATGGCGCATGGTGTTTTTTAAGAGGATTTTTTTAAAAAAATTATATTGAAATAATAATTATTTTTATTTGTTTTTTTATTTTTGACATTAACTTATCAAAATTATCAAAAAAATGCTTACAAAAACAATAATTTGATGTTTTTTTAAGTTAAAAATACAAATAAAAAGCATCTAAAAGCAGAATTTATCACAGCCAAACACTAAAATGTTATTATCAACTTCCTTTTGTGTGAATTTTCAAGATATTCTAAGATAAACTTCCCTCTATCCAAGCATTTGTTTGACCATATTGTATTTATAAGCTAAACAATTTTTTTTTAATTGATTACAAGAGAAACATGTAAAGATACATAATAAGTTCTTATTTTTCTTTTCTGAGATGGTATATTATAATCATAGTATGATTAAAATTAATAATCTTTTCTTCAAATAAATCTTAAAAAGAATATTCACATTTAATGTATTCATTGAAAGAAAAACGTTCAATTGCTAACTAATAGAGTATCCAAAGGTGTTAATTATAATCAACTTTTGATGTTCCCATTATGCAAAGGTAATGGGAAAGGGCTTCCGGCGATTCCTTTGTTACGTTGTCATGCACAAAGCGAGACATCGTGGGGATAAGCTTGAGTGTGTATGCTTGGTTCCGTTCAAAAAAGCTAGATAAGTGCAAGAAAAATAGAGTGCTTTACGTCACATTAGATGTCTGTAATGTTGTCCTGCCTCCATTCTTATCAATTTCACGTCAACAAAAGTACACTAAACAGCAGCAAGATCGATCTCAGGGAGCCAGCAAAATCGAAACAATCCCGCTTGAATACTTCTTTTCTTTCTTTATTATTATTATTTGTTTAAATATAAGAATTTTATTTAAAAAATTGAGGATATGTTAGCAATATCAATTTTATTAAATAAAAAGGGGAAATATAAGAACACATACCTTCAATCATGTCAATTACATTCGAAGAAAACACAAATATCAAATTGTGAAAAGACATCAATAAATCTTTTGTCTAATATGTCCAAGAAAGAACCTTTTATTTTTATGAAAAATCCCCCATATCCTACACTAATAGAATTTGGTATTTTATCGATGGAATATTCCGTCGGTATTTAAATATTAATTTTGTTAGCACGATTTTTATCAACAGGATCACGGACAGTTACTATTCGTTAAAAAAATTATCACAGGTGATTTCTATTATGTCGGTCATTTCATCGGTAATACAGTCACTGATGGATTTACAGATAAAAAAAAACATGTCATACAAAAAAAAATTATCAGCATCATTCTATTGGTATTTCCATAGTTAAAGATGGAATATCACCGATGAAAAAGATCATTTGTAATTTTATAAGTGATTTATTTTTATATTACACATAAAATTAACCTATTGGTGATTAAATAGTGTTAGTGATATTTCCAGTAATTCTTTTCCAACTCTTTGAAATATACCGACAAACTTATTTCATCGGTAAACCCATTAGTAAGTTGTTTAAATATTTTTTTAAAGAAAATATAATAAACAGAGTAGAAAAAATTAAAATAAATTAAAAAATCAAATATTTATTATAGATTTAAAAATTTATCAGTTTAAATACAATTCATCTAGAATAGAGGGGCTGAAGGAGGAGGAGGTGGTGGGTCTTTGTCAGGACTGAGGGGCGATAAGATGGAGCACATGTATCACCAATGTATAGTCTAAGGTCCATATACAATCATCGGAGTTCGGTCATCTCAGCACTAAATCGTTGTCTCAGCAACAAGATGAGTCGTCCAAGCTTCAACTTGTTGGTTTGAAATCACCTAGAACTCTGAATATTGAGTGCTTAGAACCGATTGTGAGCATTCAATAGTTGAAGCACTTTGGGTCGTCCGCAGCTCCTCAATTGTAATGTTTAAAAAATCATAAACTCAATTTATATCGAATCCACTAGATGATCCTTCCTCCAACCACAAATCTAGATCGAGTTCCAGATGGGTTAAAAGATCATCGATCCTCGTATCTATACTGCAATTGGGTGTTATATATTTCCTGGAAAAAAAGTCAACTAATTCAAAATAAAAATAACTTAAGAAAAGAAATTGTTGAAATCCAACATACCTCTTTCTGACGGTCACCATTTTGCAGTGAGTTTTTACAAAAAAAACTTCAATGTTCTTGATTCGTGTCCAAGAATCGTAGCCTGCAAAAGAAAATTGTTGTTAGTAAAACATTTTCATATAAACAACAATTTTAAAAAAATTGATGTAATAAAAAAGAATCTTACCATTCGTTTCACATGAGAGAATGGATCCACATGCTGAATATATTCTGCCCATATATGCTCAGACATCACGTGCTGAATATATTCTGCTCATATAGCCTCTAAGGCATACGGAGGTCTGAAATCCCTCCAAACCGCCACGTCTCTACAACTTGCAATATCTATTTCTTTAACAAAAATTTTGGCTTTTTCTACGTTTCATACCAAAAATCAAACAATCTATATGATAGATATGAATTATTGGTTAATAAATGAAAGATGAAATTTTAACATGTAAATAAAAAATAATCTATCCTATCTAACCATTCGGCTGAAACTCGATACATTCAATAACGATCATTTATTACTTATATCAAACTATATTGAATATTGATGGCAACATGTATTAATTAATTATGTGAACTAAATAAATTAGCTAACATTGATTTAACTCAAACTTATTCAATTTATTTTAACAGTACTTTTAAATCATTAGCAATCTCTTATGAAATTCAAGTTCCTCCACATTTAGTGAAATTTTCAACTTAAAAATAAAATTGACAAACTATAAATTGCATCTATTAAATAAGCCATTATTTATTTCATTATAAAACACCTAAGTCACAAAATCAATTTCATCAAATTAGAAACAAATATATTTTTTCAAAATCTCAAACAAACTCAAATATGTACAAATCATACATTCATACAACAAATTTTCATAGAAAACAAATCTATAAAACAAGTAAACACACAAACAAACTACATATATTATATCAAAAAGAAAAAAAAACATTTTTAAAATGAGTTAAAAAATGTGTAATTTTGCCTACTTAGTTTCCAGCTAAATGACTAGGCTAGCTAGTAAGAGAAACTTTTTAATTTCTTTCTTTTTCAAGATCACACAAATTGAGTGAGTAACTGCAAATTGAGTGAGTAACTGGTGATCTTTTGCTGTTTTTCACAGGAAAAAAATGGAAGAAGAAAAAGAAATAGGTGAGGGGGAGAAAGGGGGTCAATTGCCAAGTTATAACTTAAAAAATACTGATAGATTCACTGACAGATATTAGTGACGGGGTTTATTGTGTCGGTAATACCATCTAGAAGAATGACCCGTAATTTTTTTCTTCTACTTTCTTTTATTAGTGTAATTCCCTTAATATATACCGATGCAAATTTTTCATCGGTAAAATTCACCGTAATTTACCAAAAAAAATTTCTATCAATATTTTTATTTATATTTATCAATTTTCTAATAATGCTATTTTCTAAATATTTTCCAGCAAAAGAAGAGTTGTTATATAATTAATAGGCAAATAAAATGTCCCAATAGACCACCTTTCATATACAACTTTTGAGAATATACAGCCTTTCAGGAAAAAAATATTTAATATGAGGAGTTTATTATTTAAATATTAAATGAATTAATGAGCATTACTAGAAACTTAAAGTTCTGATACTTAATGAGCATTACTAGGAATTTATTATTCTGATAGTTACTATATATATATGCGCATTAATTTCCCTTTTCTCATGATTAGAAACTTAAAGTTCGTGGAAAAGAAAAGACCGTTCCTTCAAAAAACCAAAAACAATAATAAAAACAAACATGCACGTTTTAAGAGATAGTTATTTATCAGAATCCAAATGCATCTGAATACTTTTCTCACAACAATAGGGGATATTTTTAAATTAGTCCATTTATCAGTCAAAATTAAGGTTCAAATTTAAATGATTTTAAGGAAATTAACGAAGAAATAAGAAATTAACTATCAGAATATTCAATGTTTGCTTCATGTTTGAAAACGTTGAAATCTCAGGGAAACCTGCTGGGCTAGCCATCTAACTGTTCTTATAAGGCGTCTGTTCAGCATGAGAATGAGAAGGCGAAGATTAATTGTGTTTAGTTTTTTTTTTTTTTT